>ENA-UOIY01000717-UOIY01000717.1-human-gut-metagenome-genome-assembly--contig:-P114-NODE-717-length-48782-cov-11.592916_pt1 | contig 48782 bp, 43 predicted proteins | sample MGYA00242335_ERZ723882 | MGnify/ENA metagenome assembly ERZ723882
TCTTTGCGCAAGAGCAAAGAAATGGGGTGGAACGGGCAGGGCCAGCGCGGTCTATCGCCCAGTAAAACGGCGCACACGTAACAGCTCAAAATGGCGGCGCGGCTTTTATTCGTAAGTCAGGCCGTGGGTGGTTAGGACGGCGCGCATATCCTCCGGGAGCGGGGCGGCGGCCTCGACGATTTCGCCGGTGAGCGGGTGCGTGAGCGTGAGCCGGGCGGAGTGCAGGGCCGGACGGGCTATTTCGGCGCTCGCGCGGCCATAGAGCCGGTCGCCGAGAATGGGGCAGCCAATGGCGGAGAGGTGGACGCGGATCTGGTGGGTCCTGCCCGTCTCCGGACGGAGCCGGAGCAAAGCGAGGCCGTCGCCGGAGGCTAGGGTCTCGTAGGCGGTGACCGACGGAGCGCCGTCGGGCCGGACGCAGAAGCGCTTTTCCTCGCCGCGGCGGCCTATGGGCAGGTCGATGACGCCGGAGGCGGGCTCGGGCGCGCCAACGGTTATGGCGAGGTACTCGCGCCGGAGCGCTGGGGTGTGCAGCAGGCGCCGGAGCCGGTCGTGCATGTAGCCGGTCTTGGCGGCGCACATGACGCCCGTGGTGCCGCGGTCGAGCCGGTTCACGGGGTGAAAGGGCGCGGCGGTACCTAGATATGCGGCGACGGCGGAGCCGACGGTGGGCTCGCCGTGCTCGGAACGCCCGTGCACGGCCATGTCGGCGGGCTTGTCGATTATGAGGATGTCCTCGTCCTCCCAGAGCACGGCGAGGCGGGGCCCGGCGGGTGCGAAAGCGCCCTTTTTCTCGTCGCCGACCTCGACGCTTAGCGTGTCGCCCGCACGGACGGGGTCGAGGGTCTTTGCGGGCCGGCCGTTGAGCAGGACGGCGCCCTCGCGGTGGCGCAGGCGGGTCACCAGCCCGGCGGAGAGGCCCAGCTGGCCCTGGAGTATGCTGCGTATGCGCCGTCCGTCGCACTCGGGCGGGACGGTGATGGTCAGCCGGCGGCTCACAGCGCGGCCAGAGCGGCCTCGTAGGCGGCCTTCGTGCGGGAGTCGAAGCAGACCATGCGCACGCGCTCGATGTCCGGGTGGGTCTCGAGGCTCTCGAGGATGGCGCGCAGCGCGACGGCGGCGGCCTTGTCCACCGGGTAGCCGTAGACGCCGGTGCTTATGGACGGGAAGTCCACGGTCTTGCAGCCGTACTGAGACGCGAGGTCGAGGCAGGAGCGGTAGCAGCCCGCGAGCAGCTCGGGCTCATCGCGGTTTCCTCCATGCCAGACGGGACCGGGGGTGTGCAGGACATATTTGGCGGGCAGGTTATAGCCCTTTGTTATCTTGGCCTTGCCGGTCTCGCAGCCGTGGAGCGTGCGGCACTCGGCCAGCAGCTCCGGCCCCGCGGCGCGGTGGATGGCTCCGTCCACTCCCCCGCCGCCGAGCAGCGAGGTGTTGGCAGCGTTGGCAATGGCGTCCACGCGCGAGCGCGTGATGTCGCCCTGAATTATCTCAATGCGTTCTTTCATGTGAGTCCCTCCTTCGTGAGGCTATCTTACCACAAAATGCGGCGGTTTTAAAGGACGGCGCGCTGCGCGCCGGGAACGGGAGAAACGCAGATAAACGCCCGCCCCTGTCGGGGCGGGCGTTTATCTTTACAGCATGCCCTCAGGCACGCGGTATATCCAGTTTGCAAAGGTGCCGGTGGTGTCCTGGAAGCCCAGGATGGGGATGAAGCGCAGCGCGAGGTCGCCGTCGTACATCCAGTAATCCACGCTGCTGCGGTCCACCGTCGCCTGCCAGATGGTCCCGGCAGAGGCGTACATGCGGTCAAAGAGCTTGGCGAAGACGCTGAGGTTCTGACCGGACTGGGCCGAGAGGCCGTTGCGCAGGGAGGTCGTGTCCAGGATGACCGAGCAGAGCACGTCGGTGTTCGCCGTCGTAAGGTCCATTGCCAGGCCGCAGACCGCGGAGGTCGGGGTCGGCAGGCTGCTGAGCTTCACGGTGTAGTTGAGCGCCGCGTCCGTCTGCGGCATCGCGAGGTTCTTGAAGAGCAGCTCGTCAAAGCCGTAGCCCGCGAGCTCACGGCAAAGCTCCGTGAGATACTGCGTCACCGTGGCGTTGTAGGGGTCGACCCAGTAGCCGTCTTCGTCAGAATACGGCGTGCCCCCGGGCAGGGTCAGGGCCGCGGCGGGGTAGCGCTGGGCCAGCAGGTCGTCCGTGCAGCAGGACAACTGCGCGACGAGGTAGATGTTCTGCTCCTTGAGCGTGTTTGCCAGCACGCCGAGGTCGGTCGTGCCAGCCGTGCCGTAGTCGGCTGCAAGCTGCACCGAGGTGGCCCAGACCAGCTGGCCGCTCGAGGGCTTGACCTCCAGCACCAGGGCGTTGCCGCCCACGGAGTTGAGCTTGTTCACATAGGGCGTGATGCCCTCGGTGTTGACGTTCTCCGCCGGGACAAAGATGGCGCGCAGGGGCTCCATCTCCTCGTCTATCTGCGACTCGATATCGGAGTAGTCCGGGTCGGTTATCTCCAGCTCGGCGTTCACCTGCTCAAAGACGCGCTCGCCCTCTTCCTCCTCCGCGCCGGGCGTGGCGAGGATGGGCAGCTCGAGCGAGATGCCGTTGTTGCTGTACACTATATACTTCTGAAAGGCGCCGAAGAGCACAAAGAGCGCCACGATAAGCACCGCCACTGCGGAGAGGACGATGCCGAGGACGTTTAGCTTTTTGCGCCGGCCCTTGTATACATCCGGTTTGTTGTTGTTTCTAGCCATGCCGCCTCCCGGCGGGGCGCTCAGCCCCTGTCCTCAATAGCCATCATCTTCTCGACGCGCCGGGCGTGCCTGCCTCCGTCGAAGGGGGTGTCGAGGAAGATGTCGCAGATCTTCATGGCCAGGCCCGGGCCGGTGACGCGCTCGCCCATGGCGAGGATGTTGGCGTTGTTGTGGCGGCGGCACATCTCGGCGGAGAAGCAGTCCCCGCACAGCGCGGCGCGGATGCCGTGGACCTTGTTGGCAGAGATGGAGATGCCGATGCCGGTGCCGCAGATGATGATGCCGCGCTCATACTCGCCGGAAGCCACCGCGCGGGCGACCGCCTCGCCGTAATCCGGGTAGTCGCAGCTCTCCTCGTTGTAGGTGCCGAAGTCGTGATACTCGAGCCCGCGCTCGTCCAGGTGCTTCATTATGACCTGCTTGAGCGAATATCCGCCGTGGTCGGAGCCGATAGCTATCATTTGAAATGCCTCCTCAGAGTTCTATTCTCTTGAATTCCGGCTTGTGGCGCCGGTAAATGGCCGTGTACTTGAAGCCGCAGTCACGCAGCAGCTCATAGCCCTCGCGCACGCCGATGCCGGCGGCCTTGGCGTTGTGCGCGTCGGAGCCGACGGTGATGATGTCGCCGCCCAGCTCGCGGTAGCGGCGCAGGACGTCTACGGAGGGGAAGGACATCAGCAGCGGGTCCTCCCTGCCGCCGGGCACGAGGTCGGCGACGTTGAGCTCTATGCCCTTGCCGTTTTCTATGAGCGTGTGGAGCAGCTTGTCCACCTTGTCGCCGTTGCGCTCCATGGTGACCTGGGCGTCAAAGCCCTTTTTGTGCATGTAGCGCAGGCAGTAGCCGATGTGGGCCATGACGTCGAAGCAGCCGAGGGCCGCGAGCTCTATGAGCTCGTCGAGATAGCGCTCGTAGAGGTCGAAGCACTGCTCATAGCTCTCGTACTGGATGTCGTAAAAATCGGGCTCGCCGCGCAGGTTGTGGAGGGAGCCGAGGATGAAGTCGTACTCCGGCATGTGGTAGATGCGCTTGGCGCGCTCGGGCTCGTGGTTGCCCTCGCCGAGCTCGAGGCCGAGGACCATGAAGATGCCCTCCGGGGCCTTCTCCAGCGCCTCGATGTACTGGTGCGCCTGCTGCTTGGGCAGCGTGAAGCTCTCGGGGCCGATCTGCATGGTCTCGGGCATGCCGAAGTCAGTGTGGTCGGTGAAGCAGACCTCGGCAATGCCGCGCTGCTTTAGCGCCCGCGCCATCTCCGCCATGCGGTTCTTCGCGTCGAAGGAGCAGGTGCTGTGTACGTGATAATCCGCTAAAAACATTCTCTCACCTTGTTTGCTTGCATTTTCAAATCAGAACGGCCACGAGGGGAACCACTTTAGGAAGCTCCTCGTGTACCACACCGGCGTCTTTATGCCGGTGAGCACGGGATAGAAGGCCGCAAAGAGCACGACGCACAGACCCGTGAAGGCGTACATCGGGCGGTACCACTTGTACAGCCCCTCGTCCCGGCAGCGCCGCCACATGTGGCAGAGCGCAAGGAGCATGAACACCTCCGAGGGGAAGTAGTGGTAGGCGAAGGTCAGCCGCGTCACCAGCACCCAGGGCAGCAGCTGCGCGAGGTAGCCGATGACGATGAAGGCCGCGCGGGAGTCCCGGTCCTTTATGGCGAGGATGCCGCAGCCGATGACGGCCAGCAGCCCGCCCCAGCAGAACACGGGGTTCAGGAAAGCGCCGAAGGCGCTCTTCGTGCCGTCGTCGAAGTACTCGAGGTAATAGAGTATGGGCCGCGCGTCCACCAGCCACTGATACCAGCGGCTCGAATACGGGTGCGTGGAGACGAGGTCGGAGTGGTACTCCCACATGTAGACCTGGTTGTGCCAGACGATGTCGGCGTAGTCCTTGGTGAAGAACATGCCGAGCCCGCCCTCCAGGCCCTTCGCCGTGCCGTAATAGTAGTAGCTCACGTAGTAGATGGCCGCGGGGACGGCAATGAAGAACACGAGGCAGAAGGCGCAGTTGGAGATAACGTCCCGCCAGAAGCCCTCGTCCCTCCGCCGGCTTATCCAGTACACCAGCCAGATGACGGCGAGGCCGCCGCCTGCGTATATGCAGGTCCACTTGCTGGCCGCGCCGAGGCCGAAGAAGAGGCCGGAGAGCGCGAGATACCGCCACTTGCCCCCGGAGACGAAGCGCCACATGAAGAGGTACATGAGCAGTATGAAGAACACGGAGTAGGTGTCTATCGTGGCGATGCGGGTCTGCACAAAGTGCATGAAATCAAAGGCGAAGATGACCGTGCCGCAGATGCTGATCCGCGTCGAGCCGCTCAGGCGCTTTATGAAGTCGTAGAGTATGGGCAGCATGAGCACCCCGAAGAGCGTGCCCATGAAGCGCCAGCCGAAGGGCGTCATGCCGAAGATGCGGATGCCTATGCCGATGATGAGCTTGCCCAGCGGCGGGTGCGTTATCTCGTAGGGATAGATGTTCTCGATGTGCTCCAGCGCGGTGCGGGCGTGGTAGATCTCGTCGAAATAGCTGCTGTTCATGTAGCTTGCAGCCTCCGGCACCAGCTCCTGCTCATCAAAGAGCGGGGCCGCCCCGGCGTCGTAGGTGAAGTCCCCGGCGTCGAGCAGGTTCCCGTCCGCGTCGTAGAGCGCCACTTCACCAAGGCTGAGCGTGTCCGAGGCGGTTATGCGCAGGTATTTGCCCTCCATGCTCTCGGGCGGATCCTCCATGTCCTCGGCGGGGAAATCCAGCCACTTGAAGAGGTCGGCGTACTCCTGCTCCATCGCGCCGAGCTCCGTCCAGTTCTCGCCGTCGTCGGAGATGGCGAGGGAATAGGAGCCCGTGTGCAGCCCGGTGTAATAGCGTATCTTCCCGAGCTCGGTGTTCTCGGGCAGCTCCACGATGACATAGCGCCCGCGCTCGGTGAATTCGCACCAGCTCTGCGGGGCCGAGGTGTCGCCCAGGCCGAGGAAGGCCGTCAGCGCATACACCGCGCAGATGACGAGGACGGCCAGGCCGTCGATACGCGTGAGGCGTCCGCACTCGTGCCTGAAGCTGAAGGGCGGCTTTTTGGGCTTCGGCGCCTCCTCGCCCTCGGCGGGCGGCTCCAGCCTCGGCTCGGCAAACACCGGCATCCACTGCCATGCGCACCATATCACGAAGGCCGCCGCAGCCAGCGGCAGCAGATAGGTCAGATACGACAAGGTCCATACCTCCGCAACACATTAGCCAAAATATTATACACGCTTTTCCCCGCGATGTCCATAGCGCAGCCGCGCCGCCCCGGCCGCCAGGATGAAGATGAAGGGCACCGTGCCATAGCGGTAGCGGGGCTGTATCTCTATGAAAAGATAGCAAACAAAGGCCGCCGAGACCATGCACATGCCCATGAGCTCCGCCGCCCCGGCCCGGCGCCGGAGCGCGGCGACGCAGCTGAGCGCTGCAAGCGCCGCCGCCAGCAGAAAGGCCGCGCGCTCGGCGATGACCAGCGCAGACTCCATCGGCAGGCCGCCGGTGACGAAGCTCAGGTCCTCCTGCGAGCCCCAGAGGCCCTCGACCTTACCCCAGAAGAACCCGGCGAGGTCATCGCAGCCCTCGAGCGAGGCGCGTATCGCCTCCCCCGCCGCCTCGCGCCGCTCCGCGTCGTCCGCGATGTCGAGGATGTACTCGTTGGCCTCGGAGTAGGTGCCGCCGCTCTCGGTGTCGAGGCCGATGACAAATTTCCACTCCGGACGGCTGTTGCCAATCCCTCCGGGCGCGATGCCGGAGGCCGAGACCGCTGCGGACGCCGCCGCGTTGAGCGCAAAATACGCCGCGAACACCGCCGCGAGCGGCAAAATGAGCCGCCGCAAGCTCACGCGCCGCGCGATGAGCAGCACTGCCGCCGTCACAACGGCGGAGGCCAGGGCGAGCACCGACTCCGGGCGCATCAGCCCGGCCAGAGAGAGGCTAAGCCCCGCCGCCGCGCCATAGAGCGCCCGGCTCGTGGGCGTGCCGCCCTCCGCGAACGGCCCGCGCTCCACGATGAGCCACATTCCGAGCAGGCAGAAGAAGAGCGAGATGTGCTGGTTCGTGAGCACGCCGGCCAGGATGAGCGCGCCGGGGTACACGGCGTAGAGCAGCCCCGCGGCAAAGCCCGCGCGCGGCCCGGCGAATTTGCGCGCGAACAGGTATACGAGCCCGGACGCCCCCGCCGTCCACAGCAGGTTCAGCACCCGGAGCGACCCAACGCCACCACCGAGCCGGATGACCAGCGCCTCATAGAGCACGAAGGGCACCTGATAGCCCCAGTGCAGGAAGTATTCGCCCGAGAGCGCCGAGGCGTCCCCGCCCGCGAGCGACGCGGCGGAGTCATAGAGCAGCGCAAAGTCGCTGACCTGCTCCGCATCCGGCAGCAGGGCGAAGGGCGCGCGCACAAGAAGCGCCGCGAGCACGACCAGCGCGGGCAGGGCCCGCTCCGGCAGCCGCCGCGCCGCGAGATAGGCCGAGAACGCGGCAAGGGCGAAGGCGGCGAGGCTGAGCGCGAGCCCCAGCGCGCTCTTTGCGCTGACGCCGCGGAGCGCGGATACCGACGCCGCGAGCAAGCACAGCGCAAACGCCGCCGCACACAGCGCGATGAACCGGCCCGGCAGCTCCCTGAGCGTGTCCGCTTTCTTCATCTCCCCGCCTCCTTTCGATGAGCTCTGGTGATTATACTACCCCGTCCGCGCGGGCACAAGTCCGCTTGACATAATGCTTATACCGGGTGTAAAATAATTCGATAATATTGTGGGGTATGGGGAACCCCTTGATATTAAATTTTCCACGGGACCGGTTTTCGTCCCGTCTTTATTACCGGAATACTTGAGAAAGGGAGGCGCATACAGAAACCATGGAATGGATAATAGCCGGCGTTGCCTGCATAGTTACGCTGGTCATCGGCTTTTTCCTTGGCATCAGCTACCGCAAAAAGGTAGCGGAGCGTGAGATCTCGAGCGCCGAGGAGGAGGCCAAGAGGATAATAAACGAGTCCATCAAGGCCGCCGAGTCGAAAAAGCGCGAGGCGCTGGTCGAGGCGCGCGAGGAGATCCACAAAAACCGCAACGAATACGAGCGCGAGGTCAAGGAGCGGCGCGCGGAACTCTCCAAGCAGGAGCGCAGGCTCCAGCAGAAGGAGGAGACGCTCGACCGCAAGAACGACACGCTTGAGAAAAAGACCGAGGCCCTGAACCAGAAGATCGCCCAGGCCGAGGCGCAGCAGGAGGAGATCAAGCTCGTCAAGAAGAGCCAACTCGAGATGCTCGAGAAGATCTCCGGCTACACCGTGGACGAGGCGAAGGCCTACCTCATCTCCAACGTAGAGTCCGAGGTCACCCATGAGATGGCCGCCAAGGTCCGCGAAGTCGAGGCTCAGTACAAGGAAGAGGCCGAAGAAAAGGCCAGAGAGATCATTGCCACCGCCATCCAGCGCTGTGCGGCCGATCACGCAAGCGAGATAACCGTCTCCGTCGTACCACTCCCCAACGACGAGATGAAGGGCCGCATAATAGGACGAGAGGGACGCAACATTCGTTCCATCGAAACGCTCACCGGCTGCGACCTCATAATAGACGACACGCCGGAGGCGATAACGCTCTCGAGCTTCGACCCCGTGCGGCGTGAGGTCGCGAGGATCGCGCTTGAGAAGCTCATTCAGGACGGCCGCATCCACCCGGCGCGCATCGAGGAGATGGTCGCCAAGGCCCAGCGCGAGGTCAACGCCACGATAAAGGCGGAGGGCGAGCGCGCGGCCTTCGAGACGAACATCCACGGTCTGAACCCGGAGATCATCAAGCTCCTGGGCCGGATGAAGTACCGCACGAGCTACGGCCAGAACGTGCTCAACCACTCCATCGAGGTCGCGCACATCGCGGGCCTGCTGGCGGCGGAGCTGGGCGTGGACGTCGCCACGGCGAAGCGCGCGGGCCTGCTGCACGACCTTGGCAAGAGCATCGACCACGAGGTCGAGGGCAGCCACGTGACCATCGGCGTGGACATCGCGAGGAAGTACAAGGAATCCCCCGAGGTCCTGCACGCCATCGAGGCTCACCACGGCGACGTGGAGCCGCACACCGTCATCGCCTGCCTGGTGCAGGCGGCGGACGCCATCTCGGCCTCCAGGCCCGGCGCGCGGCGCGAGAACATCGAAAACTACGTCAAGCGTCTTGAAAAGCTCGAGGAGGTCTCGAGAAGCTTCCCCGGCATCGCGGGCTGCTACGCCATACAGGCGGGCCGCGAGATACGAGTCATGGTCAAGCCCGAGGAGGTCTCCGAGGACCAGATGGTCCTTCTGGCGCGCGACATCGCCAAAAAGATCGAAAACGAGCTCACCTACCCCGGCCAGATCAAGGTCCACGTCCTGCGCGAGACCAAGGCCATCGAATACGCCAAATGAAAAAGAGCGCGGCGTCCGCGGACGCCGCGCTCTTTCCATATTCTCAAATGTGCCAATCAGACCTCGTTGCCGTCGGGGTCGAGAGTGACGACGCGGACGGGGATGTCGAGCGGGGTGGCGGCGAGCCTTACGGCGCGCTCCATGCCGCCGCAGCAGGGCACGGTCATGCGCGTGAGCGTGATGGACTTGATGCCCTTGCCGGTGAAGAGCTGGCTCAGCTTCGCCGCGTAGTCCACGGCGTCCAGCTTCGGGCAGCCCACCAGCAGCACCCGGCCGTCCGCGTACCGCGCGTGGAAGTCCCGGCAGGCGTAGCCCGTGCAGTCTGCCGCCACCAGCACGTCGGCGCCCTCCAGGAACGCCGCATTCCCGGGCACCAGGCGTATCTGCACCGGCCACTGAGTAGCGCCCTTCACCGTCGAACACGACACCGGCTCCTTCGCCGGGGCACTGCCCTTGAGCGAGCTCATGGCCTTCAGCGCCGCCATGCGCGCCTTCACCGCCGCCTCGTCATAGGCCTCCGCCTCGCGCTCTATTATCTCGATGGCCCCCGCCGGGCACTCCGGCAGGCAGTCGCCCATGCCGTCGCAATAGTCGTCGCGGATGAGGCGAGCCTTGCCGTTCACCATCGCGATCGCGCCCTCGTGGCAGGCCGCGGCGCACAGCCCGCAGCCCGTGCACTTGTCCTCGTGGATGTGTACTATCTTTCGTATCATGTGTTCACTGTCCCTTTCTGTGTTTTACAGTTCGCCCGCGGCGTACATTATCGCGCCAACGGCAATGACCGGTGCCGTCTCGCAGCGGAGTATGCGCTCCCCCATCGAGCAGAGGGTCATACCGCAGACCTTGGCCATCTTCGCCTCGGCCTCGGTGAAGCCGCCCTCCGGCCCGGTCACCACGGAGGCGGTCTTAAACGCGCCCGCGGCCTCTATGGCGGTCTTCATGGGGACCCGGTCGTCCCCCGTCTCGTACATGAAGAGCTTCGCCTCCTCCTGTATGGCGCGGTTGAGCATCTCGACGTAGTTGTTTTCAAACTCCACGGCGGGTATCTTCCCCCGGCCGGACTGCTGGGCCGCAGCCTCGGCGATGCGGGCAAAGCGCTCCAGCTTCTTGGCCATGCTCCGCCCGTCCGGGCGCGCAACGCAGCGCTCGCAGTTGAAGAACACGATGCGCGACGCCCCGGCCTCTATACACTTCTGCACCAGGAAGTCCGCCCGCTCGCCCTTCGGCAGCCCGGCGTACACCGTGACCTCCACGCCCGGCTCGCCCTTGCAGGGCACGACCTCGATGACTTCGGCCTCGGCCTCCTCGGGCCCGGAGCTCACCAGGCGGCAGCGGTAGTCCGTGCCCCGCCCGTCGCAAATCACGACGTCCTCGCCCGGGCGCATCCTGAGCACCCGGATGTGCTCCGCGTCCTGACCGCGTATTATGGCGCGCCCGCCCTCTATGTTGGTGCCGGCCATGAAGAACCTTGCCATTTCCATACCTCCTGAAAGGCCCTGTTTTTTTGATTATCTCACATCCGGCACACCTTTTCAAGCACGGCATAATATGTAGCAGGAACACAAGTGGAGGTATTGCACACATGGACAAGAACACAGCTGCAGCCCTTGAAAACTTCGGCGAGGTCTGGGAGCGCGTGTGCGGCAAAGGCTCGGAGAGCGGCGGCACCGGAGGCGACGCCCTCGGTGCGCTGCGGGAATTCATAGCCGACGAGGCCTGCGCCGCGGCCTTTTACGCGGCCTGCGCCCAGCGCGGCGGGCGCTTTGCCGCCCGGCTGCGGGAGCTCGAGCGCGACGAGCGCGCCCATCTGCGCACGCTCCAGGGCGAATATTTCCTGCTCACGGGCGAAAAATGCCTGCCGCCCGGCTCCTGCCCCCTGCCCCGCGGTGGACTGCGCGCCCTGCGCTCCGCCTATCTCGACGAGCTCGCCGCCGCCGAGGGCTACCGCCGCGCCGCCGAGGCCCCCGAAAACGCGGACCTGGCCGCGATCTACCTCCGGCACGCCTCCGACGAGGAGCGCCACGCCGGCATTTTGAAAGAACTTATCCTCTGCGCGCTGTAAGAAGCAACTTTCTCTTGACTTTACTGAAAATTTCGTTTATTATATGTGGGCGTCAACTGAATAGTATCGGTTCGAGCAGCGCGTGGAGATGTCGCGTAGTTGGTCGAGCGCGCACGATTGGAAATCGTGTAAGGGTCAAAAGCCCTTCGAGAGTTCGAATCTCTCCATCTCCGCCACGTCGGAGCAAAGTCCGCTTTGCTCCGGCGCTTTTTTATGCTTGCGCACAAAAAAACGCCATCCGCCCGCTCCCTTGCTCCTCCTCCCCAACCCGGACCCGCTGCGCTGGGCTCCGGCTTGGTTTTTGCGATGGCTTGAGCAAAGTCCGCTTTGCTCCGGCGCTTTTTTATGCTTGCGCACGAAAGGCGCCCGGCTTGACATGGCCGTGCTGCCGTGGTATTTTCCATATGTAACGAGTGGCGTAACTGCGCAAAGCCGGTTATCCCGCTCGTTTTGGTCTACATGAACGGAGGGCACCAAAATGGAAGAAATATTTCGCCGGGCCAGCATACGCCGCTTTCAGGACAGGCCCGTGGAGATGGAAAAAGCCGAGCTCCTGTTTCGCGCGGCCATGGCGGCGCCCTCTGCCGCCAACCAGCGGCCCTGGGAGTTTTACGCCGTCACGCGCCGGGACACGCTGGAGGCGCTGAGCCGCTGCTGCCGCTACTCGAGCTATCTCGCCGCGGCTCCCCTTGGCATAGTGGTCTGCTATCGCAGGAACTGCCGCTCCCTCCCCCACGCGCCCATTGACTGCTCCGCCGCCGTGGAAAACCTGCTGCTCGAAGCGGTATCCCTGGACCTTGGCGCGGTCTGGCTCGGCGTGGCGCCCGTCGAGGAGCAGATGGAGGCCGTCCGGCGCGTTTTGTCCCTGCCCGAGGAGCTTGAGGCCTTTGCCTTCGTCGCCTGCGGCTACCCGGCGGAGGACCGGCCGCGGCCCGACCGCTATGAGCCGGAGCGCGTGCACTGGGTCGACTGAGCGGCCTATCTGTTCAGCAGCCAGAACCCGGCGTTGAGGTAGGCGGCGAAGGCGAGCCAGACGAGGTATGGGGCCTGCAGCCGCGCGGCGGGCGGGCTCACCTTGTCGAAGGCGGCGGTCATCATCACGGCGAGCACGAAGAGCACCACGAGCACAACCAGCGCCGCAAGGTACTCCCCCGCGAGGAAAAACACCAGCGTCCAGGAGAAGTTCACGGCCAGCTGCAGCCACCAGAGCCGCTCCGCCCGGCGTCTGCCCGCCCCGCCGCGGGAGCGCACCTCCGCCATGCCGACGCCCATGAGGATGTACAGCGCCGTCCACACTATCGGGAACAGCAGCGCCGGCGGGGTCAGCGGCGGCTTTTCCAGCAGCGGGAACACCTCCTTCACGCTCTGCCGCGTGAGGAGCCCCGCCAGCGCGCCCACGGCCACGGCTATGACGGGGTAGATGATGTAATCGCGTTTTTTCATATAAGTCCTCCCTCCGGACCCGCGGGCCCTGCTATATGTTATTTCCCGTTTGTCCCCCGCGATTCCTGAAGAGCAAAAAAATGCCGCAGACCGAAGTCTGCGGCATTTCGTTTTGTCGTTATTCGACGGCGTATTCGACGGTCGCGGCGGCGTACCACTTGCCGCTCGCCTTGATGAAGGCCACGGCGCAGCTGCCCGCTAGCTCGTCGTCGTTGTAGAGCAGCACGGTGCAGGTGTAGAGGTTGTCGCCGTAGGGCACGAAGCCCGTGACCTCGACGGAGTCGTAGCTCCCGGCCGCGACGCCGCCGGAGGGCTGCCTCGAGCTGTACTCGGAGGCGAGGCGTGTGCCGAGCGGGGTCCCGCCGTACATGTAGGGCAGGATGTTGTAGTAGTTGGTGTCGAGCTTGTCGTCGCGGTTGGCCTCGAAGGCGGCGTAGAGGTTGTAGAAGGTCTCCGCATACTGCTGCTGGGAGGCGGCCAGCTCCTCGTCCGCGGCGGGCTGGAACACGTAGACGCCGTCCTGCAGATAGGGGGCGGAGAGCGCGGTGCCGCTCTCGTCCGCGGCGGTTATCTCCGGGGTCTGGTGCAGTCCGCCGACCTCCCAGGCCTCCATCTCCGGCGCGGCGCCGTAATTCTCCAGGCCCTCGAAAAGGCTGAGCGTCGTGTCCTCGCCGGTCTTTTTGTAGTTCTCATCGAGCTCCACGCCGTTGACGCTGACCGTCGCGCCCGCGGGGGCATAGATGGTGTAGCTCAGCTCGCCCTCGGGCAGGGCGAACACGGCGCCGTTCTCGTCCGACTTCTCGGCCACCAGCGTATCGCCGTTTGCGGCTGTCCCGGCTATCTCCACGGTGCCGTAGATGTTGGCTATCTCATAGCAGCAGAGCAGGTCCGTCGCGTTCTGCTCGAGCTCGGGCAGGTATGAGGTGTCCGGCGCGGCGTCGCTCAGGTAGCTCTCGCTCACGGCGATGCCGTTTACCGTGACGGTCGCGCCCACGGGGGCGGTGATGGTGATGCTCCTCGCCTTGGGGGCGATGAAGTCCGCCAGCAGCTCGACCTTGTTTATGGACATGTACTGCAGGCCGAACCCGGCCTCGCCGCCCGCCTGGGGCGACATGTAGACCCGGCAGAGCTCCACGCCGTTCACGCTCACGAGGTACACCGGCGCGGCGTCCGTATATGCCTCGTCCTTGACATAGGTCATCTTGCCGTCACGCAGCAGGCTCAGGCAGAGCTCGTCCTCGAGCTGGCTCTTGGTCTCGAACTCAGAGGGTGTCACGGCAAAGGAGCTGGTTATCGCGGTCTCCCAATACTGCTCGTCCGCCATCTGCTCGAACTGGGACATGACGTTCTCCGGCCGAGTGAACTCATAGGCCTCGAGGTATTTCCACAGCACGGCCATGACCGCGACGGCGGCCACGACGAGCACGACGGTGTAGAGGATAAGCGCGCGGGCAAAGCCGCTGCGCCTCGGCGGCTCGTCGGGAGCAGTGCGGCGGCCCTTTTTCTCCTCCGGCGGCGGGCCCCACTTTATGTCCGGGGCGGAGCGGCGGGCGCTCTTTTGCGGCTGCTGCGGCTCCGGCCTTGCGCTGCGCTCCCGGGCGGGGGCGGCTTTTGCGGCGGGACGGGGCTCGACGTCGCGGCGCTTGGGCGCGGCGCTCCGCTCGCGCTTCGGCTCCGGCTGCTGCACGCTCTCCGCGGGCCGGGTGCTTCTCGGCTTGCGGACAGGCCGCGGCTCAGGTTCCGGCTCCGGCTCGGCGGGTTCCGGCTCGACTGGTTCGGGTTCGGGTTCCGCGGGCTCGACGGGCGCGGCGGGTCTGGGCCGGCTCGCGGTGCGGGGCGAGGGTGCCTCGCCCAGGTCGCGGCGGATGGACTCGAGGAAACTGTCAAAATCCTCGTCCGCGGAGAGGCCGGTGAAGTCGTATCCCTTGTTCTCTTCGCTCATGTCTTATTCCCCCTCGCCTGAAGTCTCGCCGGCATTCTCCGACGGCTCTGCGCTCTCTGCCGGGGCCTCGGAGGTCTCGGGCTCTGCACTCTCTGCCGGGGCTTCGGAGGTCTCGGGCGCGGCGCTCTCGTCCGGCGTCTCGGACTCCGAGGGTGCGGCGTCCTCGTCCCCGGCGGGCGTCTGCTCCGCCTCGTCCCCGGCCAGGATGGCCTCTATCTCGTCGCCCGGCACGAACAGCTTCGTGACGAACGCCAGCCCGCTGTCCGCGGTGCGTCTTACAAACTCGGCCCTTGCGGCGGGCGACGGGCCCTTGGTGATGATGAACACGGCGGCCAGCGCCGCCAGGATGAGCACGACCAGCGTCACGCCGATGAAGGCGAACACCTTCCCGGCCGCGGAGCCGTCCTCACGCTGCCTCTTATCTTCCCTGCTCATATCTTTTCTCCCTTCTGTGAGAGTTTGTGCCCTATTTGTTGAAGTACAGCAGCCGCGGCTTGCCGTCCTCGCGCAGCTCCACGCAGCTCCAGCAGCCCTGCTCGAACCACAGGCGGTTCACCGCCGAGTTCGGCATCTCCAGCAGCATCATCAAAATCGTGGAGAGCGGCCCGTTGTGGGCCACGAGCATGGTGTCCAGCCCCCGGGCGGCCACGCGCTCAATGACGCCCGCGACGCGCTCACGCAGGCTCTCGAAGCTCTCGCCACCCGGCGGGACCACAGTGGTCCAGTCGCTGAACATCGCGTTGACTATCTCCGGCTGCTCGCGCAGCATGTCCTCCAGCGGCTGATTCTCCAGCTCGCCCATGTGCTGCTCCATGAGGTCGTCGTCAAGCTCTATGCGGACGTTCCGGCCGGCAAGGACCAGCCGCGCCGTCTCCGCCGCGCGGATGAGCGGGCTGGAGATGCACAGGTCTATCTTCTCGTCCCGGAGCTTCTCCCCGACCTCGCGTGCCTGGCGGCAGCCCTTCTCGGTCAGCGAGCAGTCCGTCCGCCCGTACAGGCGGCGCTGGACGTTGCATTCGGATTCGCCGTGTCTTACAAGGTAGAGCTTCATATGTCGGACCTCTTCTGTTCCACCGGAAGCCCGGCGAGATATCTGCGGACCATGTCGAACACGTTCTGGCAGGCGTAGAGCCTGACGGTCTTGCGGTCGCGGTCCGTGATGTGCTTTTCGCGCACCCAGGTGCGCTTGCCGTCCGAGAGCGAGACGAAAACGGTGCCCACGGTGTGCACCCCGTCGCCGTCCGGCCCGGCGAGGCCCGTCACGCCCACGCCGAGGTCGGCGCCCAGCTTGAGCCTCACGCGCTCGGCCAGCTCCGCGGCGATCTCGCGGCTCACCGCGCCGTATTTGTCCAGCGTCTCCGTTGGGATGCCCAGCAGCAGGTGCTTGGCCTCGTTGGTGTACACCACGACGCCGCCCTTGAGCGACGCCGAAGCGCCGGGGATGTCAGTTATGCGGCCCTGCAGCTCGCCGCCCGTGCAGCTCTCGGCTGCGGCGATGGTGACGCCCTTTTCGATGAGGAGCTTCACCGTGTGCTCGGCGATGTCCTTGCCGTCCACGGCGTACACGAGGTCTCCAAACATGGCCTTCACGCGCTCTATGACCGGGGCCATCATCTCCTCGGCCTCCTCAGCGGTCCGGGCCTTGGCCGTGACGCGCACGAGGCACTCGCCGCTCTTGGCGTAGGGCGCGAGGGTGGGGTTCGTGAGCTCCTCCATATAGTCGCGCAGGCGGTACTCCATCTCGCTCTCGCCTATGCCGTAGAAGTGGACGTTGTGCGAGGCGATGACGGCGTCGGAGAGCTCCGCGAGGATGGGCCGCACGCGGTGCTCGAGCAGGGGCCGGACCTCCCTCGGGGGCCCGGGCAGCATGATGACACGCACGCCGCCGCGCTCAAAATAGCAGCCGGGGGCGGTGCCCCAGTCGTTGCGCAGCGCCGTGGAGCCCTCGGGCAGCCAGACCTGCTGGAGGTTGTTCGGCGTGAGCTCCGGATAGCCGCGCTTTTTGAACACGCCGCGCAGCCAGGCCTCCTCCTCCGTGTTGAGCTCCAGCTGCATGCCGAAGGCCTCGGCCAGCGCGGACTTGGTGAGGTCGTCGCAGGTGGGGCCCAGGCCGCCGGTGGTGATGATGAGGTCGGCGCGGTCCTTGGCGCGGCGCACAGCCTCTATGACGCGGCCCGGGTTGTCGCCCACGACCGTCTGCCAGTACACGTCGATGCCGTACTCGGAGAGGAGCACGGCGACGTCCGCCGCGTCCGTGTTTATCGTGCTGCCGAGCAATAGTTCGGTACCTACTGAAATTATCTCAGCCTTCAATGTCTATCCATATCCTTTCGATGCCCTCGAGCGCCTCGTTCACCAGGCCCTCGACGTCCATGACGCTCTCCGCGGCGGCGACGTCCTCCACATGTGGCTTGGTCTTGGGGTGGCGGGGCGTGAACACTGTGCAGCAGTCCTCATAGGGCAGTATCGAGGTCTCAAAGGTGCCTATCTTGCGCGAGATGCGGATTATATCCTCCTTGTCCATGCCGATGAGCGGCTGGAGGACGGGCAGGTCGGTGACGGCCTGGGTGCAGGCCATGGCCTCCATGGTCTGGCTCGCGACCTGGCCGAGGTTCTCGCCGGTGACGATGGCCTTGCAGCCGCCGCGCTCGGCTATGCGCTCCGCTATGCGCATCATGAAGCGGCGCATTATGAGCGTGAAATACTCCTCCGGGCACTTGTCGCGTATCTCCTCCTGGATGTGCGTGAAGGGCACTACCTCAAGGCACATCTGCCCGCACCAGGGCGTGAGCAGCCGCGCCAGCTCGACGACCTTTTCCTTGGCCGCCTCGGAGGTGTAGGGGAAGGAGAAGAAGTGGACGGGTATGCAGCGCACGCCGCGCCGGGTTATCATCCAGGTGGAGACGGGGCTGTCGATGCCGCCGGAGAGCAGCGTAACGGCCCGGCCGTTGGAGCCGACGGGCAGTCCGCCCGCGCCCTGGGTGGGTGCCGCGTGGACATAGGCCGCGTAGTCGCGCACCTCGAGGTGGACGACGAGCTCCGGGTGCCGGACGTCGACGCGCGTCTCGGGATACGCCTCGGCGAGGAGGCCGCCGACGTACTGGGAGAGCTGGATGCTCGTGAGGTGGAAGCTCTTGTCGGAGCGCTTGGTCTCGACCTTGAAGCTCTCCGCGGCGAGCATGTCGTCGCGCAGATACTCGATGGCGAGCTTGGCGATGGCGTCCTCGTCCTTCTCACAGGCCGCGGCGCGCGAGAGCGCCACGACGCCGAAGGTCTTGCTAAGCGCGTCGAAGGCCGCGTCCATGTCCGCGAGCTCGTCCTCCGGCTCCACATAGACCGTGCTCTGCACGCAGTAGACGTGGAAGGCGCCCATGGGCTTGAGCCGCTTTCGTATGTTGGTCACGAGCTTCTGCTCGAAAAATCTCCTGTTGAGCCCCTTCAGGACGACCTCGCCCTGTTTGAGCAGTATGATGTCCTTCAAACAAATCACCTTAAAACGAAATTTCGCGCCCCAGCCAGCAGCTTCTCAGCTCGCGCAGGAAGGCCGCGCGGCGGAAGATGACAAACTCCCAGCCCTGTGCCCCGGTCTCCAGCCGCACGGCCGGAAAGCCGAACACGCGCGAGCGGCCGACGCCGCGGAGGTCGGCAAAGGGGATGAAAATGCGCCTCTTGTCCCGCGGCACCTGTATCTTCTGAGTGGTGAAGAGCAGCCCGCCGGGCTGGATGGCCAGGCAGCCGCCCGTTATACCGCCCCGGCAGAGGCCGGCCGAGTAAGCCCCGCCCATGCGCTCCACCTCCCGGAAGTCTCGCCTGCCGCGCCGTTTCAGCGCATTGCGCATAATTACAGCATATTTTATCACACAGCCCCGTCAAACGCAAGCGCCGCGGGCGGCTGCGGAGGCTTTGGAAAAAAGAACTGCCCGGGTCGGACCCGGGCAGTTCTTGGTTATTTTGTTGAATCCCGCTCACGCCTCGATGTAGCGCATGAGTATCGCCGCGCACTGGGCACGGGTGGCGCCGTCAGCGGGGGCGAGGGTGCTCTCGGTGGCGCCGGTGATGATGCCGCGGTTAACGGCCCAGGTCATGGCGGAGCCGGCCCAGCCGGAGACGGAGGCCGCGTCGGCCCAGCCGGTGAGGGAGCCGCTCACGACGGGCTCGCCGGCGTAGCGGTAGAGCATGGTGACCAGCTGCTCGCGGGTCACGGGGGCGGAGGCGTTCTCGCCGTCGGAGATGCCCTTGGCCATGGCCCAGCTGCGGGCGGTCTCGGCCCAGTTGGAGCCGGTGACGGTCACGCCGTCGATGCGGGCGAGGATGGCCCAGACCATCGCGCGGGTCATGCCGCCGCCCGGCTCGAAGGCGGTGTCGGAGACGCCCTCCATGAGGCCGTTTGCGTAGACGTAGGCGACCTCGTCATAGAACCAGTCGCCGTAGGCCACGTCCGTGAAGGGCAGCCCCGCGCGGACGAACACCGCAGAGACGGTGACGGCGTGCCCCGGCATGGTGAAGCTGCTGCCGGAAATGCGCTGCCCGTCGACCGTGACGTAGGCGAGCACATAGCCCTCGTCGGGCTTCGCCGTGACGGTGATGACCGCCCCCTCGCTCGCGTTCGGGAGGCTGACGGAGACAGCGCCGTTGGCCGGGTCCGCGACGGTTATCGGGTAGGTGCCGGCGGTGTCGGGCAGGTTGCCCCAGACGGCGGTAAAGGTGACGTCGGCTGAGACGACAACTCTCTCACCGGCGCTGAAGGTCTTGTCCCCGGAGCGCCAGCCGAGGAAGATGTACCCGCTGCGGGAGGCGTTGGGCAGGATCACGGTGGCGTTCTTCTCATAATACACTTTGCTGACGCTGCTGCCGTCTTTGAAGGTCACAGTGACGCCGTCGGCGCCGACATAGCTGACCTCGCCGTGTTCCTCGGCCTCTTGGCGGGTGGCGTAGTAGCTGTAAGTGCCGTTGTCGTATGCCTCAAAGTCACGCCCGGGCTCGACGTACTCGCTGACCGGGCTCGAGAACTCGCCGCCGGAGATGAAGCCTGTTATGGGCTGCTCGCCGCTGCCGCTGACCACACTGCTGACTGCCTCGGCCTTCTCGCTGTCAAAGCTGCCGCCGGTGATGTTCACCGTGGGAGGCTCGGGGGAGTAGCCGCTGTTGTCAACGACAAGAGCATCGCCGTTGGGAAGATAGCCGCCGGTGGTATCAGGATGGCCCGCGGGGTCGCCGATACCGATGATGCTGCCGCCGCTGATGTTGAGTTTGCCGTCTCTCATGTAGATGCCGGTGTAGCCCTTGACGGTGCCGCCGTTGATGTTGAGAACGCCGTTCTGCGGGTGATAGATGCCGGCTGCATTGCCGCCGTCCACCACAGCGCCGTCATTGATGTTTATTACGGTGCCGTCCCTTAGGCCGTTGCCCTGGATGGCTGCGTCGTCTCCTGTGGACTCTACCGTGCCGTTGATATTTACTGTAACACTTCCTTCCGCGCCGTTGCCAAGCACGTGCATGGCAACATCCGCGCTGACCTTGACGTTTTTGCCAAGCGTGAACGTATAATAGACCGCGTCATTGGACTTAGTTTTATTGGAAATCTCTATCCCGCCGTAGATCACGCTCTCCGCAGCGGCGCTGTTGGTTATCACAATATTCGCGCTCTCCGGGGTGCCAGTAACAGGCGTGATAATGTTGATAGCATTGTCGTTTGCGGTGATGCTGTGGCCGTTCATGTCAAGCGTGTAGTCCTTGACAATATTGAGCGGGGAAACATTGGCATCCTCAAGCAGGGTCACTCTGTCGCAGTGCTCAATCGCATCGTAGAGCGTGTTAAAATATGAGGTGTATCCGTCATCTGTGACTCCGCAGGCCTCAAAGCTGCCGAAGACCTCGGGGAGCGTCACGCCGTCCAGCACCTTGACCGCAGGCTCACCGAGCAGGGTTACTTTGTAGCCTTTGGTGTTGATCGTGACGTTCTCATCGAGGGTGATGGTGCCCTTCTCAGTAACGTTCCTGAGCAGGGTTATATCTCCGCCATTGGCCGCTGTTATTGCCTCTTGGAGCGTATCGTACTCTGTGCCTCCGACGGATGCGGCGCTCGCGTCGGCCACTATGTATGGATAATTGGGGTCGCTGTTGTCTACGGCAGCATAGCCTGTGGCAAAGGAAACATTATACGCTGTTTTAGGCTCAAAATTATACTCGCCGCCGGACAGAGTGGCAACGCCCGGACCGTTATTCGGCATTACACTTGGGAATCCGCTGAGGTTGAATTTTCCGCCACTAATGTTTGCTTGCGCTTGAATATAATATCCTGTAATAAAAATTGTGGAAGCTCCTTGTGGATATTCGGTATTGCTGTATGTATAAACGCCGCTATTTATATTAACGAGCGCATTCGAGCCGTAAATCAGGCCGGCATCAGCAACGCCTTTAGTAATTATTACGTTCATTTTGATTGGAAAACTGGCATCCAAATCTTTCAGTGTAACATTTGCATTATTGGTGCCATTGCCATAATCAATATAAACGCCCCCTGCCTTAGTCCAGTCGCTTGTACGGTTAGAGGTCGACGAAAGGTTCAGCCCCTGGAGCATGACGTTTGCAGGTTGGGTAGGATTATTGTCCGCAACACTGACACAAGCGCCGGAGTCGGCGTTTTCAACCGAGATGTTTATCTTCTCAATCGTCGTATAGCCTCCCTTCACCTGAATGCCCAAAGCACCCGATATGGTTCCAGCGTCAGCATGGCTTGTCGCTTTTCTGTCCGTGATAACGGTGGGGTCGGCTGCCGTGCCGCCGGTAACCACGAGTGTAGCGTTGGCCGACGTGGTAATGTCAAATCCGTTCAGGTTAAGAGTTTCTCCCGCCGCCACTTCGGCATTGGCAGCGAGTGTGACATCATAGGTCAGAGTGATAACTCCGTCGCTATCAGCCGCCGGCAGCGTTGAACCATCCGCCAGGGCAGAGACTGTTCCCAGTGATACTACCATTATCACTGCCAACAGTGCTGTGAGAACACGTTTTTTCATAGTTTCCCCTCCTGCAATTCTTATGCTGTTGATATCTTTAAGAGCTCATTGTCCTTCCAAAGGAAGGACAAAAAGGCGTGTACACGCCTTGGGAATTTATTGATTTGCTGCCTAAAATATACTCACATTCGTCCAAAATGTCAAGGCAAGCGCCCTATTCCGTCTCGCGGAAGTCCCAGGTGCGGTATTGGATGGCTTCGGCGAGGTGGGCGGGCTGGATGGCGTCCGACCCGGCTAGGTCGGCTATGGTGCGGGCGACGCGGAGGATGCGGTCGTAGCTCCTCGCGGTTAGGCCCATGGCGTTATAGGCGTTTTCCATGAGGCGGGAGCACTCGGCGCTGAGGGCGCAGCCGCTCTCGAGCTCGCGCGGGCCCATGTGGGCGTTGCAGTCGGCACCGGTGCCGGCGAGGCGGGAGCGCTGGCGGGCTCGGGCGGCGTCCACGCGCTTTTTTATCTCGCTCGAGGGCTCGGCCTCCGCCTTGCCGGAGAGCTCCGCGTAGTCGAGCGCCGGGACCTCGACCATGATGTCAATCCTGTCGAGCAGCGGGCCGGACACGCGCGCGTGATAGCGCCGTATCTCCGTCTCCGAGCAGGTGCAGCGCCGCGTGGGGTGGCCGTACCAGCCGCACTTGCAGGGATTCATGGCGCACACGAGCATGAACCGGCTCGGGTACGTCACGGTGCCCGCCGCACGCGATACCGTCACCACGCCGTCCTCGATAGGCTGGCGCAGCGCCTCACGCACGTCGCGGTGGAACTCCGGCAGCTCGTCCAAAAACAGCACCCCGTTGTGCGCGAGGCTCATCTCCCCCGGCTGGAGCAGCGCCCCGCCCGAGAGCGCCGCCGCCGAGGTGGTGTGGTGCGGCGCGCGGAAGGGCCGGGTGTCCACGATGGGATTGCTCCGGCTGGTGAGGCCGCAGACGGAGTGGATCTCCGTGGTCTCTATCATCTCCTCGCGGCTCATGTCCGGGAGGATGGATACCATGCGCTTTGCGAGCATGCTCTTGCCCGAGCCGGGAGGGCCGACCATGAGGATGTTGTGTCCGCCCGCGGCGGCGACCTCGAGCGCGCGCTTGACGTTCGCCTGGCCCTTGACCTCGGAGAAGTCCGGCAGCCACCGCGCCGTGCGCTCTATCCTCGGGGGCGGGGCGGGCTCTATCTCCCGCTGGCCGCGGAAGAACTCGAGCAGCTCCGTCACGCTCTGCACGCCGTAGACCTCGAGCTCCGAGGCGAAGGCCGCCTCCGGCGCATTGTCCGCGGGGACGAAGAGGCGCTTTATCCCCGCGCGCTGGGCGGCGAAGGCCATGGGCAGGGCGCCGCGCACGGGCCGGAGCTCCCCCGCCAGCGAGAGCTCCCCGAAGAAGGCGCAGTCGGCGGGCGGCTCCTTTATCTCACCCGTGGCGGCGAGGATGCCGAGCAGCACGGGCAGGTCGTACACCGTGCCGTTTTTCCGCGTGTCCGCGGGGGCGAGGTTCACGGTGAGGCGCGAGACGGGGAACTTGAGCCCCGAGTTCTTGATGGCCGCGCGCACGCGGTCCCGGGCCTCCCGGACGGCGGTGTCCGGCAGACCGACTATCTGGAACTCCGGCAGGCCCTGGGCGGGCGAGCACTCGACGGACACCTCGTAGCCGCCGATGCCTTTTATCCCGAGCGAGCGTATGCGCGATACCATCTGCCCACCTCCCCGCGTTTTATTTTCCGAAGGCCGTGTCGGACATAGCCTTCGCGGCGTCTATCAGGATGCTGATGTCGAGGCTGACGGTGACGCTGGTGAAGCCCTGGGCGAAATAGCCCGCGGCGGCCTCGGCGCTGCCGCAGAACATTATGCAGGGCTTGTTGGCCCGCTCGCAGGCGAGGCGCACGCGCTCCACGGCGGCGATGTGCCGGGGATCGTCGAACCTGCCGGGTATGCCGAGCGCGATGGAGAGGTCGAAGGGGCCGATGAAGATGCCGTCCACGCCCTCGATGGCAACGATCTCCTCGATGTGCTCGAGGCAGCCGGCGGTCTCGCACTGGGGGATGAGCATGGTGTTGCGGTTGGCCCAGTCCATATAGCCGGACATGCCGCCGGCGTAGTTCTCGTCGAGGCCCCAGCCGCCGTCACGGCTCGGGCAGTAGCCGCGGTTGCCCACGGGGGCGAACTTGGCCCAGCCCACGAGCTGGCGCGCCTGCTCCACGGTCTCGAGCTGGGGCACGATGAGGCCCGCGGCGCCGACGTCGAGCATCTTGAGGATGGGGCTGCGGCTCAGCTCGTCCACGCGGACGAAGGGCGCGAGCCCCGCCCCGGAGGCGACGCCGACGAGCTCCGCCGCGTGCTCGGCGCCGATGGGGCTGTGCTCCATGTCGATTATGACGTAGTCAAGTCCCGCGCGGGCCAGCGCCTCTATCGCGGGCGCGCTGAGGAGATGCGTGAAGGTGCCGAGACTGTGCTCCCCGGCTATGTACTTTTCGAAAAAGCGGTTTCTCATCTGCTGCCTCCTTGAGAAAAATAAGCGGGGGAACCCCCTGGCAGGGTTCCCCCGGACCCCTTCCTGAGCTTTTTGAGAGGGGCTGCGTGTGCCGCGGTAGCGGCCGGAGGTTCTGCCTCCGGATTTATTCTTTGGGTTCGTCCTTGACGATGGCGATGTGCAGCTCGTCGAGCTGTTTCTGCGTGACTTCGCCGGGGGCGCCCATCATGAGGTCCTGGGCGCTCTTGTTCATCGGGAAGGGGATCATCTCGCGGATGGAGTCCTCTCCCGCGAGGAGCATGACCATGCGGTCCACGCCCGGGGCGATGCCGGCGTGCGGGGGCGCGCCGTAGCAGAAGGCGTTGTACATGGCCGGGAATTTGGCCTTGACATCGTCCTCGCCGAGGCGCACGAGCTCGAACGCCTTGACCATGATCTCGGGGTCGTGGTTACGCACCGCGCCGGAGCTGAGCTCGACGCCGTTGCACACGAGGTCGTACTGGTAGGCATAGATGTCGAGCGGGTCGACCTCGCCGCGCTCGGCCTTTTCGAGGATCTCGAGGCCGCCGTTCGGCATCGAGAACGGGTTGTGGCAGAACTCCAGCTCACCGGACTCCTCGCCGATCTCGTACATCGGGAAGTCGACGATCCAGCAAAATTCGTACCGCTCGGTGTCCATGTGGCCCGGCACGGCCATGCCGAGCTTTGTGCGCAGCACGCCCGCCGCCTTCTGCGCGGCGGTCTTTTTGCCGGCCGTCACGCCGACGAAGCAGCCCGGCTTCAGGCTGAGGGCCGCGGTGATCTCGGCGGTTTTCTCCGTGAGGAACTTTGCGATGCCGCCGGCGAAATTGCCCTGCTCGTCGACCTTGAACCAGTAAGGCTTGCTGCCGGCCTGCACCTCCACGTCGGCGCAGAGCTTGTCGATGGCCTTGCGCGCCATGGCGCAGTCGGGCACGACGACGGCCTTGACCGTGTTGCCCGCGGCAAAGGGCGCAAAGTCGCTGCCGGCGACGAGCGCCGTCATGTCCTGCACGGTGAGGTCAATGCGCAGGTCGGGCTTGTCGGAGCCGTAGGTCTCCATCGCGTCATGGTAGGAGATGCGGCGGAAGGGCGCCTCGGACGCAATGTCATACTTGCCGTATTTGGCGAAGATCGGCGGGAGCACGTCCTCGAGCACGGCAAAGACATCGTCCTGCGTGGCGAAGGCCATCTCCATGTCAAGCTGATAGAATTCTCCGGGGCTGCGGTCGCCGCGGGCGTCCTCGTCGCGGAAGCACGGGGCGATCTGGAAATAGCGGTCGAAGCCCGCCGTCATGAGCAGCTGCTTGAACTGCTGCGGCGCCTGCGGCAGGGCATAGAACTTGCCGGGGTGCTTGCGCGCGGGCACGAGATAGTCGCGCGCGCCCTCGGGGCTGGAGGCCGTGAGGATGGGCGTCGTGATCTCAAGAAAGCCGTGCTCGGTCATGGCGGCGCGCAGCGCGGCCACCACCTGGCAGCGGAGGATGATGTTCTGCTTGACAGCCGGGTTGCGCAGGTCGAGATAGCGGTACTTCAGGCGCAGCGCCTCGTCGGCGTCGCGGCTGCGGTTGATCTCGAACGGCAGCTCGTTGTAGCGGCAGCGGCCGAGCACCTCGATCTTCGTGGGTACGACCTCAATGTCGCCGGTGGGCAGCTTGGGGTTTTTGCTCGCGCGCTCGCGCACGGTGCCCTCCACAGCGATGGTGGACTCCTTGTTGAGCGCCTTGACGACCTTCATCATGTCCTCGGTCTCGATGACGACCTGGGTCGTGCCGTAAAAATCGCGGACGACGACGAAGGCAAAATTCTGCCCGACCTCGCGGACATTTTCCATCCAGCCGACGATGCGGACCTGCTCGCCGGCGTTTTCGAGCCGCAGCTCGTTGCAAGTGTGTGTGCGGGACTGAAACATACTCCTGATTCCCTTTCTTTCTATCGAATATCGCCTCCGGCGGTGCGGCGGCGGTGGGTTGACCGGGTTACGACTCGCGCAAAATCGCGCCGGCGCTGCGGCGCGCGATCTCCGCGCGGATGGTCACGAGCGCAGTCTCCTGCGTCACGGCCTCCTGCACGCCGGTGGCCATGTTCTTGAGCGCGCAGACGTGCTGCGCGATCTCATCCTCGCCGAGGAAGATCACAAACGGGATGCCGAGCTTGTCGGCATAGCCGATCTTGGCCTTGAATTTCTTGCGCTCGCTGTAGAGCTGCACGCGCAGGCCGCCGGCGCGCAGCATGGACGCCAGCGCCACGGCCGCGGACAGATCGTCCGTCATCGGCAGGATGAGCACGTCCGCCGGCGCGGTGAGCACGGCGTCGGAGATCATGTTCTGCTCCTGCAGGATGTAAAACAGGCGCGTCAGGCCGATGGAGATGCCGACGCCGGGCAGGGACTTGTTCGTATAATACCCCGCGAGGTCGTCGTACCGGCCGCCGGAGCAGATGCTGCCGACCTCGGGATGGTCGAGCAGGACAGTCTCGTACACCGTGCCGGTGTAGTAATCGAGGCCGCGCGCGATCGTGAGGTCGAGCTCGAAGTTCTCCTCCGGGACGCCGAACGCGGGCAGGTAGCCCACGACGGTGCGCAGCTCGTCAAGGCCGGTGTCAAATGTCTCGTTCCGGCCGCGGTACTGCTCAAGGAAGGCGAGCTTGTCCGCGCTCGTGCCCGGGCAGGCGATAAAGCGCAGAATCTCGTCCGCCTGCTCGTTCGTGACGCCGCAGGTGTCGGTGAGCAGCGCGCGCACCTTGTCCGCGCCGATCTTATCGAGCTTGTCGATGGTGCGCAGCACGTCGCCCGCCTGCTCGCTCAGGCCGAGGATGGCGAAAAAGCCGTTGAGCACCTTGCGGTTATTCACGCGGATGCGGAAGCGGTGCAGGCCCAGGCGCGTGAACGTGTCGTAGATGATGGCCGGGATCTCGGCCTCGTTCAAAATATCGAGCGCACCGTCGCCGATGATGTCGATATCCGCCTGATAAAACTCGCGGAAGCGGCCGCGCTGCGCGCGCTCACCGCGCCAGACCTTGCCGATCTGATAGCGGCGGAACGGGAAGGTGAGCTGGCCGTAGTTGGCCGCGACGTACTTCGCCAGCGGCACCGTGAGGTCAAAGCGCAGGGCGAGGTCACTGTCGCCCTTCGTGAAGCGGTAGATCTGCTTTTCCGTCTCGCCGCCGCCCTTGGCCAGCAGCACCTCGGCCGCCTCGATGGCGGGTGTGTCGAGCGGGGTGAAGCCGTAGCGGGCGTAGGTCTCGGCCAGAACGGCGCGCATTTTGTCCATCTGCACCTGCTTGTCCGGCGGCAGCTCCATGAAGCCGGACAGGGTGCGGGGTTTGATCTTGTCCATGGTGATGATGATTCCTTTCGGGCTTACGATTTCTTTTTCGGGTTGACGATGTCGCGCCAGTCGAGGTCGCCGCGGTTCAGACCCAGGATGAGCACTTCGGCCGTGGCCACGTTGCTGGCAAACGGGATCTGCCGCTGGTCGCAAAGGCGCGCCATGCGGTTGACCTCGTCAAAGTTGCCGTTCTCGGCATCGCAGAAAAACAGCACGAGGTCGATCTCGTTGTAGGCGATGCGCGCGTCGAGCTGCTGGCACCCCTGCGAAGAGTGCAGGTAGGTGCGGATCTTCAGACCGGTGGCCTCGGAGATGAGCCGCCCGGTCGTAAACGTTGAGCTCAGATCATGCTTGGCCAGAATGCCGCAGTATGCGATGCAGAATTGGACCATGAGTTCTTTCTTGCCGTCGTCAGCGATCAGTGCAATGTTCATGTGGATAATTCCTCTCTTTCTGGTCAGCGGCCGTCACCGCAGCAGCGAGAGCTCGCTCTCGGGGGCGGTATCAACGGTCTTGACGGTAAAATATGCGTCGAGAAAATCGCGCGCGATGGAGGCGATGGAAGCGCCGGCGCTGCCGTGCTCCACGACGACCGCCACGGCGACCTTGGGATTGTCATACGGTGCGTAGCAGATGAAAATGGCGTTGTTGACCTGGTTATCGCCCAGCTGGGCGGTACCGGTCTTGGCGGCGACCTTCACGCCGTAGTCGCCGAAGGTCTCATACGCGCTGCCGGCGCGGTCATTGGCGACGAGGTACATGCCCTTTTGCACGGCAGCCCAGTTATAGTCACTGGTCTCGACGGTGCTGAGCGCCTCGGCCTCGTTTTCATAGATGAGATTGCTGCCATCATAGCTGCGTACGGTCTTGAGGATGGACGCGCTGTGGCGCGTGCCGCCGTTGGCGATCGTGGCGCAGTACTCCGCCAGCTGCAGCGGCGTGAACAGGCTGTACGACTGGCCGATGGCCGCCTGCAGCGAGTCGCCGACATACCAGTTCGTGTTCTCGAGCTTTTTCTTCACGGCCTCCGTGGCCATCTGGCCAGTGCTCTCCGGCAGCTCGATGCCGGTGTGCTCGCCGAGACCGAAGGCCGCGGCATAGCGCGCGAGCGTATCGATCGGCAGGCTGTCACCGACGGTGTAGAAGAAAATGTTGCACGAGTCGCGGATGGCCTCGGTGACGTTGTCATTGCCGTGTGTGACGCCGGAGGAGGCGATCCAGCACTTGGGCGCGTAGCCGGTGTCCTCGTACTTGCGGAACGTGCCGGTGCACTGGATGCGCGTGCCGGTGGTGATGACGCCCTCGGTCAGGCCGGCGATGGCCGTGCAGGGCTTGAACGTCGAGCCGGGCGAATACTGGCCCAGCAGCGCACGGTTGAACAGCGGCTGGTTGTCCGCCTCGGAGACGGCCTTGTAATTCTCCTCGCTCTGGAAGAGCGTCTGCAAATCGAACGTCGGGTAGTTGGCGATGGCCAGCGGCTGGCCGGTGGCAACGTCGACCGCGACGAGCGCGCCGCCGCCGACGGCGTCGCTGGTTTTCGTGGACTTCGACTTCATGTTCTCGATGCCCTTGGTCAGCGACTGCTCGGCCGCCGACTGCAGGTCGAGGTCGATCGTGAGGCTAACCTGGTCGCCCGGCTCCGGCTCGGTGGTATAGGTCGTGCCGGTGACGGTGCCGGAGGCGTTTTTCGTCACGATGGCCGTACCGTTCGTGCCGTGGAGATATTTTTCAAAGGCGAGCTCGGCCCCGTCCTTGCCGACGGTCGCGCTCATGGGGTAGCCCTGGGTCTTGTAGGTGGTGTATTCCTCGGCGGTCATCAGGCCCGTGTAGCCAAGCAGGTGCGCCGCGAGATTCGTGTGGTACTGGCGCGTATAGGACACCGTGACCTCAAAGCCGGGGACGTTATTTTCCTTCAGGGACGTGATGAGCTCCATGCTCGCGTCCTTGACGAATACATAGTCCGGCAGGTAGAGCTTGTCGATATAGCGCGTCTTGATCGAGTAGCGCAGACCGGCGATGATGCGCATGTCGGCCGCGGAATAGTTGTTGTTGATCTCAAACTTCTCGCGGCAGTAGCTCATGAGCTCCACGGCCGTGGCCTCCTCGTCGAGACCGGCGTATTTGAGAAAGCCCTTGAGCTGCGTGCGCTGCGTGTCGTTCATGTCCGTGTACTCAAACGGGGGCGCGGCCGTGACCGGCAGCTCGTCGACATACGTGTCGCCGCAGGCGGCGACGGCGCGCGCCATCTGCAGGAGGATGCCGTTCGGGTCGTCCTGCTCAAAGAGGTCGTCGGGGTTGAAGATGAGGTTATTGCAGCTCGTGTTCGACACGAGCACGCGGCCGTAGCGGTCGAGGATGCTGCCGCGCGCGGCCTCCACGGTCTGGGAGCTGGCGACGCTGTTGCGGTTTTCCTCATAGTACGCCTTGCCGTCGACGATCTGCAGCTTATAGAGCGCGACGACGAACACGATCACGAGCAGCGCAAGGATGCACGCGAGCGCGGCGACGCGGCCGGGTTTGATGGGTTTTTCCATAGCGAAGATCCTTTCGGGGGTCGGGCGCGCCGAGAAAACTCAGCGCAGGGCACGCCGGCGGTGAAACGCACGGCTGATATAGTAATACGGGACGGCGAGCGGCAGCGAAAACACGCTCTGCCCCAGCGCCATGGCCAGCAGCCGCCAGAACGACGCGCCGTGGAAGATCCACAGCCGGAACATCTGGCAGAAGGCCGTGAGCAGAAACGCAGCCAGGCACGTCACGAGAAACGGCAGCAGGCTGTTATTGATCAGATAGTCCGCGAGCATACCGGCGCCGAAGCCGATGACCGCGAAGAGCACGGCAAAGAGCATGCCCGTGCCGGGGTAGCCCATGGCGCAGAAGTAGCCCGCGATGAGGCCGAACACCGCACCCCACGTGCCGCCCTCGAACACGCCGACCGCCACAACGACCGCCGGCACAAACATGGCGTGCACGCTGAAGAGCGCAATGTGCGCAAAGGCCGTGTTCTGCAGCAGGAGCGTCACGGCCATGTACAGCGCGCACCAGAGCGCGCGGTGCACTTTGTCCTTGTTGATGAGATCCGCCCACATGTCAGCTCACCACGTCAAAGTCTTTGATGACGAACACCTGCAGCAGCTCGCCGAGATCACACGCGGGCGTGATGACGCCGTAGGTCTGCTGGCCGCCGGCCTCGGTGCGCACGTCCGTGATCGTGCCGACGACGAGGCCCGCCGGGAACGCGCCGCCCTTGCCGGACGTGAGCACGGTGTCGCCGGTGAAGATGCTCATGCCCTCGGCCAGATAGCCGAAGCGGACGCAGCCCTGCTGCATGAGCGTGAAGTCGCCGAGGACCATGGCCGTCGCGCCGCTTCCGCTGACATAGCCGCCGACGCTCATATCCACGTCGATGACGGTGCGCACGGTCGCCCAGGTGCTGCCGGTCTCGATGACCTGACCGACGAGCGCGCCGGACTCGTTCATGACGCAGTCGCCGACCTCAATGCCGCTGTCGCTGCCCTTGCTGAGCGTGAGCGTGCTCGACCAGTTCGACGCGCCGTAGGACACGACGTTCGCGGGCTCGAGCTCAAAGTCCGTGTGCCGCTGGGTAAAGCCCAGCAGGTCCCGGTAGCGCTCGTTTTCCGCGAGCGCCTCCTGCCCTTCGCGCGCCTGCGCCTGGGCCTCGGCCAGCTGCGTGCGCAGCTGCTCGTTTTCGGCCTTGAGCTGGTCATATTTATAAATGTAGCCGTAGATGCTCTCGAGCCACTGCGCTGTGACGGTCGCGGCCTTCTGCAGCGGCGCGCGCACGATGCCGTCGAGATTCGTCAGGAATCCCGCCCGGCCGCCGAGCGCCCCGGCGATGAGCGCGAGCACGAGCACGACCGCGACCACGATCGCACCGACGCGCGCGCCTTTCTTTTTCAGATACGTTTTCCAGTTCAAAGCAGCTCGACTCCCAGTTCGTTCAGCAGTTGTCCCAGCCTGCACAGCGGCAGGCCCATCACGTTGAAATAATCGCCGTCCAGATGCGCGACGAACAGCGCGCCGCGGCCCTGAATGCCGTAAGCCCCGGCCTTGTCCATCGGCTCGCCGGTGGCGATGTAACGCTCGATCTCCGCGGGCGTGAGTGCGCGAAAGCGCACGGCGGTCTGCTCGGCCGCCTGCCGCAGCTCGCCGCCGCGCAACACGGCGACGCCGGTGTAGACGATGTGCTCGCGCCCGGACAGGGCCGTGAGCATGCGCACGGCATCGTCATGATCCTTCGGCTTGCCGAGGATGGCGCCGTCGAGATACACGATCGTATCCGCCGCGATGATAATGTCCTCCGGCGCACAGGTCTGCGCGACCTCCTGCGCCTTGTGCAGGGACAGTTCGCACACGGTCTGCTCCGGGCCGGCGCCCGGCGTCGCGCGCTCGGGGCCGGTGGCCGGCCGGATCGTCAGGTCCGGCACGCCGAGCATCTCCAGCAGCTCCCGCCGGCGCGGGGAGCCGGAGGCAAGGATCCAGTTCATGGTCGTTCCTCCCGGGCGGGTCATTCCACGCCCCGATAATACAGCCCGCGGGTCAGCCCGTTCGGGCGGTAATCCGTCAGGCCCAGATAGCTCTGCGTGACCGCGACGCACTCATGCGGCGTCTCGGTCGTGAACATGAGGCGCACACCCCAGAGCCCCGCCGTTTCATAGTCCTCATGCTTGTCGGCGAGGTAGAGCTTGTGCGCATTGAAGATCTGGTTGCGGTGGCCGAACGCCGGCAGCACCGGGAACAGCGCCCCGCGCCGGTCGGCCAGATTGTTGGGCACCTTGCAGTTGCAGCGGCCCGCGCTGTTGCGGATGATGCACTGCTCGGTGATCATGCACGGCAGGCGGCCGTAGACGATCATCTCCGTGTCGATGCTCTTGGCGAGGTCGCGGATCTGCGCCACGCGCAGCTCAAACGACGCCGTCGCGCTCACGAGGCCGGCCTGCTGCAGCACTTCCTCCGTGAAGGAGTTGAAGACATTGAGCCCGAAGTCGCCGCGCACGCGCATACCGGCGCGGCGGGCGAAGAAGATGTGCCCCATGTTACCGACGAGCGCTTCCTGCACGCCGTTTTCGGCGGCACGCCCCAGCATAGCGTGCATGTCCTCGGCCTGATCGTCCGTGATGACGCGCGGCAGCACCGCCACAACCTGCGCCCCCTGCTCCAGAAACGGGGCAAGGCGCGGGAAATCCGTGTCAAGGATCTCGACCGGCACGTACACATACGCCGGGCGCAGCGCGGCAAGCTCCTGCGTGAGCTGCTCGGCCTGATGCACCTGCACGATGAGCGCAGGGTCGGCAAAATAGCGTTTCCCCTCCGGGAGCTGCGGCAGCGGCAGGCTCCGCCGCTCGGGCAGGGCCGCGCGCTCCTCCTTCAGGCCGGTGATGAGCCGGCGGCGCAGGTCGTTGACGGCGGCCGCCGGGAGATAGAGGTCCGGGTCGATGCGGCTATCGGTGCCGGTGGAATAGTAGGGCGTGCCGCCCGTTTTGGCAAACTGGTCGGCGAGGCTCTGCGCGGTCAGCGGCGCGCGCTGCGCGGGCTCCGGCACGGGGCCGGTGAGCACGGCGCGGTGGCCCTCGGCGTCCATGACAGCGGCCATGACCGGCTCGCCGCTCTGCACCTTGGCATAAAACTTCACGGGCACGCGGCGGCGCTCGCCGTCGGCATACGCCCTGCGCGCGGCGGTAAACATCTTCTCGGCCTCGCGGTCGGGCTCGGCCGCGCGGGTGCCGAGCATGTCCGGCCCCTTTTTGCCGAGCAGGTAGCCCTGCGTGAAGCCCTGGCGCGAGAACGCCAGCGCGAGCCGGTCGTTTTCCTCCGGCGTGGGCACGCGGTGCTCATGAATGCAGCGGGCATACACGTCCGTGACCACGGCGACGTACTCCGGCCGCTTCATGCGGCCCTCGATCTTCACGCAGGCAACGCCCGCGTCGGCGAGCTGCTGCAAGTAGTCTGCCAGGCAGTTGTCGCGCAGGCTCAGCGGGTACTCGTCCATGCGGCCGCCCATACTGTACTGCATGCGGCACGGCTGCGCGCAGGCGCCGCGGTTGCCGCTGCGGCGGCCGATAAGCGCGCTCATATAGCACTGGCCGGAATAGCAGAAGCACAGCGCCCCGTGCACGAACACCTCGGTTTCAATGCTCGCGTGCTGCGAGATGAAGCGGATCTGCTCGAGCGAGAGCTCGCGCGCGAGCACGGCGCGGGTGATGCCCATCTCGGCCGCGGCCTCGACCCCGGCGAGATTGTGGATGCTCATCTGCGTGCTGGCGTGCAGCGGAATGTCCGGCAGGGCGGCGCGCAGCACGCGCGCGAGGCCCAGATCCTGCACAAGGATCGCGTCCGCCCCGGCGTCCGACGCCTGCTGCGCGAGCGCGGCGGCAGCGTCCATCTCGCGGTCGCCCACGAGGGTGTTGAGCGTGACGTAGACCTTGCAGCCGCGGATGTGGCAGTAGCGCACGGCCTTGGCAAACGACTCCTGTGTGAAATTATCGGCGCTCCGGCGCGCGTTGAACCCGTCGCCAAAGCCCATATACACCGCGTCCGCCCCGTTTTGCACCGCCGCAATGACGGCATCGAGGTTGCCCGCAGGCGCCAGCAGTTCCAGCATAGACCCACTCCCAGTTATAGTCATACATATAGCATTATAGCACAGCAGGCGCTCTTGCTACAAGTCAATTTTCATGCTATAATGTGAACCTATCATGAATTTCTAGTGACCCGAGGGGTAATTGCATGGATCGAGCCGAATTTACGCTGTCGCGGCCGGTGTGTCTGTCGCTGCCGGTCGAGGAAGTGGACAAGCTGCTGCGGGAAAAAGACGGGCGCTGCGCCCTGACATATCTGGCGCTGCTGCGCGCCGGCGGAAAGCCGTTTCCCGCCGAGAGCATCGGCCTGACCGAGCGCGAACTGCGCCAGACGATGGAGCGGCTGTGCGCGCTCGGGCTCGTCTCCGCCGCAGGGAGGGCCGCCCCCGTACCGGCGGACAAGCCGGTCACGGCCGAGCCGAAGCTCGTGCCCGCGGCTGAGCTGCCGCAGTACACGGCCGAGGACATCGCCAGCCGGATGCTCAGCGACGAGCCGATGCAGACCGTGCGCCGCGAGGCCGAGCAGCTCTACGGCCGCAAGCTCACAACGCCCGAGATGAACATGCTCCTGGGCCTGCGGGACTATCTGGGTCTCCCGGCCGACGTGCTCATGGAGCTGATCCACTACGTGTTTCAGGAATACCGCGCCGAGCGCGGCCACGCTGGCACGCCGACGATGCGCCGGATCGAAAAGGAGGCCTACGCGTGGGCCGATCAGGAGATCCACACGACGGCGCAGGCGGAGGAATACTTACAGCGCAGACAGGCGCGGCAGGAGCTGGCGCAGCAGGTGCTGCAGGTGCTGCAGATCCACGACCGTGCGCCGAGCCGCACCGAGCGCGGCTACATCGCCAGCTGGCTGGACATGGGCTTCGGCTGCGACGCCATCGCCGAGGCATACGACCGCACGGTCGTGGCGACCGGGGCGCGCAAGTGGGCGTACCTCAACCGCATCCTCATGAGCTGGCACGAAAAAGGACTGCACACGCCCGAGGAGATCGAGACCGGCGACCCGCGCGCAGCGAACAAACGCCGCGCGGCGAATACCGCCGCCCAGGCGGCCGAGCGCGACGATCTCGACCGCGTGGAACAGCTGCTCCGCAAGATGGAGCAGGCCAACACCTAAGGAGGGACCGGCATGGCCCGCAATGGGATCTATCTGGCGCGCGCCCGCGAGCAGATCGCGCAGCAGCGCGCGGAAAATGAGCGCGAGCACCGCCGCCGCGTGGACGACGCGTACCGCCGCGTGCCCGGGCTGCGCGCGCTCGACCAGACGCTGCAGCAGCAGATGATCACGCTCGTCGGCCTGACGATGCGCCACGGCAGCGACCCGACGGACGAGCTGCGCGCGCTCGAGCGCGCGAACCTCGACACGCAGGCGCAGCGCGCCGAGCTGCTGACGGCGTACCACCTGCCGGTGGATTATACCGACGATATCTATTCCTGCCCCCGCTGCCATGACACAGGCTACGTGCAGGGGCAGCCGTGCGAATGCCTGCTGCGGCGCTACAACGCCGAGCTCACGCGCGACCTCAGCCGCCTGCTGCAGCACGGCGACGAGTCGTTTGAGCACTTCGACCTGACGCTCTACGACGAGAGCGCGCGGCCGAAGATGGAGCGCGTGTTTCAGGTCTGCCGCACGTTTGCGCAGACATTCCGCCCCGGGACAATGAACCTGCTGCTGCAGGGCGGCACGGGGCTGGGCAAGACATACCTGTCGGCGTGCATTGCGCGCGTCGTCGCGGGCGCGGGCTACGCCGTCGCCTACGAGACGGCCGCCACCGCGCTCGACGCGTTCGAGTGCGCAAAGTTCCAGCGCAGCAGCACCGACGGCGAGGCCGCCGCGCAGCGCGTGGAGCAGTATCTCGGCTGCGACCTGATGATCCTCGACGATCTCGGCACCGAGATGATCACGGCCTATTCCACGAGCGCGCTCTACACGCTCATCAACACGCGCCTGACGCGCAAGAAAGCCACCATCATCAGCACGAACTGCTCCAACGAAGAGCTGCAGAAAAAATACACGCCGCAGATCCTGTCGCGCATCGAGGGCGAATACCAGACGCTCCCGTTCGTGGGACGGGACATCCGGCAGATCAAAAAGGAGCGCGAAGCATGAATCAGCACGAGATCACCGAGCGCCGCCCCCTGCTCGACGCGAGCGGCAACCTGACAGAGCCCGGCTACGCGAAGTCCCTGCTGCCCGTCTACCGCCGGAATGACATCAAAGCCAACAAGCTGCGCATCAAGGAATGGGACTACTACTGCATCAACAACGGCCACTTTGCCCTGGCCCTGACCATCGCGGACAACAGCTACATGGGGCTCGACTCCATCTCCCTGCTCAACCTCGACGAGGGGTGGGAGATCACGAAAAGCCCGATGAAGGCCTTCACCAACGGCAGGGTCGGCCTGCCCGAGAGCAGCGAGACCGGTAATGTGCACAGCGCCGGGCGGAACTACAGCATCCTCTTCAAGAACGAGGGCGACCGCCGCGTGCTCATCGCGCAGATGAAAAACTTCGGCCCCGAGGGCTCGCTGTACGCGAAGGTGACGCTCACGGACATTCCGGCCGAGTCCATGGTCATCGCCACGCCCTTTGACAAGGACAAGCACTTTTACTACAACCAGAAGATCAACTGCATGCGCGCCGAGGGCACCGTGACCTACGGCTACCACAACCGCACATATACCTTCGACCCGGCGGACAGCTTCGCCGTGCTCGACTGGGGCCGCGGCGTGTGGACGTACAAAAACACGTGGTACTGGGGCAGTGCCTCCGGTCTCGTGGACGGGGAGCCGTTCGGCTTCAACATCGGCTACGGCTTCGGCAACACGAGCGCCGCGAGCGAGAACATGCTCTTTTACAAGGGCCGGGCGCACAAGCTCAGCCAGGTCACCTTCCACATCCCCGGCGACGGCGGCAGGGCCACGCCGGACTACATGCGGCCCTGGACCTTCACGAGCGACGACGGCCGCTTCGAGATGGACTACACCCCCGTGCTCGACCGCACGAGCTGCTCAGACGTGGGGCTCATCAAGTCCGACCAGCACCAGGTGTTCGGCGTGTTCAACGGCCGCGCCGTGCTCGACGACGGCACGGTACTGAATGTCAAAGACCTCCCCGGCTTCGCCGAGAAGGTCATCAATAAATGGTGAAAGAATCGAAAAAACCTGCGGGTTTTTTCGACAAAAGGCTTACAGTCTGCTGCGCGCAGAATTTGTCCGCCTGCGACGGACAAATTCCACACTGGCAGCCTGAGATGTATTTTCTCTCACGCACATGTCGCGAGAGAAAATGATTGGAGTTTTTTTGCCGCCTGCGGGCAGCAAACTCTGCGAGGCTTTTGAGGCACGCCTTACCCCCACGAACTCCCCCGCGGCCCCGCTCCCTTTGCCATGACGCATAAGGGTATGGTTCCGGCAATGCCGCACGGATTCCTGTGGAAAATTGCTTGACGCAGAAAAACCGCTCTGCAAAATGCAGAGCGGTTTTTTCGATTCCAAACGAAACTTACTTGCCCTCGATGGCGTCGGCGAGGCTGCTGAGCCAGTCACCCTGCACGTCCTCGATCTTGCCCGCGTCGCACGCCGCCGCGATGGCGGGGTCAATGGGCAGCTTGGCCGTGTTGGGGATGCCGTGCTTGGCGGCGATGGCCTCAATGTGGCTCTCGCCGAAGATGGCGTGCTGCTTGCCGCAGTCCGGGCAGGTGTAGTAGGCCATGTTCTCGACGATGCCGAGCACGGGCACGTGCATCATGTCGGCCATGTTGACGGCCTTGTCGACGATCATGCCGACGAGCTCCTGCGGGGACGTGACGACGACCACGCCCGCCACGGGCAGGGACTGGAACACCGTCAGCGGCACGTCGCCCGTTCCGGGAGGCATGTCGACGAACATATAGTTCACGTTGTCCCACTGGACGTCGGTCCAGAACTGGGTCACGGCGCCGGCGATGACCGGGCCACGCCAGACGACGGGGTCGGTCTCGTTCGGGAGCAGGAGGTTGATGGACATGATCTCGATGCCGGTGCGGGTGCGGTTGGCATACAGGAAGTCCTCGCCGCCCATGGCGCCGCCGTGGACGCCGAAGGCCTGCGGGATGGACGGGCCGGTGATGTCGGCATCGAGCACGGCCGCCTGATGGCCGCGGCGCTGCATCTCGCAGGCGAGCAGGCTCGTCACGAGGCTCTTGCCGACGCCGCCCTTGCCGGACACGACCGCGATGACCTTATCGACGCGGGAGCCGGGGCGCAGCGGCTGCTGCAGGGATTCCGGCTCGTGCTGGGCACAGGCCTCGCCGCAGGTCGAACAGTCGTGCGTGCAGTTTTCGGGTGTTTCCGTGTGGGTGTGATTGTCACTCATAGTGGTGGATTCCTCCATTTCGACAGTATGTTGACCTTATTATACCCCGAAAGCGCAGGAAGTCAACCTTCGGTCTTGCGCAGAAAGTCATTGAGCCCGCACAGCACGACGCACGCCTGCGCGCGCGTGGCATTGTCCAGCGGAGCAAAGCCGTGGTCGCCGCCGGACAGCAGCCCCTTTTCATAACAGAAACAGACACTGTCGAGCGCCCAGGGGGCGATGTCGGCACGGTCGGGAATGTTGTAGGCCGAGGGATTGGCGGTCGGGTGCGTGTCCACGCCCTTCCAGGCGAGGTAGCCGGCCATGATCTGCGCCATCTCCTGGCGCGTGATGTTCCGGTTCGGCTCGAAGCGCCCGTCGTCCGTGCCGGAGACAATGCCCTCCGACGCAGCCCAGGTCACACTTGGGGCATACCACTGCGCCGCCGACACATCCGGGAACCGGCTGCCGGGATAGTCCGCCTCGTCCACGCCCGAGAGGCCCGCGAGCATGGTCATGAACATGGCGCGCGTGAGCGTGCCGTCCGGCTGGAACAGGCCGCCTCCCACGCCGTTGACCCAGCCCGCGTCCGCGGCGCGGTTGACATAGTCCTTCGCCCAGTGGCTGCGGCAGTCGCGGAACAGCGGCTCGACATCGACCTCGCCGGAGTCCTTCTTCTCAAGGCCGTAATAGGCCGCGATGCCGCGCGCGTCCGCCTGCGCAATGGCCCGGAGCTTGGCATCGCTCGAGAGGAACTGCTCGCAGTCGCTGTTGCTGCTGACGAAGCAGTGCTCAACGATCATGGCCGGGATGTGCCGGAGCTGGCCGTAGCGGACGATGCCGTAATAGTCGGCGAGCTTGCCGTTGGGATAGAGCGTACCGTCGTGCGAGCCCTCTTTGACGAGGCCGCGGCTCGTGTCGATGCCGAGCCGGCTGAGCTGCGCGAGAATATTCGTACCGACGGCGTCGATGACCTTCGCGCAGTCGGGATCATAGTTGCCGTTGCTGGCAAGGATCAGCCCGCCGTGCACGGACTGATTGCTGCCGGCAGAGTTCAGGTGCAGGCTCACGAGCAGGTCGGAGCATTTTTCGGCCGCGAAGTCCACGCGCTGCTTCACCTCTCTCAGGGGAGTATAGCGCGTGCCGTAGCTGTCCGAGCGCGTCATGTCCACGTGGACATTGCGGTAGGTCTCGAGCTCCTCTTTTAAGTACAGGCCGATCTTGAGCACAAGATCCGCCTCCTGGTACCCATATTTTTCGTTGACCGCGCCGGAGTCGTTGCCGCCCGCGCCGTCGCCGCCGTGGCCGGGGTCGAGCGTGATGTACACCCAGTCCCTGTCCTTGGCGGCAGTATCGTTCACCGCCAGCGCCGCCGGGCACAGCAGTGCCGCCGTCAGCCCCAGCGTGAGAAAGAAAGATAAGATCCGCTTCATCGTTCATCCGGGTGCGCCGGGATGCGCGCCCGTCCTCCTTCTTGGGAATTATGACAACCTTTGTCGAAGCAGATTGTACCCCACCCGTCCCGTTTTTGCAAGAGCATGGGCTGCCGGCGGCGGGAATTTAAGGGGCCGTGCCGGATTTGACATTTCCGGCCGGGTTGTGCTATGCTGTGTGATACTCTATGACAAAATGAGGTTATCTACATGGATATGACTCTGGTAGTGATGGCGGCCGGTCTCGGCTCGCGTTATGGCGGCGTCAAGCAGATCGAGCGCCTCGGCCCCGACGGCGAGATCCTGATGGAGTACGCGATCTACGACGCGCTGCGCGCCGGGTTTGACCGCATCGTGCTCATCATCAAGCCGCAGATGCTGCAGGACGTGCGCGGCCTCTTCGGCGACCGCATCGAGCAGCGCACCGGCATGCGCATCGACTACGCGTTCCAGACGCCGGACCGCTTCACCGCGGCGCGGCCGGAGCTGGCGCAGCGCAGCAAGCCGCTCGGCACCGTGCACGCCGTGCTGTGCGCGCGCGATGTGATCCGGACGCCCTTTGCCGTCATCAACGCCGACGATTTTTACGGCCGCGGCGCCATCGACGCCATTGCCGCCGCGCTGCCGGAGCTGCACGGCGCGCAGGACGCCGCCATGGTCGGCTACCGGCTGAAGAACACCGTGAGCCCCTTCGGCACCGTGACGCGCGGCGTGTGCGCGACGGAAAACGGTCTGCTGCGCAAGGTGCAGGAGACCTACAAGATCCAGCTGGGCGCCGACGGCACGATCCGCGACACGTCCGACGCGGGCGCGGGCGTCGTGCTCGACCCCGAGGCGATCGTGAGCATGAACCTGTGGGGCTATCACCCGGCGATGCTGGACGTGATGGCGCAGTATTTTGACGCCTTTGTGCGCGATCTCGCCCCCGGTGACGAGAAGCGCGAGTGTCTGCTGCCCGTGATGATGGACGCGCTCACGGCGCAGGGGCGCGTCAGCACGCGCGTGCTGCAGACGGACGAGCACTGGTTCGGCCTGACGTATCAGGACGACAAGCCCGGCGTCGTCGCGGCGCTGCACGCCCTGCACGCCGACGGGACGTATCCCCCGGCGCTGTGGAAATAAATCTGCCGAAACTGCCAATCGCGGCGATCTGTCCGATCGCCGCGATTTCTTTACAAATTTCTAATAATTCTTTAAGTGTCTCCCGGTATGATGAAGTAACCAAAGTTTCAGGAGGCACCTGCGATGGAAGAGACGCTGCGCATCGCCGTATTCGGCGACTCGCTGATGAAGGGCACGCTGCCGGACGCGCAGCTGCGGTATCATTTTCACACCGACCTGTTCGAGGCCCCGCTCGCCGGGCTGCACGCCGAGGTGACGAACAGGTCCGTCTTCGGCGCGACCTCGCGCAAGGGCGTCGCGCTCGTGCAGCGCGATCTGGCCCGCGGCCACCGCTATGACTGGGCGCTCGTGGAATACGGCGGCAACGACTGCAACTACAACTGGCCCGACGTGGCCGCGCACCCGGAGCAGCATCACGACCCCGTGGTGCTGGCGGACGAATTCCGCGCGAACATGGCGGCCATCGTGCAGATGCTGCGCGAGGCCGGCATCCGCCCCATCTTCACGACCCTGCCGCCCATTGACGAGGTGAAGTACCTCGCCTGCATCGACCACAACGGCGCGAGCGCCGCGGGCGTGATGCAGTGGCTGGGCGACGTACGGCGCATCTACCGCACGCAGGAGCGCTACTCCGGGCTCGTGCGCACCATCGCCGACGAGCTGAACGTGCCGTGCGTGAACCCGCGCGAGCGCTTTCTCGACGGGGGCGACCCCCGCGCGCTCAACGCGGACGACGGCATCCACCTGTCGGAGGCGGGGTACCGGCTGTTTTACGGCGCGCTCATCGAGCAGGTGCGCGCGATCGTCTGAACTGCATAGAAAAGGAGCGGACACCGCGATCGGTGTCCGCTCCTTTTTTGACTTATATGCGGCAGGCCGCCTGTGTGCGCGCGAGCAGGCGCGCGGCCGTCTGCGCGTCCGCCTGACCGGGCAGCAGCCGCCAGACCCAGTTGCCGGATGCCGTGCCGGGTGTGTTCATGCGGCTCTCGGCGCCGAGGCCGAGCACGTCCTGCATCTGCGCGATGAACAGCTCCGCGCGCGAACCCATGCCGGCGCGCAGCAGCGCCTCCGGCAGGCGCGCGACGTCGTACACGCCGAGGCAGCGCATGGCATAGTCGGCGTCCGCGCCGCCGAGCGCCGCCCACGCGGCGGCGGGCGCGTTGTCGTGCGTGCCGACATAGCAGACGCTGTGCGCGCGCACGCGGTCTGGCCGGTGCTCGGACGTGCCGCCGGGGTCGAAGCCGAACAGCAGCACGCGCATGCCCGGGCAGCCGGAGCGCGCGACGAGCCGGCGCACATCGTCGTCGATCGTGCCGAGGTCCTCGGCGATGAGCTGCAGCTCGGGCGCTGCCGTGTGCAGCGCCTGCAGCAGCGCCGGGCCGGGGCCGGGCGCCCAGTGGCCGCCGCGGGCGGTCAGTTCGCCGCGCGGCACCACCCAGTAGCTTGAAATGGCGCGAAAATGGTCGATACGCACCACATCATAGCGCTTTGCAGCACCGCGGATGCGCTCCTTCCACCACCGGAAGCCGTCCGCGCGCATGGCATCCCAATCATAGAGCGGGTTGCCCCAGAGCTGGCCGTCGGCGCTGAAATAGTCCGGCGGGACACCGGCGGCAGCGCTCGGCTGCCCGTCCGGGTCGAGGCAGAACTGCGCCGGCTGCGCCCAGACGTCCGCGCTGTCGGGCGCGACGTACATGGGCAGGTCGCCGATGATGCGCACGCCGTGCGCATGGGCGTAGGCGCGCACCGCGTCCCACTGGCGGGTGAACTCCGTCTGGAGGTAGGCGTGCAGGAGCACGCGGCCGTCGAGCCGTTCGAGCGCCTCCGCGCGCGCGGCAGCGTCCCGGTCGCGCAGGGGCTGCGGCCAGGCATACCACGGCGCGCCGCCCTGCTCTTCCTTCAGAGCCATGTACAGGCAGTAATCGCGCAGCCACGGCTCGGCCGCGAGCGCTGCGCGCAGCGCGGGCACAACAGCGTCCCGTTCGCGCGCGAACGCCGCGTCCCAGAGCGCGGTCCTGCCCGCGTGCACGCGCGCATAGTCCACGCGCATGGGATCACTGCCCCAGGCGATGGCGCGCACCTCATCGGCCGTGAGCGCGCCGCGCGCAATAAACGGCTCCGGGGACAGCAGGTCAGTGCTGCCGGCAAACGTCGAGGCCGACAGGTACGGCGAGTGCGCGCCGTCCGGCGGGTTGAGGGGCAGGATCTGCCAATAGCGCTGCCCGGCGGCAGCGAGAAAGTCAATAAAATCCCGGGCGTCTTTGCCCAGGTCGCCGATGCCGCACGGCCCCGGCAGGGCCGACACCGGCAGCAGGATACCGCTGGAACGGTCCATGCTCCGTCACTCCTTTTGATAGCTGCGGATGATCTCGCGGAACTTCGGATTGCGCGGCAGCAGGCGCATGAGCGGCAGGCCCAGCACGCCGAGCACGGCGATCTCGCCGAGCGCGACCTGACCGCCGAAGACCCAGAACGATGCATTCAGGTGCGGGAACACGGCGTCCGTGAGCGACCACGTGAGCACCGCGCCGACCAGCACAAAATTGAACACGACCGGCATGAGCGCGGCGAGGATGCACCGCACCCACGACTGCGCGCCGCGGCCGCGGCCGAGCCACGCCGTGCACAGCGCGGCCAGCAGCGTTGCGAGCGAGCCGAAGACCACGTCAAAAATGCCCGCCGCGCTCAGCAGATTCGCGATCGCGCAGCCGGCGAACAGGCCCCACGCCGTGCAGGGGATGAAAAACGGCAAAATGCACAGCACCTCCGAGACCCGGCACTGGATCGCTCCGTAACTGATCGGCGCCAGAAGCATCGTCAGGGCTGCATAGGCCGCGCCTGTGACCGCCGCAGCGGCCAGCTTTCTCGTGGTGATGTGCATAATTCAATTCCTCCCATTTTTTTCGTTGCACACGTTGTGCGCGCAGGGGTATGGCACCTGCGCATGATAAATTGTGACGGCGGTTATTCTACTCCACCGCCGCCGCGTTGTCAACCGGTTTGCTGTACAAACAGCCGCAGTATTCCTGCCGGTAGAGGCCGTACTGCTTCGAGAGTTCAATGCTGCGCTTATAGCCCTCGCGCTTTTTGAAGTCCGACGGCAGCCAGCGCACGCCGTACTGCTGCGCCAGCTCCGCGCCGATGGCGTTGAGCCGCTGCGCGTCCTTGTGCGGCGAGACGGTGAGCGTCGTGCCGAAAAAGTCGAACCCGTGCGCGCGCGCCTGCCGCGCCGTCTCCTCCAGGCGCAGACGGAAGCACACCGTGCAGCGCGCGCCGCCCTCCGGCTCGCGCTCGAGGCCGCGGACGGCGTCGATATAGCGCTGCCCGTCATAGTCGCAGGCGAGCAGCTCCACCGGCTCCGGCGTCGGGAGCTGGCGAATCAGCTCCCGCTGCCAGTAGAGACGGCGGTCATACTCGCTGCGCGGCTGGATATTCGGGTTATAATACAGCACGGTCACGCGAAAATACCGCGTGAGGTACTCGAGCACGTAGCTGCTGCACGGACCGCAGCAGCTCTGCAGCAGCAGGCACGGCTTGCCCTCCGGCGGGAGGGCGGCGAGCAGCGCGTCAAGCTGCTTTTGATAGTTTTCTTTCATAAGCGTCACCTGCCGGACAGTATAGCACACCCACGCGCAGAATACCAGTGCGGGCCTTGACGCGGCGTGGCTTTTCCGATATGATATAGAGTAGGAAATTATGCGAAGGAGGCGCGTCCGTCATGGACCAGCGCATGAGCAAGGACAAATATTATCTCAACATCGCCGACGCGGTGCTCGACCGCTCGACCTGCCTGCGGCGCAAATACGGCGCGATCATCGTCAAGAACGACGAGATCCTCTCCACGGGCTACAACGGCGCGCCGCGCGGGCGCGTCAACTGCTCCGAGCTCGGCTACTGCAACCGTGAGCAGCTCAACATCCCCAGCGGCCAGCGCTATGAGCTGTGCCGCAGCGTACACGCCGAGGCCAACGCCATCATCTCCGCCGCCCGGCGCGACATGATCGGCGGCACGCTCTACCTCGTCGGGCGCGACGCCGCCACCGGCGCGCTTCTGCACGACACGACCTCGTGCGCCATGTGCCGCCGCATGATCATCAACTCCGGCATCACGCGCGTCGTCAACCGCATCGGCGACGACGGCATCGAGATCATCGACGTGCAAAACTGGATCGTCAACGACGAGTCCATCCAGCCGAAGGCCGCGGCTGAATGAGCGCGGTTTTGCTTTACAAGCGCGGTGTTTTTGATTATAATAAGTAAGTTAGACTGAAAAAAGGCAGGATTCAACATATGGCATCCATTGCATTTGAGGAATACAAGAACAAACTCAACAACCTCCGCCCGGCGCTGGACGACCTGGGCGGCGCGCTGCATCTCGACGAGGCGCGCAACGAGGTCGAAAAGCTCGAGGAGGAGAGCGCGCAGGACGGTTTCTGGAACGACACCGAAAACAGCCAGCGCGTGCAAAAGCGCATCAAGACGCTCCAGCACAAGCTCGAGCGGTACGCCAAGCTCTCCGGCGCGTGGGAGGACATGCTGACCATGTGCGAGATGGCCATCGAGGAGGACGACGACTCGATGCTGCCCGACCTCGAGAGCGAATTTCACACCTTCGAGGAGACGCTCGAATCCATGCGGCTCGAGACGCTGCTGACCGGCGAGTATGACGCGAACAACGCCATCCTCACCTTCCACGCCGGCGCGGGCGGCACCGAGGCGCAGGACTGGACGAGCATGCTCTACCGCATGTACAACATGTGGGCCGAGCGCCACGGCTACACCGTCAAGCTCATGGACTATCTCGACGGCGACGAGGCCGGCATCAAGAGCGCGACGATCATGATCGAGGGCGAGAACGCCTACGGCTTCCTCAAGAGCGAAAACGGCATCCACCGGCTCGTGCGCATCAGCCCGTTTGACGCCTCCGGCCGCCGCCACACGTCGTTCGCCGCCGTGGAGGTCATGCCCGAGATCACCGAGGACAGCGAAATCGAGCTGCGCGACGAGGACATCAAGATGGACGTGTACCGCTCGTCCGGCGCGGGCGGCCAGAAGGTCAACAAGACCTCGTCCGCCGTGCGTCTGACGCATATCCCGACCGGCATCGTCGTGTCCAGCCAGGTCGAGCGCAGCCACTTCCAGAACCTCGAAAACTGCAAGAACATGCTCCGCGCGCGCCTGGCCGAGATCAAGGAGCGCGAGCACCTCGAGAAGATCTCCGACATCAAGGGCGTGCAGCTCAAGATCGAGTGGGGCAGCCAGATCCGCTCCTACGTGTTCATGCCGTACACGCTGGCCAAGGACCACCGCACCGGCTATGAAAACGGCAACATTCAGGCCGTCATGGACGGCGACATCGACGGCTTCATCAACGCCTACCTGAGCATGAACGCCGACAAGGAAAAGAAATAATGACCGACGCAAAGCGCCGCAGCCTGTTTGGCTGCGGCGCTTTTTTATCGTGTGGGGATGAGGCGGATGATCTGCTGGTCATCCACGCACTGGTAGCCGGACGAGGGCACATAGCTGCCGAGCGCGCGGTAGACGTCCCAGAGCCGATCGCGGTCGAAGAGCAGGGCGCGCATGCCGGCGTAGACCTCCGGTGTCTCGCAGCGAAACTCCAGCACGGCGCGCCCGTCGTCCCACTGACTGCGCACGGCGGCTACCGCCGCGGCGACGGAGGCCTCCGCCGCCGTGTAGCCGTTGCGGACGTAATAATTATCGGCGTTGGCGCGGCTGTCCGGCCAGAGGGCGGGGTCCTCGGCCGTGTGGCGCACGGCCATGCGCTCGGCCGTGAGGGCGAACCACGTGTGGCTGAGATAGCCCGGCAGCGCCGCCGCGCTCTCGTCGTCCTGCAGGTCCCAGGTGGGGTCGAAGTAATAGACTGCGCCGTCGAGCTCCGCCGCGACCCAGGCGTGGCTGTCAGCCGTGCCGTCGGCAGACAGGGACGTGCCCGTGACGACGCGCGCCGGAATGCCGCCGCGCTCGAGCAGGTAGACATAGGCATCGGCGATGCCGCCGCAGACGGCCTCCCCCTCGCAGACAGCGGCGTAAGCCGTCTGGTCATACGTCTCGCACGAGACGTAGCGCACGTGCTCCAGCAGCCAGTCGTAGAGATACAGCGCGCGGGGATAGTCCCCCGCCGGAGCGGCGGCGAGCAGGCTGTCCGCCGTCCGGGCGAGCTTCTCGCGGCGCGCCGGGCCGTCGTCGGGATAGACCCAGTCGAACGTGACGGTGATGTGCGCGTTCAGCCCGCCGTGGACCGTGTACCGGTAGGAGCGCACCCAGAGCTCCGGGTCGTCGAGCAGCTCGGCCATGCAGGCCTCGAGCGTGTCGGCGTCGCAGTCGTAGACCGTGGCGTCCGTCTGGCCGCGCATCGCCGCGTGCAGCACGGCGGCCACGCGCGGGTTGGCGGCGCAGTTCGGCGCCGTGTCCGGCAGGACGGACGACTCCATCTGGATCTGCACGGCGGGCACCGGCGTGAGCCAAGCGTACACACGCGGATAAAACAGCACGCCCGCCAGAACGAGAATAAGTACCAGCAGACTCAGGGCGCACCCGCGGCCGCGGCGGCGCGGCGGAGGCGGCGGAGGCTGTGCTGCACGCAGCCATTGCGCGTCGATGTGATCGTTATCGGACATAAGGTCTCCCTCCCACGTGGATCGTCGAAAGATTGTCAGCTTTTTTCTGCCGTAAACGGTGGAAATCGCAAAAAGTTTCTGCTATAATGCTGCCCATTCACGTTATGTACTAGCAAAGGAGTTTTTCATCATGATCGAAGTGACGTTCCGGATCGAAAGTCTGGATTACACCGACAAGCTGGATTCCCAGCTCCCGCTCGTGCTCGAGGCGCTGAGCCAGAGCGGCAATATCAACCCCGTGCTCAAGCTCGCCTGCAACACGCCCGAGGCCTCGTCGCGCATCGTCAAGGGCATTCTGCGCACCATGTCGCAGGACCAGAAGCAGCGCCTGGCCACGAAGATCGTCAACGCCAACCGCGAGAAGCTCATGCGCAAGCTCAATGAGTACGCCTCCGGCAAGGGCATCGACGTGCACATCTGCGACTGCGCCGCCACGTTCCGTTAAAGCGAAAACCGAATCACGCCGCCCAATCACGGGCGGCGTTTTGCTGTCTGTGCCCGGATAGAGCCGCGCACAGGCAGCAATCAGATTGCATTCGAGGCGGGCCCTTCGCCCCCTCGAGCGCCCCCGCTGCTCTGTCATCCTGCCCGGAATCGCATCATCTCAGCAAAACGCACGCCGCCCAATCACGGGCGGCGTTTTCATTTGCCGCGGCTTTATTTTACCATCCCGCGCGTGTACAAGTCTACCGCTTTTTGTCTGCGCATAGGCTGTGCTATCCGAAAAAAGGAGGCACGGCCATGATCCTCGCGCTCGCGGGCAACCCCAACTGCGGCAAAACGACGCTTTTCAACGCTCTCACGGGGGCAAACGCGCGCACGGGCAACTTCTCGGGCGTGACCGTCACGCGCAGTGAGGGCGTGTGCCGCGCGTGGCCGGAGATCACGCTCGTGGACCTGCCGGGCGTGTACGCGCTGCGGCCGTACTCGGACGAGGAGCGCGTCACGCGCAGCTATCTGCTCGGCGGCGCGGCGGACGCGGTCATCAGCATCGCGGACGCGACGTGCCCGGCGCGCAGCCTGTACCTGACGCTGCAGCTGCTGGAGCTGGGCGTGCCGGTCGTGCTGGCGCTGAACGTGATGGACGCGCTGCGCGCAGGCGGCGGATCGGTGGACACGGCGGGACTGGCGCGGGCGCTGGGCATCCCGGTCGTGCCGGTGAGCGCGGCGCTGAGCGAGGGGCTCGACGCGCTGCTGGACGCGGCCGCGCAGGCAGCGC
>ENA-UOIY01000718-UOIY01000718.1-human-gut-metagenome-genome-assembly--contig:-P114-NODE-718-length-48758-cov-10.907624_pt1 | contig 48758 bp, 43 predicted proteins | sample MGYA00242335_ERZ723882 | MGnify/ENA metagenome assembly ERZ723882
CCACGACCCCCTGCTCCCAAAGCAGGTGCGCTAACCGGACTGCGCTACACCCCGTCGTTCCCGACCCTGACCCCGTGATTGGCCTTGTGCAACCCCACGGGGTTGTCGTGTGTCAATCCCGGGCATTTCCGGCCGGGGGAACCTTCCGGATTCCGGGTTGCAAAGATAACCGCTTTTTTTTGTTCCGGCAAACTTTTTCCCCGAAATCCACTGTGCCCGGCGGTGCGCCGGATTCCGGTTGCGTGAGTTGCCGGTTTGCTTGCCGGACGTTTTTCGCCGCTCTGGTTTCGGGTTTCGGGGCAGCCTTTTGCCGATGCCCTGACGTTTTTCTGTCCCTGTCTCTGTCTCTGTCTCTGTTCCAGTCCCTGTTTCGGATACCTGTTTTCTATTCCTCTGTTGCCTGTTCCGGGTTCCCTGTTCTGTTGCCTCCCCGGATATATAGCGCCTCGATCCGTATGCGTTACCTTCCGGAGGACTGGCAATCCCGTTGCGTCCCGTTGCGTCCCAGCGGCAGGGGATCCCCTCACTTCCCGGGACGTTTTTTGCTGTTTTTACGGCCTCCCCGTCCGGATCGCCCACTCCGCTATGTACTCTTCCGCCAAACCGGGGATCTATCGCCGAACTTCCGTCGCAGCTGTGCCGCTTGCCGGGGATGCCGCCTCGCCGCTCCCGGCTGTCTCTGCTGCTGTCGCACCACCTGCCGCGGTTGTTATCCCTGCCGTTTCGCTTGCAACTTCCGTCGAGGTTGCTGCATCTATTGCCGTTCCGGTCGTGGTGGCCGCACCCATATCCGCTGTCCCTGTGCCATCCCCGGCGACGGGCGCCCCGTCCTCCGTTGCCACCTCCACGGTTTCGCCGTCCACTTCTATCGCTATGGTGTAGCGGTCACGCCCTGCGTAGGTTAGCATCGCCGCCGAATCCATCGCCTGTACGCGGAAAGCCGGGGCTGCCGCGCCGTGCGTCGACTGCATGTAGTCGCTCAGCGCCTTGTTGCGGGCGGCCGTCATGCGTACCAGTTGTCCGGCCGCCTGTTCGCGGAAGAGCGCCATCGCCTTGTCCTCGGCCGAAAGCCCCTGCGGGGAGACACCCTGCGCCGCCAGCAGCGAATCGGCAAAGGCCATGATCGCCGGGGTGCGGATGTCGGTCTGCTGGATCTTTTCGTATTCGAGCATCGAAAGTTGTCGCCTTTGCGTCGAATCCGCCGCCCTCATGTGTGCGGCATATGCCATCCGCAGTGCGTTAGCCGCTTGCCGGGGCAGGGCGCGCCGCATGTTGATGCGCTGCGTCAGGGCGATATGCATTTCGGGCTTGTCCCGCAACGCCTGCGCGATCTTGTCCAGCGAGGCGTATTGTTCCGAGGTGAAGGCATATTGCTGCGGGTCGATGTTGATGTATTCCAGGTTGTCCCTGTTGCCCGAAAGGAACGAGAACGGTGCCGTCACCACCTTCAGCAGTACGTTGCCGATCGCCTTGAGCACGATCTTGCGGTAGGAGAATTCCGGTGAGTCGAGGCTGCCCCTGACCGGCAAGTCCATCTTCACATGCCCTTTCTTGTCCTTGAGCACATAGAGCCCCAGCTTCAGCGGGATGTTCATTTCCGCCTTGATGTCCTTGCGTTTCCTGTCGACCTTCGGTTCGAACATGTCGAGGTGGTTGGTGCCGTCGAGGTAACGGTCGCGGATAACGTTCTGGCTGCGGAACGTGAGGTTGCCCTTCGTCAGCGGATAGGCCGTGAAATGCTCGCAGTAAGGGCCGAAGTCGCGCAGGTCGAGGTTCGACAGCCAGAGCGTGATGTTCTGGTTGTCGATGTTGTCCAACGCCCCTTCCCAGCGCAGTTTCGCCGAGCCCGTTTTCTGCATGCGGGCATCCACCGTGAGCTTGTTGTGCTTCGACGGGTCGAAATCGCGGCTGTGCATGCCGATCTGCGAGACGGTGTATTCGAACGGGCGGTGCAGCGTCAGGTCGCGCACCGTCACGCTGCCCCGGGCTATCTCCAGGTCGGCGATCCTGAGCGTCGGTGTGACGTCCCCGGGGGCGTCCGGAGCCGTTGCCCGATCCTGTGCCGCGTCGTCCGTTGCACCGCTTTCGGATATTCTCCCGGCTGCCTGTGTTCCTGCCGTGCTGCCCGTGGGTTTCATCAGCGCCGAGAAATTGTCGCCTTCGGGCGTCATTTCGAACAGCGCCGAGACCCCGGCGGCATAGATTCGGTCGAAACGAAAACGCATCGACCCCATGTCGCCCTCGGCGAGCTTCATGCCCAGCGTATCTACGCCCACCACGGGCCGCTGCTGGCGGTCGCGCAGGGCGAAACCCGCCAGCGAGGCCGTACCTTCGGTGCGCAGCGAGAGCAGGTGCTCGGTATTGCCCCGCAGCCGTATGTCGGCCGAAAGCCGTCCGTCCACCGCCGCGACGTCGAGCGCCTGCCGGAAGTAGGGCAGCGTCCCGGCCAGTGCGAAGTCCTGCAGGCGGATGCCGATGTCGAATTCCGACGTTGCGATGTTGTACCCCACGTCGGTCGAGAGCGAACCTCCCTCTGCGAAGTTCAGGACGGCGCCCACGTCGGTCTTCTCGCCCGAGAAATAGACGCCCGGGATGTGCAGGTTGATGTCCTTCATGCCCCACGTGGCATCGAGCAGCAGGTCTTTGTAAAACACCTGCCCGTTGCGGATCGAGATGTCGTAGATGCCTATTTCCCACGGCTTCGACGGCTTTTCGGGCGTTGCGGCCGCCGGGATCGTGTCGCCCGCGAAATGTGCCAGGATGTCGTCGAAACTGAACGAGTTGCCCCGCTGGTAGACCTTTATGCCGGGCGCCGCGAACGAGAGCTTCTTGACGACCACGCGGTTGGACAGCAGGGGCCACAGCCGCATGCGCATGTCGAAACTGTCGAGCCGGAAGAAGGTCGTCGAGTCGTCCGCCCCGCCGATGCGCAGGTCGCCGATGCGCAGGCGCCCCGTGAATATGTTGAACTTCAGCCGTTCCATGCGGATCGAGCGGCCTAACAGTTCGCGGTCGTGTTTCTCGATGTAATTTTTTGCCAACGGCGCTATGGATACCGCCACGGCAAGCACAATCACGGCGATCACGGCCGTGACGATCAATGTGATTTTAATCCACTTTTTCATGAGGCGTTTATTTATGCCGGGTCGCAGCCCTGCCGCCGGGCATTCCGTGCGGCGTTGCTATTTCGTTGCGGTTATCTCTTCGAACAGGTGTCCGAAATCCTCTCCCGGCGCGGGCATGTATACTGCGAATCCCAGTGCCTGCGCCGCTTCGACGTTCTTCTGCCCGTCGTCGATGAAGAGCGTTTGTGCGGGGATGATGCCGCTGTCGGCGATCACCTTGCGGAAGATCGCCTCCGAGGGTTTCAGCTCGCGCAGTTCGTAGGAGAGGTATACCTTGTCGAAATAGTCGTCCATCGTGTGCCCGTCGGCCGTGAATTCGCCGCGGATGACCTCCATCGACGCCGGGTTGTTGTTCGACAACACGTAGGTGCGGATCCCCGCCCCGCGCAGCCGTTCCACCTGGCGCAGTTTCCAGACCGGAACCCCCACCAGGAACGCGCCGTATGCCCCTGCGATCTGGGCGTCGGTGACGTCGTACCGCCCGTCGAGCTTCCGCATCGCGTCGCATGCCTCGTGGAACGACAGGTCGCCCCGTTCCAGCCGTCCGATCATCTCGGCGGGATAGCAGGGGTTTATCAGGTCGGCGACCCGGTTCATGCCGAGCTGCCTGAAGGCCGCTGTGCAGCGGTCTATGTCGAGGTCTACGAGGACGCCCCCGAGGTCGAAAATTACATTTTTAATATTTTTCATAGTCATCTATATGTCTTGTCCGTGCGCCGCGTCCCCGGAGTGTGGCTCCGCCGTACTGCTTCCTGCCTCTCCCCGGCGGCACAGCCCGGCGCCGTGCGTGTTTTACCCGGCAGGACGGGATCCGTCCTGCGGTGGCCGGCTGCGCCGTCCCGCCTTATTTCTGGAACTTCATCGTGAAACGCCGTACCGGACGCAGCACCCACATCGGCAATACCTTGCAAAAGGGGATCCAGGCGCGGTTCCACCAGTCGGGTACGATGCACCGCCTGCCCCTCCACAACGCCTTCAGCCCCCTGCGCGCACAACTGTCGGGGGTGATGAGCACGCCCAGTTTGCAGCCGATGCGCTGCCAGTAGGGTGTCAGCCCGTAGAGGTCTGTCGCCACGCCTGCCGGGCATACCGCCGTGACGCGGATGCCCCGTTCTCGCACCTCCTTGGCGAATGCCACGGAGAACGAACGCATGTAGGCTTTCGAGGCGCTGTATAGCGCCAGCCCCGGGAACGGCATCCATAGCGAGTAGGACGACATGTTGAGGATGTGCCCCCGTACGCCGCGGCGTACCATGTCCGCGGCGAAGAGGCGGCATAGCTGCGTGACGGTCAGGTCGTGCAGCAGGATGATGCGCTCGATGCGCTCCGCCGGCGTGGCGAGGATGTCGCAGAACGAGAATATCCCGGCGTTGTTGATCACCACGTCGACCCCGATCCCCTCGGCTGCCATGCGGTCGTACAGCTCCTGTGCCGCCCCGACCCGCGCCAGATCTATCGCAATCACCCGCACGTCGGGCGTCATGGCTTCCATTTTTCCGCTGCCGTCTCCCTTTCCGCTGCCGACGCTTTGTTCCGTATTGCCGGCTGCGCACGCCCCGTTCCCGTCCGTCCCGGCCCCGGGTTCCCCCGTAGCCTGGGCAATCCCCGCCGCCGGTTCGCGCCCCGCAGCCCCGCTTCCGTTTGCGGATGCCGTAACTTCCAGTCCTTCCGTAATTTCCAGTCCTTTCGCGGCTTCCGACTCTTTCACGGCTTCCGGCTCTTTCGCGGCTGCTTTCCGCCCGGCCGGGCGAATATTTCGTATCTCTTCCGCCACGGCTTCGAGCGGTGCGCGGTTGTTGCCTGCGATCACCAGCCGGTAGCCCAGCGCCGCCAGCCGCAGGGCGTAGCAGCGCCCGATGCCCGACCCGGCGCCCGTCACCAGCGCCCATGCGCTGCCCGGCGCCACTGCGCCGCGTTCCAGACGGCGTTCGTGCCGCCCGCCCGTGCCGCCCGTGCCGCCCTGCACCTCTGCGGGCTCGCAGGGGGTTGTCACGGCCTTATCTCCGCAGTTCCGGCCCCCAGCCTCACCCGTGCGAATCTTGTCCCGGTTCTCGGCCGCATGTTCCCTGCACCCGGCCTTATCTCCGAGGTTCCGGTATCCGGCCGGCGTCCCGCCTTGTGCCGCGGCCCCGGCCGTTTCGCTGTTCCGTTTACGCTTCTCCATGTGTTCCATGCTTACGGCAGCTTGGCCAGTTCTTCCCGTATCCTGCGCGGCAGCCCGTCGCAATGCTTGCAGCATTTCATGTCCACCGAGTACATCCGCGCGATGCAGTAGTTGCGGTGGTCGCAGCCGCTGCGTGTCGAGGCGTCGCCCTCGCGGAGCTTGTTTACGAACGCCGGGTCGTTGACCAGCGCCCGGGCCATCTGCACCAGTTCGAACCCCGCGTCCAGCGCCTTGTCGATCCCTTCGCGGCTCACCAGCCCGCCGACATATACCAGCGGGCATTTCAGCTCGGCGCGGAATTTCTTGGCGTCTTCCAGGAAATAGCACTCCTCGAAGGGGAACTGCCGGATCATGAAGGGCCCGCACCAGCGGATGAAATAGCGCAGCCACAGGGGTGAGTAGTAGCTCATCGTGTAGATCGGGATCAGCCCCCGCATCACGGCCATCGGGGCCTTGGACACGAATCCGCCCGAAAGCACGATGCCGTCCACGCCGAAGCGTTCGATCTCGCGGGCTATGGCGATGCTTTCGGGAATCTCGATGCCGCCCCTGAACCCGTCGTACATGTTGTGCTTCACCAATACGGCCGTCCCCGTTTTCGCCGCGGCCTCCATCACTTCTGTGAGGCACATCCGCATGAAGCGCATTCTGTTTTCCAACGTCCCGCCGTACTCGTCCTTCCGGTGATTGGTGTAGGGCGAGAGGAACTGCGAGATCAGGTAGCCGTGCCCGGCATGTACCTCCACCGAGTCGAACCCCGCGTCGTGCGCGGTGTGGACGGCCTTCCCGAAATCCCGTGCCACCTGCGCGATCTCGTCCTTGCGCATACCCCGCACGGGGGTGTAGGCATAGAGGTTGAACCCCGTCGATGCGCCGATCGGGATCTGCCCGGCGGTCGTCAAATGGGTCATGTTGCCGCAATGCCCGATCTGGATGCCGGCCGCCGCGCCTTCGCGGTGTACGGCGTCGGTTATCCCGCGCAGCCCGGGCACGATCTCTGGGCGCAGCCACAACTGCTTGTCGAACGACAGTCCGCTGCGGCATACCGCGGCATAGGCCAGCGTGGTCATGCCCACGCCGCCGCGTGCCACCGAAACGTGGTACTCCTTGAGCTGCTCCGTGGGGCCGAAATGGCGCCCCATCGACTCGAACGCCGCCGAACGTACCGTGCGGTTGCGCAGTGTCACGGGGCCTAATTTATAAGGGGTGAACAGTGATGACATTTTCCGGTAGGTTAATAGATGAAAGGTATGATCTTTTTTCGTTTCAGCGCCGTGAATTCCTCCCCGAACTCCTGTGCGTAACGCTTGTAGAGCGATGCCGCACGGGGTGCGAGGTTAGCGAACGTCCACCAGGCGAATACCGCTCCGGCCCACGACCACGAAGCCACGGCGAAGCCCGTCCATTCGAGCAGTTCGCCGAAATAGTTGGCCGACGAGACATATCGGAACATCCCCCCGCGGGGAATGTAGTGGCGCGTGTCGCCCGGCTTGCGCAGGTTGCGGATGATATGGTCGGAATGGAGGTTTACGGCCATCCCCGCCATGAACAGGGCTCCTCCGACGTAAATGTAGGGCTTTGCGAACCAGTCGGCGTAATAGCCTTCGGGCGAGACGTAGAAGATCCACCCGCCCTGCATCAGCGCGTTGAGCGTGTTGAACGTCATGCCCATCACGACGATCCCCAGCGGCATCTTCGACTCTCCGCGCAGCAGCAGCGGGAAGATGAAGGCGCGCTGCAGGTAGTGCGCCTGGAACAGCACGAAGAGCGCCAGCGGCCCGGCCTCCCATGTCCGCCCGGACATGAGCCAGAGCACGCACATTGCGATGAACACGGGCGACTCCATCACGACCCAGCCCACCTTGTTGGGTACCGGGGGGCCGTATTTCGGGTTGAACAGATAGCCGTACCCGGCTTCGAAAAAGTGCAGGGCGACGTAAACCCCGGCGGCCAGCACGGCCATGACGATCAGGAAGATATTGAATGTTTCTGCCATTTGTCTGCGGTTGGATAAAAACGTCGTAAAGTTACAAAACAAATCGGTATAATGAAAATCGCATCCGCCTCCCCGCCGGTTGTTTTTCTCCTTTCCGGGCACACGGTTGTCTTATTGGTCGCAGCATCTGTCCTGCCGGTCGGATTTTCCCGATGCGGCCGGGTTCCCATCCCCGCTTTGGGCCCTTACCTGTCTCCCCGGCTTGCCGCCCGCTCAGCCTGCCGCTTTCCGGCCTGTGTGAAAACCCGCATCCGCTTTCCCGTCCCTCCGCCCGCCTTGTGTCTTCCGCTTTCTCCCTCTGCCTCCGCCCGGCCTATGTTCCGGCCTGTGTGAAAACCCGCATCCGCCTTCCCGTCCCTCCGCCTACCCGCCTTGTGTCTTCCGCTTTCTCTCTCTGTTTTCCCCGCCCGGCCTATGTCCGGGCCTGTGCGGATGCCCCTCTGCAGCGGGCCTGTGTGATTCCGCTGTCGTCCTTTGCCTCCCCCCCCCGTCTGCGCCCCGGCCTGCATGAAAGCCCGCATCCCGATAAAAAAACGACGGCCCCCACGATTGTGGAAGCCGTCTGTCCGACCCTTCGCAGCCCCGCAGGGCGCGAAATGCTTTGGCTGCGGGCGCCGGGGCGCCCGCTTTCCGGCATTCGTTCCAGGATGCCGGAGTCCTCTCGTAAAAACCCCTGCCGAAGCAGGGGCGCCGGGACGGTGACCTGTGACGCTTCGGCGTCACGCCGTACGTACGGTCCGATATGGGAGTTGCCCGCTCCCGGCTGTCGCTCTGCCGTCCGGTGCCGGCGGCGCGACATGCCCTTTCCGGGTACGCCTGCCGCCGGACGGGGCATATTAGTGCGTAAAGACTTTTCCTTTCTGGTGTTCCTTGTTCTCGTACTTGATGCGCGAGGTAGTGGGGTACTCCAGCTGCTCGAACTCGGCGATGGCATTGCGGATGTCGCCCATCAGCATGTCGGCCATGTCGCGCGACATACCCTGGCGCACCACGATGCGCATTACGACCACGTCCTCGATGTTCTTGGGCATCGTATAGGCGGGAACCATCCAGCCGCTTTGCTGCAGTTTGGCCTGCAGGTCGAACAGCGTCCACTTGGCCTTCTTGTCGTACTCGGGATCCATCATCCAGATGAACAGCGGGTTGACGACCTCCTCCGAATAGTTCTTGAAGCATTTCATCGTGCCGATCTGCTGGTGGCAGTACTTGGCGATGTCCATCGAGTTCTGCTGGATCTCCTTGTATCCCTCGAATCCCAGGCGGATGAAGTTGTAGTACTGGCCCAGTATCTGCGCTGCGGGGCGCGAGAAGTTGAGGCCGACCTGCGTGATGTTGGCGCCCAGGTAATTGACCGAGAACGACATTTCGTCGGGCAGGTATTTCTTGTCTTTCCATACCACCCATCCCAGGCCGGGATATACCAGGCCGTACTTGTGGCCCGACGTGGAGATCGACAATACCCACTTGAGGCGGAAGTCCCACTTCTTCTCGGGTTTGAGGAACGGCAGGATGAAACCGCCCGACGCTGCGTCGACATGGATCGGGATTTCATAGCCGGTCTTGGCGTTGTACTCGTCGAGCGCCTTGTCCAGCCCCTCGATGTCGTCGTCCAGGCCCGTCCACGTGACGCCTGCGATCGGCACGATGCAGATCGTGTTCTCGTCGCACATCTCCAGCGCCTGCTTGGGGTCGAGCGTGATGTGGTCGAGCGTCAGGGGCACGGTGCGCATTTCGATCTGCCACAGCTGGCAGAACTTCTCCCATACGACCTGGAACCCGGCGCTCATCACCAGGTTCGGTTTGTCGAAGGGCTTGCCTGCGGCCTTGCGGCGCTGGCGCCAGCGGAGCCATGCGGCCACGCCGCCCAGCATACATGCCTCCGACGAACCGATGCCCAGCGCACCGGTCTTCCATTCGGCCTTCTCGGGGGTGTTCCACATGTTGGCGACGATGTTCAGGCAGCGGCCGCACATCACCGCGACACGCGGGTACTCCGTTTCGTCGATGTAGTTGATGTTGATGGCCTCGTTCATCAGCCGCGTGGCGTAATCGTCCATGTAGGTCGTTACGAACGTGGCGAGGTTCAGCCGCGGCTGTGTCTGCGGATAGGTCTCGTCCTTGACTAACTGGTAAGCGATCTCGGGAGCCGTCTTGCCCTTGGGGATGAATTCCGTGGGTGCCGGACTGCGCATTTCCTCCGAACCGAAAATGTCGGTCAGCGTGTCTTCGTTGGTGTGTCTTTGCTGATTCATGATGTAAATTTTGTTTTGGTTTACGCCCTCCAACCTTGCATGAACTGTGCCACGGAGCGGTTTTTTTCGGCCTAAACCGGGCTGCGGGGCCTCTTCTGCTTCGGTCGCAGTCCGTTATGAAAAAAATGCCCGGAAAATTTGCAAATCCAAAAATGTTCGATATATTTGTGATATCAAAATAATATCATTCAAAAACTACACGGGTATGGAAAATGGAAATTTCGTTTACAAAGGCTGGAAATGCAATGGTTTCCTGGCATTGGTGCTGATCTTCGGCGGGTTGGCCCTGGGGGTTTACGCGATCGTCGCAGGCGCGCAGCGCATCGACGCCGGGCTGGCGCTCGGTGGCGGGCTGGTGGCGGCGGGCGTCGTCTGGAGCCTTTGCATGCTGATCTGCATGGCGGGATTCATGCTGCTCGAACCCAACGAGGCGCGCGTGATGGTCTTTTTCGGTAAATACAAAGGTACCTTCTACGAAACGGGTTACTGGTGGGTCAACCCCTTCATGTCGGCCAAGCAGATCTCGATCCGCGCCCGCAACCTGAACGTCGACCCGATCAAGGTCAACGACAAGACGGGCAACCCGATCCTGATCGGGCTGGTACTGGTCTGGAAGATCAAGCGCGACGATATTTATAAGGCCGTTTTCGAGATCGACGCCCCGACTACGGCCGGGCAGACCGGCGTTTCGGCCACGGCGCGCATGAACATCCTCGAGAACTTCGTGGGCGTGCAGAGCGACGCCGCACTGCGCCAGGTGGCCGGTTGCTATTCCTATGATAACAATGGTGTTGCGGACGATGAGCTGACGCTCCGCTCGAACAGCGAGCAGATCAACGACCAACTCGAACACACGCTCAACGAACGTCTGGCGATGGCCGGCATCGAGGTGGTCGAGGCCCGCATCAACTACCTGGCCTATGCGCCCGAAATCGCCGCCGTGATGCTGCGCCGCCAGCAGGCCGATGCCATCATCTCCGCCCGCGAGAAGATCGTCGAGGGCGCTGTATCGATGGTGCACATGGCGCTCGACCGCCTCGGCAACGAGCATATCGTCGAACTGGACGAAGAGCGCAAGGCGGCCATGGTGTCGAATTTGCTCGTAGTGCTCTGTGCCGACGAAGCCGCGCAGCCCGTGGTGAATGCCGGAACCCTGCACCATTGATTTAACTGGGGATGGCTAAAGAGAATAATAACAAGAGTTTCGTACTGCGTATCGACGCCGCGACGATGGACGCACTGGAGCTATGGGCTGCCGACGAGTTCCGCTCGATCAACGGCCAGCTCCAGTGGATCATCGCCGATGCCCTGCGCCGCAGCGGCCGCCTGAAGAAGCCGCGTGCGGCCGCCGGGGCGACCCTGCCGGCCGCGGATACGGGCGTTGCTTCGTCGGGCAGGGACTTCCCGCCGGCCCCGGCGGCCGTTTCTCCCGCGGCTGCCGCCGCTCCTCCTGCTGACGTTGCGTCCGGTGAAGGCACGCCGCCGCTGCAGGATGCCGTCCCTCCCGTTGCCGCTGCGGCAGCCGGGGAGGCCGGCCCGCTGCCTCCGCACGTCCGTATGCAGTCCGACGACCCGCAAAAAAATAAAGCCGATATAAAAAAATAAATCCGATGTTCAGGATGTGGAGATGCTATTTTTCCGGCCTGCTCGATGCCGGACGCTGGCGGATGTTTCTGCACAGCCGCATGTGGCTCGGCCTGCCCGTGGCAGCCGTTGTCGCCTTCGTCGTAATTTTCCTGCTGCGCCGTTTCGGTGAAGGTCTCCCGACTGCCGAGGCGCTTTGGAAGGGGGCTGTCTGTGCACTGGTGATTGCTTTTTGCTGGGCTTTGGGCGTATGGGCCGCCGTCGGGCCCGAACCGTCCGATGACGACGGCGGGAAGGACGGGGAGGCCATCGGTAACGTGGGATCCTGTGCGGCGTGGCGGGGCAGGGTTCTCTGTTTCGTATTGCTGCTGGGGGCGTTCGCCCTGGTTTGCTCGTCCCAGATTTCGGATATGCTGGGCGGCGAATGTTCGCTGGCCCGCGGGTTCGGGGGGATGCTGCTCAAGGCGATGGCGGTTGCGGCCGTCGTTGTTCCCGTATGGCTTGATTCGAGACGCAGTAAATGGTAGGATCAATAAAAGCCGGTGTTATGTCGAATCCGATGTTTATAAAAAGGCCCCGCAACGTCCGCAACCCGAAGGGGGTGCGGATCCGGGCCGCTTTGCGGGCGGCAGCCGGGTTGCTGCTCTTTTTTCTGCTGCTGCGCTCCGACGTGCTGCCCCTGTGGGTTTGCGGGGTGCTGCTGGCGGCGAGTATATTGTTGGGAATCTGCGATGTATATGCGGATTACCGGCGCAAGCGTCCCCGGCAGCGGTGGCGCGATGCGTGGCTGATGCTGTTGTGCCTGTCGCTTGTCATGGGCGTCATTATGCCGTCGGTCGTCTTTGCGGAGGCTCCGGACGACCGGGCGACGGCCTGCATGTTGCTCGGGCTTGGTGCCGTGTCGTTTGCCGCTTGCCTTTACAGCCTGTGGCGCTGGCGGCGCCTGCGCTCCGATGCCGAACTGCGGCTTTGGCAATTGCGCATGAAGCGCCGCAAACTCACGGCATCCCGCCGGATGCAGGCGAATATGTAATAAAAGGAGGTTGCTATGAATCGGAAATGGATTTTTGCGGTTGTTTCGGTGCTTGCGGTTGCGCTGGTGATGTTCCCGCTCAACCTGCTGTGGGTCGGGCAGTCGCCGTTGCATGCGGCAGTGAGTTCCCTGCTGTTCGGTCTGCCCGCACTGCTCACGGCATGGACGCCCAAAGGGCGGTGTGCCGGCGGCCGGGCCGAATCCCGCAGGGCTGCCGGGAATACGGGATTCCGTACCCGCACCGGGCGCCCGGATCGCATTGTGCCTGAGGATCGCGCGGTGCTCCCGGATCATACTGTACCTGCGGATCATACTGTACCTGCGGATCGCACCGAACCCGTGGATCGCACCGAACCCGCCGGGCGAAAGTCCCTGCTGGCGAAAGTCGCGCTGGGGATCGCTTTTTTCGTGCTGGCGGCGATGCTGGCATACGATATTTCGACCGAAGGCGTCGCCGTCGGAGTTACGAAGGCAGTCGGATTCGGCCTGTTGATACTGCTTGCTGCCGTTGGGCATAGATTAGGTTATCTAAAGTTATAGTTTATGAAAAAAATCGTCGTTTTTACGGGTGCGGGGGTAAGCGCCGACAGCGGTCTGGCGACCTTCCGCGATTCCGACGGGTTATGGGCTTCCTACCGGATCGAGGATGTCTGTACGCCCGAGGCGTTGGCGCATAACCGTGCCACGGTCATCGGGTTTTACAACATGCGCCGCCGCGAGATGCTCGCCGCGCAGCCCAATGCCGGGCACGAGGCCATCGCGGGGCTGGAACGGGATTTCGAGGTCGAGGTCTTGACGCAGAACGTAGACGACCTGCACGAGCGTGCCGGCTCGTCGAAAGTGACCCACCTGCACGGCGAACTGACCTGCCTGCGCTCGTCGCGCAATCCCGATCTGGTCGTCCCGATCGAGGGCTGGGAGCAGAAGCTCGACGCCACGGCGCCCGACGGGGCGCTGCTGCGTCCGCACATCGTCTTTTTCGGCGAGGCGGTGCCGATGTTCGAACGTGCCGCGCAGATTGCGCAGACGGCGGATATCATGGTGGTCGTGGGGACTTCGCTGGCGGTCTATCCCGCCGCGTCACTGGTGCGCTGCGTGCGCCCCGAAATCCCGATTTATGTCGTCGATCCCGGTAATCCCGATACGGCGGGCATCCGCAATCCGCTGACCCTGATCCGCAAACGTGCCGCCGAAGGCATGCCCGGCCTGGCGGAGCTGTTGCGGGAAAAGTATGCGGCGGGGTAGGGACGCCTGCATTTCGCGCCGGCTTATTCGCCCGCATTTCCCGCCCGCTTATTGCTTCGGCATTTTGCTTCCGGATTTTGTTCCTGCTTTTCGTGCCGGTATTTTGCTCCCGGATTTCACCCCGGTAGTTTCTGCCGGCGGATTCCGCTTCGGCGATTCGCGGCCCGAGGGTTGCAGTATTGGCGCTGTGAAAGAAAACCGCCTTCGGATCTCTCCCGAAGGCGGTTTTCGTTTTAGGGAAGGGCAGCCGGCCGAAAAGTGCTGAAACGGGGGTGTGGACGCCGTTTATTTCAAATCCTTGAAATAGATGTCCAGCAGCTCCTTGGCGGCGATGAACGACGATATTTTGTCCTCCAGCACACGCTTTTCGTACTCCGCGATGCGTGTTTCGACCGCCGGGTCGTGGTAGAACGAGTTGCGCAGCACTTCGTTGATCGACTCGTACATCCAGTATTTGTTCTGGCGGTTGCGGTTGTGGCGGAAATAGCCGTTGGCCTGGATGTGGTCGAGGAACTCCTCGACGCCTTTCCAGACCTCTTCGAGCCCCGTCGCGGCCACGGCCGAGCAGGTGTATACATTGGGCCGCCAGCCCGATTCCGGGACGGGGAACAGCCTTAGTGCCCCCTGGAACTGGGTCTTGGCCAGTTCGGCCTTGTGGATGTTCTCGCCGTCGGCCTTGGTGATGACCATGATGTCGGCCATCTCCATGATGCCGCGCTTGATGCCCTGCAACTCGTCGCCGGCACCCGAAATCTGCAACAGCATGAACATGTCGACCATCGAGTGCACGGCCGTCTCGGACTGCCCGACGCCCACCGTCTCGATGAATACCACGTCGAAGCCCGCGGCTTCGCACAGGATGATCGTCTCGCGCGTCTTGCGTGCCACGCCGCCCAGCGACCCGGCCGAAGGGGAGGGGCGGATGAAAACGTCGGGATTGCCCGAAATGCTCTCCATGCGGGTTTTGTCGCCGAGGATCGAACCCCCGCTGCGTTCCGACGAGGGGTCGATGGCCAGCACCGCCAGTTTGTGCCGCAGCGAGGTGACCATGTTGCCGATGGCCTCGATGAAGGTCGACTTACCCGCCCCGGGAACGCCCGTTATGCCGATGCGCACCGATTTCCCGGCGTGCGGCAGGCAGCGTTCGATGATCTGCTGCGCCTGCGCGTAATGGGCGGGGTTGTTGCTTTCGACGAGCGTGATGGCCTGCGACAGGGTGGTGATGTTGCCCGCGAGGATGCCTTCGACGTATTCGTCGGTCGAAAGCCGCCTCTTCTTGCGGCGCGTGAAGTAAGGGCTTACGATAGGTTGGTCTTCAACGCCTTCCGTGACGTTGAGCGCCGTGTCGTGATGGGTATCTGCGTACTCTTTTTCGTAATGGTTTATCTTCGTGAAGGACATGGTGCTATTTACTTGATTTTTCGATGATTTCGGGTGTCAGCTGCAGTGAGTTGCCCATCCACAGCGCCCGGTTCCGGCTGTCGACCAGCACTCCGAACGGGACGTACTGCACGTTGAACGCCGAGAATATCCTGCCCCCGGTGTCCAGCGCGACGGAGATGTGCCGCGAGAGGAACGGCGAAAGCAGGGGGGCGATTTTCTCCTCGTTTTCCCGCGTGACGACCACGACGTGGAGTTTGGCGCCTAATTTGTCGGTTATCGCCCGGAGCTGTTCGAGCGACGCGGTGCAGGCCGGATTCGACGAGTGGAAAAACTCGACGTACGTCAGGCCGGGGGTGGCGGCGGGTTTCCCGCCCCGGAGCCATGCCGGAACCTTCACCTCGGGTACGCGTTCGCCGAGGGCGATGTTTTGCGCCTCGGCCGCCGCAACGGGGAGTGCCAGGGCCAGGAGTAAAGTGAGCAAAACTTTCTTCATAAAAAGGCAGCCTTATTTTCAGCGAAGATAACAATTATTTGCCATATAGACGAAAAATTTTACGCAGAGTTATGAAAATCGGATTCGAAGACACCCCGGCCGCACCCGCCGGGACTTACTCCCGGCACCTTGCCGAACTTTTGGCCGAATATGCCCCCGAGCACGAGTATATCGTTGACGGGGCGCGTTATAAGGAGTTCGACCTCTACCACGGCTTCCGCCCCGGACTGCCCCTGCCGCTGCTGCGGAAGATCCCCAGCGTGATGACCGTCCACAACCTCAATTTCCTGCGCTACCCGCACCTCTATTCGCTGCCCGAGCGGCTGGTGCTGCTGCGGCTCTACCGCCGTGCGCTGCGCTCCGCCAGCCTGCTCATTACGGTCAACCGCGATGCCCGCGCCGAGCTGTCGGAGCGGTTGCGGATCGACCCCGGGCGCATCGAGGTCGTGATGCCCCTCGCCGCGCGCATCCCGCATGAAACGCCGGGCAGTGCGCAGCTCGAGGCGGTGCGGCGCAAATACATGCTGCCCGGCAGGTTCATCCTCATGCTCGGCACTGTCGAACCGCGCCATAACCACGAGGTGCTCTTCGAGGCGGTCGGCTCGCTCGGCGAACGTGAACGTGCGATCCGTGCGGAGGGGCTCCGCGCAGCGCAGCGCGCCGCCGCGGCCGCTGGCCCGGAGCTGCCCGGGCTGGCTGCCGATCGGGATCCGGGGCGGGGTGCCGCCGCAGCGGCAGGGCGGGGCGGCATCGCCACGGGCATGCGCGGCGAGGCCCCGGCGGACACCGCCGTGCGTCCTGCCGCATCTTCCGCCGAGCGGGTCGGGATCGTGGTCTGCGGCCGGCGCACGGCCTATTCGGATTCCCTGCTGGAATTTGCCCGCGGGCGGCATATGGCCTCGCGCGTCGATTTCATCTACGAACTCAGCCCCGACGACTTGCCGGCGCTGTTCCGCCTCGCCCATGCCTTCGTCTACCTGCCCGATGCCGGGATCGAGGCGTCGATCGTGCCCGTGGTGGAGGCGATGCGTGCCGGGGTGCCCATGGTGCTGAGCGACACGCAGCTCAACCGCGAGGCCGCCGGCGACGCCGCGGCCTATGTCCGCCCTGAGGCGGCGGGGGAGGTGGCCGCTGCGCTGGAAAACGTGCTGTCGGACGCGAATTTCCGCCGCGAGATGAAAGCCCGCGAACGCCGCCGCGCCGAACTTTTCTCGGAATACGCCGTCGCCCGCCGGCTGATCGATATTTACAGTTCGCTGTGAAGCGCTTGGCCTTCCCGAAAGGAGCATAAATCCGGAAAAAAATACCAGAAATCTCTTGGGTATTTCCAATTTAATACCCTATCTTTGTGTTCGCAAAATAACAAGCTGGTATTTGACGCGAAATATTCACTAACTTAAATTTTATATTTGCTATGAAAGTTTCTCATATCGAGCATCTTGGCGTCGCAGTGAAGAGCCTCGATGAAGCAATTCCCTACTGGGAAAACGTATTGGGCCTGAAATGCTATGCCATCGAAGAGGTCGCTGACCAGAAGGTGCGCACGGCGTTTTTCATGTTGGGGCAGACCAAGATCGAACTGCTGGAACCCACTTCGGAGGAGTCGACCATCGCCAAATACATCGAAAACCGCGGCGTCGGTATCCACCACATGGCGCTTGCCTGCGAGAATATCGAGGAGCAGCTCGCCGATGCCGAAGCCAAGGGCATCCGCCTGATCGACAAGACCCCGCGCAAGGGCGCCGAGGGAATGACCATCGCCTTCCTGCACCCCAAATCGACCCAGGGCATCCTGACCGAGCTTTGCGAGAATAAGAACAAATAGTGTAACAAGGAATATTGCGGAATCTCCGAATTCCGCCAAAGGCGGAACAGAAGTCCCTCCCGAAGGAGTGACTTAGGGTGGGGTCAGACCTGTAAACGCGGCCGCAGGCCGCGGGCGATACCTGCCGGGAAATTCCGGGGTTCGGAAAAATTACAAACCTACATACTTATGAGTGAAATTCAGAACAAGATCAACCAGCTGATCGAGAACCGCGAAACCGCGCGTCTCGGAGGCGGTCAGAAGCGTATCGACGCCCAGCATGCCAAGGGTAAGTACACGGCCCGCGAGCGCATCCAGATGCTGCTCGACGAAGGCTCCTTCGAGGAGTTCGACATGTTCGTGACGCACCGCTGCTATGACTTCGGGATGGACAAGAGCCATGCCTTCGGCGACGGCGTAGTGACCGGTTACGGTACGATCAACGGACGCCTGGTCTATGTTTTCGCACAGGACTTCACCGTGACGGCGGGTTCGCTGTCGCTGTCGATGTCCGACAAGATCTGCAAGGTCATGGACATGGCCCTGCGCAACGGCGCCCCCTGCATCGGCATGAACGACTCGGGCGGTGCGCGTATCCAGGAAGGCGTGAACGCGCTGGCCGGCTATGCCAACATCTTCCAGCGCAACGTGATGTCGTCGGGCGTCATTCCGCAGATTTCGGCCATCTTCGGCCCCTGCGCAGGCGGTGCGGTCTATTCGCCCGCGCTGACCGACTTCATCATTATGAAGAAGGAGACCTCGAACATGTTCCTCACCGGCCCGAAGGTCGTGAAGACCGTGACGGGCGAGGACGTGACGCAGGAGCAGCTGGGCGGTGCCACGATGCACACCACCAAGTCGGGCGTGGCGCAGTTTGCCGTCGATACCGAGGAGGAGGGCATCGAGCTGATCCGCAAGCTCATCTCCTACATGCCGCAGAACAACATGGAGGACGCCCCGCTGGCCGTCTGCAACGACTCGATCACGCGCCTGGAGGATTCGCTCAACGAGATCATCCCCGACAACGCCAACAAACCCTACGACATGGCCGAGGTCATCCGTGCGATCGTGGACAACGGCGAGTACCTGGAGTCGGCTCCCGGATACGCCAAGAACATCATCACCTGCTTCGCGCGTTTCAACGGCCAGTCGGTCGGCATCGTCGCCAACCAGCCCAAGTTCATGGCCGGCGTGCTCGACATCAACGCCAGCCGCAAGGCCGCGCGTTTCATCCGCTTCTGTGATGCGTTCAACATTCCGATCGTGACCCTGGTGGACGTTCCGGGCTTCCTGCCGGGTACGACCCAGGAGTACGGCGGCGTCATCACCCATGGCGCGAAACTGCTCTTCGCATACTGCGAGGCTACGGTGCCCAAGGTCACCGTCACGCTGCGCAAGGCTTACGGCGGCGCCTATATCGTGATGTCGTCGAAGCACATCCGCGGTGATATCAACTACGCATGGCCGACGGCCGAGATCGCCGTGATGGGGGCCAGCGGCGCCGTCGAGGTGCTCTACGGCAAGGAGGTCGCAGCGATCGAATCGCCCGAAGAGAAAGCCAGGTTCGTGGCCGAAAAGGAGAAAGAGTACAACGACAAGTTCTCGAACCCCTACAACGCCGCCCGCTACGGCTATATCGACGACGTGATCGAACCGCGCAACACGCGCTTCCGCATCATCCGTGCGCTGCAGTCGCTGGCAACCAAGCGCCTGCAGAACCCCGCGAAGAAGCATTCGAACATTCCGTTGTAATAGAATCGTATTATGAGTATGAGAATATTATCGGTAATAGACTGGAGCTGGGCGGAGATGCTGTGGGTGGCACTCATCAGTATCTGCCTCGTGTTCCTCGTGCTGGTTCTGCTGGTGTGGGTCATGAAGCTCTTCGGCTATGTCTTCACGCGCCGCCAGGCCGCTGCGACTGCCGCTGCCAATAAGTCCGCGGTAGTTCCGGGGCAGATCCACGACGAGGAGATCGCGGCCATCGCCACGGCCCTGAAACTCTACCGGAGCGCCCTGCACGACAGGGAGTCCGAGGTGCTGACCATCATGAGCATCAAGCGTGCCTATTCGCCCTGGAATTCGAAAATTCACGGTTTAACCCCGCTTCCCGAAAGGAAATAGAACTTAAATAACAATGAAAGATTACTCACTGAAAATCAACGGACAGAATTATACCGTGCAGATCGACGAGGTGAACGACGCCTCGACGGTGGCGCACGTCGTCGTCAACGGTACGGCCTACGAAGTCGAGATCGAAGGCGCCAAGACCTCTGCCGCATCGCGGCCCCAGGTGATGCCCGCTCCCAAGAACGCCAACAGTGCGATGATTACCCCCGCGACGGCTTCGCCTTCGCCCCGCATCGCCCCTTCGGCACCCTCGTCGGGTTACGCCGTGAAATGCCCGCTGCCCGGCACCGTGCTCTCGGTCAAGGTGCAGGTCGGCGACAAGGTGGCCTCGGGCCAGACGCTCGTCGTGCTCGAAGCCATGAAGATGGAGAACAATATCGACGCCGACCGTGCCGGTGTAGTCAAGGAGGTCTGCATCCAGCAGGGCGCTACGGTTATGGAAGGCGATAACCTGATCGTTATCGAATAGCCCTATGCTGACAATGCTAACCTCGAACGCTGACTTCGTATGGGACAGCCTGCGTAATTTCGCCGGTTCGACGGGCATCGCGGGTTTCTTCACCGAGATGGGATGGGGGAGCGTCGCCATGATCTGTGTGGCATTCTTCCTGCTCTACCTGGCTATCAGGCACAAGTTCGAACCGCTGTTGCTGTTCACCATCGCCTTCGGCATGCTGCTCACCAACCTGCCCGGTGCGAACCTCTACCATACCGAGCTTTTCGCCGACGGACATGTCCACTGGGATATTTTCGTGGCGAATGCCGGACTGCTCGACTACCTCTACCTGGGTGTGAAACTGGGTATCTATCCCTGCCTGATCTTCGTCGGCGTGGGGGCGATGACCGATTTCGGCCCGCTGATCGCCAACCCGAAGAGCTTCCTGCTCGGCGCCGCCGCGCAGATCGGTATCTTCGTGACGTTCCTCGGCGCTTACGCCCTGGGCTTCACGCCCGCGCAGGCCGGTTCCATCGGTATCATCGGCGGTGCGGACGGCCCGACGGCCATCTACCTCACCTCGATGCTGGCCCCCGAACTGCTGGGCCCGATCGCTGTGGCGGCCTACTCCTACATGGCGCTCGTGCCGGTGATCCAGCCGCCTATCATGCGCGCGCTGACCAGCAAGAAGGAGCGTGGCATCAAGATGCGTACGCTGCGCCCGGTTTCGAAGCTGGAGCGTATCCTCTTCCCGCTGATCATCGCCGTGATCATCTCGCTGCTGCTGCCCAGTGCGGCCCCGTTGGTCGGGTGCCTCATGCTGGGTAACCTGATGAAGGAGTGCGGCGTGGTGGATCGCCTGAGCAAGACGGTGCAGAACGAACTGATGAACATCGTGGTGATCTTCCTCGGCCTCACGGTCGGCGCTACGGCTACGGCCGAGGCGTTCCTGAACTTCCGTACGCTGGGGATCCTCGTGCTGGGTGTCATCGCGTTTGCCATGGGAACCGCCGGAGGCGTGCTGCTGGCCAAACTGATGAACGTCTTCAGCAAGGACGGGAACAAGATCAACCCGCTGATCGGTTCGGCAGGCGTTTCGGCAGTCCCGATGGCTGCCCGCGTATCGCAGACCGAAGGCCAGAAGGAGAATCCTTCGAACTACCTGCTGATGCACGCCATGGGGCCCAATGTGGCCGGCGTGGTCGGTTCGGCCGTCGCTGCGGGTATCCTGCTGTCGTTCCTCGGATAATACTACGCCGGGCGGCAGAAGTGCCGTCCGCGATAGGGGCGGGCTCCGGTTTTCGGAGCCCGCCTTTTTTGTGAGTGATCGTGCCGGGTTTTTGCAGGCACTCGGCGCCGCTCTTCCGCCCCCGTAGGGACTCCCTCGCCGGGGTCTCCGGCTCCCGTCACGCTCTCCCTCTTCATGCCGTTTTTTTTTGTTGCCGGATGCGTTTTATTGGACAACAGTGCGATTTTTTTGTATCTTTATGAAAACTCCGATCCGCTTGTATCCGGTGAAAAAACGTTGACTATGAAAAAATGCTGTGTATGGTTGCTTGCCCTGTGTGTGTCGCAGGGGGTTGCGGCGCAGGATCCCGAAGCCGGGGAGTGCGTCTTTCACACGGGCTTAGAACAATATCCGACCTTTATGGGCGGAGACCTCACGGAGTTCCGTGCCTGGGTGTACCGGAATGTCCGCTATCCCCGCGAGGCATTCGACCGGGGCGAGCAGGGGCGCATCCTCGTTAGCTTCGTCATCGACACGCTCGGGAACGTTACGCAGGTGGGGCCGTTGAGTGCGGCAGCCCGTGGTGATGAGGAGTGCGGCAAGGAGTCCCCGGGGACGGATGAACGGTACAAGGAGCTGCTGCCGGAGCGGAAGGCGGGGCCGATAGGTATTTCGGAATCGCCGGCGCTGGTTCGCGAGGCCGTGCGCGTCGTGCGCAGCTCGCCCCGCTGGGCGCCTGCCCGGATGGGAGGCGGCATTGCGAACAGCGCGAAAGTGCCCGTGAAATATCTCCTTCCGATCGACTTCCTGCTGAAGCCCGACACTTCGCACCGCTGGCCTGCCGTCGTGCCTCCGGCGGAGTGGAGCCCGGAATATATCTTCTGCCCCGAACCGCAACGATGACCCCGAACCGCCATAATCCGGCTCTGCCGTCGTCGTACGGCATCCGTTCCGCGTTTTTCGTATTTTCGTCCGGACTGATTCCTGAATTATGAGCCGTGGTAAATGGATCGTTGCGTTTCTCTGCGTGCCGGCTGCCCTGCTCGGGGCGGCCATCCTCCGGTCGGGGCATATCTGCGGAAGGTTGCAGGCGGAAGGCGCCGAGACGAAGGCCGTGCTGACAGGCTGCTCATCGCGGGTCGGATTCGTCGGGTACAGGCCGCACGGTCGCCGTTACCGTGAGAAACATGCGGTCTGCTGTTTCGATTACCGCTATGAGGTCGGCGGACAGGCGTACACCGGCAAGGTACGCAAGAAAGAGAACCTCCATACGGCCCGCATCGGCGATTCGGTCGTGGTGCGCTACCTGCCCGACAACCCCGGCGTGCACCGGCTCGTGACGGATTCGGCGGGACGCTACGAGGTCGGCCGCCATGCCCGCGGACGTTCCCGTAGCGGTCGCTGACCTGCGGCCTGTTTCCCGCCTGCCCGTTCGATTTGTAATTCCGGATATAAAATCGTATGTTTGCAGGGATCGTCTACCCGAATCCATTTGAAAATGACCCGATTCTTTTTTCTCCTTGCTGCGCTCCCGTACTTTGCGGGCAGCGCTGCGGCACATCCGGCCATCCTGCCGGATTCTTCCGTCGTGGTAAGACCGGATACCGCCGCTTCCGACCGGACTGTTTACCTGCGCGTGGACGAGCCTCCCCGGTTCCAGGGGGGCGACGTGCTCGCTTTCCGGGACTGGGTGTTCCGGCATCTTTGTTTCGGCGGGGAGATGTTCCGCGAGGGGGTCGAGGCGCGCCTGGTCGTGTCGTTCGTCGTCGGCAGGCAAGGGGCGGTCGAGGAGCCGGAAGTGGTCAGTTCGACGGACGAACGCTGCTCGGCCGAAGTCCTGCGTGTGCTCGCCTCCGCACCGCGGTGGACTCCCGGACGCCTGGGGGACGTTGCGGTGCGCACTAAACTGGTAATGCCCGTCAATATCCAGTTGGCGGTGCCTACGGCTGCGGATTCGCTCGCGGCGGGGCTGACGGATGGAATTCCGTTGGAGGAGGATGTAGCCGGGGAACTGGAACAGATGCCGCTATTTCAGGGCGGGGATCTGCAAAGTTTCCGCAAATGGGTGATGGAGAACCTGAAATATCCCCGGGAGGCGCTCGAGGATGAAGTCGAAGACGACATCGTGGTGACATTCATTGTCGAAAAGGACGGGACGCTGTCAGACATCGTCGTGGAGCAGGGGAAGAATCTGGCCCTGATCCGGGAAGTGGGGCGGGTGCTCACCCTGTCGCCCAAATGGGAACCCGGACGGCTCGGGAACGGCGAACCGGTGCGGGTGAGGTACACGCTTCCGTTGATTTTCCGGCTGGACAGAACCCGGCCTGCCGGGCAGCCGGTGCGTCCGTCCGTCCCGGGACGGGAAGTCCGGGTCGGCGTTGATGACTATTCTCGTTTTTAATCCGTATTATTTTGCAGAACGAAAACTTTTTAGTACCTTTGCGCACCCGTAAAGTGCGGGGAACGGATTACAAACAAGTTAAATTAAACGTAAAACACAGTGGATTCATTAAGCTACAAGACTATCTCGGCCAATGCTTCGACGGTGACCAAGGAATGGGTCGTCATCGACGCTGCGGATGAGGTATTGGGACGTCTTGCATCGCAGATCGCGAAGATCCTCCGAGGCAAGAACAAGCCCAGCTACACGCCCCACGTGGATTGCGGTGACTACGTCATCGTCATCAATGCGGACAAGGTGAAGCTCACGGGCAAAAAAATGACCGACAAGGTCTACACGCGTCACACCGGATACCCCGGCGGCCAGCGTTTCGCTACGCCTGCCGACTATCTGGCAAAGAAACCGACCTTCCTCATCGAGAAGGCCGTCAAAGGCATGCTGCCCAAGACCCGTCTGGGCGACAAGCTGCTGTCGAACCTGAAGGTCTATGCCGGCGCAGAGCATCCTCACGCCGCACAGAACCCGAAGACTATTAAATTAAACGAGATTAAGTAAGAGTTATGGAAGTTGTAAACACCGTAGGTCGTCGTAAGGCCGCTGTGGCTCGCGTATACGTGAAGCCGGGCAAGGGTCAGATTACAATCAACCGCAAAGCGCTTGAAGTTTACTTCCCGCTCGAAATTCTCCAGTACCAGGTGAAGCAGCCCCTGCTGGCCACCAACACGGCGGAGAATTACGACATCGTCATCAACCTCGATGGCGGTGGTATTACGGGACAGGCTTCGGCCGCTCGTCTGGGCATCGCACGCGCACTGTGCGAAATCGACGCGGAGATGCGTCCGGTGCTGAAGAAGGCCGGATTCCTCACGCGCGATTCCCGCGAGGTTGAGCGTAAGAAGCCCGGTCAGCCCGGTGCACGCCGCAAGTTCCAGTTCAGCAAGCGTTAATACGCACGACCGGAATTTCGGCAACGCACGGCGACGGTTCTCAAACCACATGGATACTTATTATATATTGGGAATTTTTCATTTTTAATTCTTAATTTTTAATTAGTCTACTATCTGGTTGCCGCGCCGCGGAAAACTCCCCGGGACCGGCCAGGCCGCTACCCGGAGGGTTGAAGAAAAGAGAATTAAAATTAATCAACGAATTGAATTAAAATGTCACGTACAGATTTTAATACATTATTGGAAGCCGGTGCGCACTTCGGTCACCTGAAGCGCAAATGGAACCCCAAAATGGCTCCTTACATCTTCATGGAGAAGAACGGCATCCACATCATCGACCTGCACAAAACCGTCCTGAAGATCGATGAGGCTGCTGCGGCCATCAAGCAGATCGCCAAGAGCGGTCGCCGCGTGCTGTTCGTAGCGACCAAGAAACAGGCCAAGGACATTGTTGCCGAAAAGGTGGCAGCCGTCGGTATGCCTTACGTCACCGAGCGTTGGGCCGGCGGTATGCTGACAAACTTCCCCACCATACGTAAAGCCGTCAAGAAAATGTCCACCATCGACAAGATGGCGACCGACGGCACGTTCGATAATTTCTCCAAGCGCGAAAAACTCCAGATCTCCCGCCAGCGTGCGAAACTGGAGAAGAACCTCGGCTCGATCGCCGACCTGACGCGTCTTCCGGCGGCTCTGTTCGTCGTCGACGTACAGAAGGAGGCCAACGCCGTGAAGGAGGCCAAACGCCTCAGCATCCCCGTATTTGCAATGGTAGACACTTGTTGTGATCCGACCGACATTGATTACGTTATCCCTGCAAATGACGATGCCACCAAGTCGATCGCCGTGGTTCTCGAAGCCATGTGCGCCGCTATCGCCGAGGGCACCGAGGAGCGCAAGCTCGAAAAGGAGAAGGAGGCACAGGAGGCTGACGCCGAGGGTGCAACCGTTAAGAAGGAGGGCAAGCCCCGCATCAAGAAGGCCGTGAAGGCTGCGATCGATGCCGAGGAGGCTGCCGTGGCAGAGGTTGTCGCCGCTGTCGAGACTCCCTACGAGGAGCCTGCTGCCGCTCCCGCAGAAGCAGCCGAGACCGCCGAGGAAAAGGCAGAATAATTGTATTTACGAACCTTATAGAGAAAGGACAAGATTATGGAAATCAAAGCTGCTGATGTAATGAAGCTCCGCAAGATGACCGGCGCCGGTATGATGGACTGCAAGAAGGCCCTCATCGAAGCTGAAGGTGATTTTGCCCGCGCTCAGGACATTATCCGCGAGAAAGGTAAGCTCATCGTCGCCAAGCGCGCCGACCGCACCGCTACCGAGGGTGTCGTCGTTACGAAGATCGTAGGCCAGAAGGCTTACCTTCTCTGCCTGGCCTGCGAGACCGATTTCGTGGCTCAGAATGCAGAATATACCGCATCGGCCAACGCGATGCTGGAGGTTGCCGTAAAGAACGACGCCGCAGACCGCGACGCCCTGATGGCCTCGAAGAATGACGAAGGCCACACCGTCGAGGAGATGGTGACCGAGAAATCGGGACAGACGGGCGAGAAGATCGAACTGGCATACTATGCCCGCATCGAGGCTCCCTATTGCGCCGCTTACGTGCACTTCAACAAGAAGCTCGGTACGATCCTCGGTTTCAACAAGGAGGTTCCCGCCGAGGTCGCCCACACCGTTGCCATGCAGGCTACGGCGATGGCTCCGGTTTCGATTTCGGAGGCCGACTGCCCCGCGGAGATCGTGGAGCACGAGCGTAAGATCGCCGTCGAGGCCATGAAGCAGGATCCCAAGAACGCCAACAAGCCCGAGGCTATCCTCGAGAAGATCGCCGAGGGTAAGATGCGCAAGTTCTTCGAGGAGAACACGCTGCTGAACCAGCCGGTGGTAGGCGAGAAGGAGACGATCGCCGAGTTCATCCACAAGGCTGACAAAGAGGCTACGGTTGTCGCTTACAAGCGTTTCGCGCTGGGCGAGTAATCTGTCACCAGGAGGGGTGCGATGTGCCCCGCTATATATTCGAAAAGGCCGAAACCCGCACGGGTTTCGGCCTTTTTTTTATCGGCGGCCGCAATTTTTTCAGGCTGCCGTTTTCAGGGGGCCGCGTTTGCCGGCCGGCTTCCGGTTACCGGATTCCGAGCCGCCACATGACCCGGAGGACGAAACGCCGCACGCCCTGGGGGAGTGCCAGCCACCTGTGCGACCGCCGTTTCCAGCGGCGGGAGCAGGTGCGGACGATGCGTCCCGACGGCAGGATGACAGCCGTCATCACGGCGACGATATCCTCCCCGAGGCAATGCTCCGTCGTGCGGTAATTACCGTCCCCGGACAGGGTGAAACGGAGCGTCCCCGCGGCGGAATCCCTCTCTGCGGGGTTTTCCGCGGATGCCTCCGGGGACGGGGCATTCCCTGCGGCTGGTGCGCATACGGGACGGTTCCCTTCGCAGCGGATGCCTGTTTCGATCCCGACGATGCGGTGCAGGATATGGCGCCCTTCGCAGCGGAACAGGACGACGTCGCCCGTCCGCAGGGCGCCGATGCCGCTCGGCGGCGGAGCCGGATGGCGGGTGCCGCAGGCGGGTGTGTGCAGGTCGGGTGCCGTGCCGGGGGTGTCGCCGGAAAATCGGGTCTGGCGGGCGGTGCTGGCATTGCCGTCGGCGGCGCAGGTTTCGGGGACGGGATCCGCAGGTGCTCCGGCTGCCGGGACAGGTGCCGGGGCATATTTCGCAATCGGGGTCAGTACGGCGATGTCCCGTTCGTTGCGCAGCAGCGGCCGCATACTGTGCCCTTTCATGCGGATCTGGACTTCGTGTCCTTCGGCGAGCATCGCTTCGACCTGTTCGAAGAAGAGGCGGTTGGTCAGCAGCATCAGCGGAGGGTGTTTGGGGCGTCGTCACCGAATACCGTGCGGCAGGAGAGACGGGCTGCCGCGGCATCGGGCAGGCATTCGAGGTGGTAGACGGGGACTTGCGCCACGATTTGGGATACGAGGCGGCAGATGGCGTCTTCCAGCCGCTCGTCGTGTGCGAACGACGGCGGGCACGAAGGCAGCAGCGCCCCGATGGCTTCGATGGGACGCAGGCGGCGGATGCGGTTCTGCGGTGCCTGCGAAAGCCGCACGATGCCCGCTATCGGATTGCTCACGTTGCGGTAACACGGGGTTTTGCCGCTCCACGGCGACCCGCAGGCGAGAACGCCTTGCAGGGCGGGAATCGTGTCTGCCGCGGGAATGCTTGCCGCTTCGGCAGCCCTTTCCGGGGCGATCCGGATGATCGGGCTGTCGTCGTTGAGCAGGCGTGCCCCGGGGATATGCTCGCGCCACAGGCGCGTGTGGGTGCTCTTTCCCGTGCCCGATTCGCCGAGGAAGAGTACGGCGCGCCCGTCCAGGCTGATCACCGACGAGTGTACGGCTACCGCCCGGCGTTCCAGCGCGGCGATGTTGAACATCGTCCACAGCCCGAAGCGGAACAGCGCCGGATTGTGCTCCGGGGTGATGTCGCTCGTGGCGTCGGGGCTGCCGAAGGCTTTGTGAAACCGTGCCGGGGCGCTGCCGTCGCGGGGTGTCATGGTAAGCAGGTAGCCCTCCGTGTCGCGGCCGAAACGGCAGTCGGCATCGGCGTCGGTGAAGTCGAATGCGTCGAGTTCGCAGTAGCCGGCCGTGTCGCCGGCGAGCAGTCCCGTGCGCAGGATGAGGTCTGGTTGTGCCGTGCCCGCCGGGGATGTCGCAGGGCGGGGTGCACTCCTTTCCGTCCCCGGTGTTTCCGACGGGGAGGGCGCTGCGGTTGTCGCCGTTCCGGGCACGGGGCCCGCCATACGGTTGCTGCCGGCGTCCGTTTCCGTTTTGTTTCCGGCCGCGAACGGTGCCAGCGCCATGCCGAAGGCGCCTGTCGTGAACCGGTGCGGGATGTCGATGCGTATGCCGGCTATGAGGTATTCCATGTTTTATTCTCCTATCGTTATGATCCTGTTACAGTATTCGAGCGAGCTTTCGCGGTGGGCGATGACGACCAGTGTCAGCCCGGCATCCCGTGCCGCGAGCCCGGCGATCGAGCGGTTGATCTCCTCTTCGGTGCGGCTGTCGAGCGCCGAGGTCGCCTCGTCGAAGAAAAGCACGTCGGCCTGCCGGTAGAGCGCACGGGCTATGCCGATGCGCTGGCGCTGTCCGCCCGAGAGGCGGCAGCCGCACTCCCCGACGTGGGTGTCGATCCCTTTCGCCAGCCCGGCGACCAGCTCCCCGAGCTGTGCCGCGCGGAGCGCCTGCATGACCCGCTCCCGGTCGACCTCCCCGGCGGGGATGCCCAGCGCGACGTTGGCCGCGAAGCTGCCGTCGGCGATGAAGAGGCTCTGCGAGACGTACCCGATGCGGTTCTGCCATGTCCGGCGGTTGGCCGCCGTAAGCGGCGTGCCGTCGATGACGATTTTACCCCCGGTCGGCTCATACAGTCCCAGCAGCAGGTTGAAGAGCGTCGTTTTCCCGGCGCCCGAGGCTCCGCGGATACCGATGCGCTCGCCCTTGCGGATCGTCAGCGAAAGGCCGTGGAAAAGCTCGCGCCCGCCGTCCGCGAAGCGGAACCTAAGGTCGCGCACGGCGATCTCGCGGCTGAAGGGCAATTTTTCGGGGGTGCGGATACTATCGGCGGCGGGGTTCCCGGGAGTGCCGGGTTTGCCGGAATTGCCGGGGGCAACGGTTGCGGCGGGTGTGCTGCGCGGGCCGGGGGTGGCGGATGGGACGGGTGTGTCCCGGCACTCTGCGGTATCGCTCCGTCCGGGGATATTATGTCGTTCCGGGGTGTTGTGCTGTCCCGGGGCATTTGTCGGGGTGCCGGGAACAGGGCTTGCCTCCGGGGTTTTCCCGCAGGCCGGGGCGGTGTCTGCGAAGTCCCGGGTGCTCCGTGCGGCCGCTTTCCCCGGATTCGGGGTAGCCGGCGCCGGGGGGCAGTCCGCTGCGGCGTCGCGCAGGATGCCGATCGTGTAGCGGTTGTATTTGATGGCCGTCCAGCCGGTCATGATGTTGCGCACCGAGGGCATCAGGCGCAGTGCGGCCACGGCGAATACGCCGAACAGCATTTGCGCCCGCCCGTCGCCGTCGCCGAGGCTCAGTGCCACGAGCAGGGCCATGCCCACGGCCAGCCCGACCTCGGTGAAGGTCTGGGGCAGCAGCCCGATCGCCGTTTCGCGCAGGCGCGTGCGGATCACCTGATCCATCGCCCGGTCGAACTGGCGGAGCATCATCGGGAAGGCATTGTTGATCTCGATGTCGGCATAGCCGCGGAAGGTCTCGGCCACGAGCCGCGCCTTTTCGCGCTGCGCCTTGTTTTCCAGTTCCCCGTAGCGGTTGATGCGGTTGCGCACCAGTCCGTAATAGAGCCAGATCGAGGGCAGGAAGACCGCCAGGGCGAGCAGTGCCGCGAGGGGCGTGTACCACATCAGCGCCCCGAACAGCAGCACGAGCAGCATCGCCTCGGCGGCGATGGCGGCGGCGGGTTTGAGCACGCCCGCCGCGAAGGCCAGACAGACGACGTTGACGTTGCGGGCCAGTACGGCCGAGTTCGACGCCTTGACGAACGGCAGCCCCCGGTCGTGGTAGGTGACGAGCAGCCGCCGCGAGAGCGTGCGGTAGAGTGCGAAGATATAATTGCGTTCGACGCGGGCGAGCCACAGCCCGAGCAGGCTCTTCAGGACGATCACGCCCACCACGGCCGCGCAGACCGCCAGCGCGAAACTGCGCTGTGAGGCGAAGCCCAGCCCGTCGTAGGCGCGTGCCAGCACCCCGCCGCCCTCGAGGCTGCCGGGGTCGAGCACCAGCGCCAGCACGGGCAGCAGCATGGCCAGCCCGAGGAAATTCAGCCCTGCGCGCAGCAGGAGCGTACAGGCGACCCACACTCCCCGGCGGCGGAACGCACGCGGTATGATGCCGATGGTTTCGTTCATCTTATCCTTCCACTTTTTCGATCTCCCCCAGTTTCACGTACCACAGGTACCCTTCGCATTCGGTGTAGCCCATTTGCCGCAGCAGGCCGAGGTATTCGCCCACCTGGCGGCGGTAGCGTCCGGGTTCGCGGCTTCCGAACTTGTAGTCGACGACTACGGCCCGCGTGCCGCGGATCATCACGCGGTCGGGGCGCCGGGTCGACCCGGCGCCGGGGACAATGATCTCGTTCTCGTTGCGCACGCGCTGCCAGCCGCCCCCGAACCATTCGCCCACGACGGGGTGCGCCAGCGCCCGGGCGATCATCCCCCGCAGCGCTTCGGCTTCGCCGGGCGACAGCGTGCCGTCGTCCCGCATCCGCTGTACGGCCTCGTAGATTTGTTGCCGGTCGTCGGCCTCCTCGAAGGCCTTGTGCATCAGGATGCCGAAATTGCGGGGCGAGGGTTCCACCTCGTCCTCCTCCTCGAAATAGCGTTGCGAGGGGAGTCTCAGCCGCAGGTCGGCGCGTGCCGTGGGGTAATTCTCCAGCACGACGTGCCTGCCGTCGGATGCTTTGCCGCCGCCGGGAACGGGGCCCGTGAAGAGCCCGAATTCGAACCTTTCGCCCTCCTCGGTCACGGTGCGGCGCCCTTCGGTGCCGTCGAGCAGCGCTTTGTCGCCGTCGGCTCCGATGCTTTGCAGCAGCAGCCCGCCGACGCTCTTGCCGCCCTTGCGAGGGATGAAGACGTGCAGCGACTCGGCGGCGCGTGTCAGGGCCACGTACAGCAGATTGATGTTGTCGACGTGCGAATAGACCAGCTCGCGGTAGTACTCCGCCGAGAAGCCCGATTCGGCCATCGCCTTCTTGTATTTCACCGGGAAGCGCCCGACGGCGCCCGCATCGCCCTGCGCCTCGGCCCAGACGATGTTCGTCACGTTGCCGCCCGACTTGGGATCGAGCTGCCACGAGCACCAGGGGATCAGCACCACGCGCTTTTCGAGCCCCTTGGCCTTGTGTATGGTCGTGATCTCGACGGTCGTTGCGCTCTCGTCGACGCTCAGCGACCGGTTCTGCCCCTGCTGCTCCCACCAGTCGAGGAACAGCGCGATGTCGGCGATCTTGCTGGCGCAGAAGCCGATGATCTGTTCGTGTATGGCTTGCAGGTAGGCCGTCTGCTGCCTGTCGTCGTGCAGCGCGTGGCGCATGACGATCCGCTCGAACGCCTCCTCGGGCGACAGCAGCCGGATCGAACGGAAAAAGGTGCGTTCGTCCCCGGGCAGCGGGCGGTCGAACCCGCGGCCGAGGTAGTGGTTGTAGACGGCGCGGCTGAGCGAGTCGTCGGGGTTGAGCGACAGGCGCAGCGCCGCGGCGATGAACGAACTGACGGGGGCATTGCCCACGATCAGCGCTTCCTGCGTCATCACATCGAACCGGTAGCGCGGGTCGTCGTTGCGGCGTTTGAAATCCAGCAGCTCGGCGGCCACCCTGGCGCCGTCGGTCGCCCCGCGCACCAGGATCATGATGTCGCACGGACGGAAACCCTTGTCCAGCACCTCGCAGATGCGCTCCACGACGGGCGGCCGTTCGGCGAAGGTCTCCACCGAAACATAGCCCGGTCTCCCGCCCAGGCGGCGGGGTGTCTGCGCATGTTCGCGGTAGGCGTCGCACAGCGTGTCGCGCAGCCCGGCGGCGGTGCGGGCGTCCATGTCGCCCCGCGCCGCGGCTTCGTCCAGCGTCGCGTTGAGCGCCCGGTTGTCGGCTTCGACCACGCGGCCGATGGCCTTGTTGTTGAAATCCACCACGGCGGGCAGGCTGCGGTAGTTTTCCGTGAGGTTGACCAGCTCGGTGCTGTCCGCGCCCAGCGCCCGCTGCGCCTGCGAGTGGAGTATTTTCCAGTCGCCGCCCCGCCAGCGGTAGATCGACTGCTTGATGTCGCCCACGATCAGCACCGAGGTCGCCTCGCTCTGCGCCATGGCGTTTTGCAGCAGGGGCAGGAAATTCTCCCACTCCTTCACGGAGGTGTCCTGGAATTCGTCGATCATGAAGTGTTCGAAGCGGTTGCCGACCTTCTCGTAGATGAACGGCGCGTCGTTGTGGCCGATGAATTCCGAGAGGATGTATTTGGTCTCCGAGAGGAGCATCATGTTTTCCTGGTCGCACATCTGCTGCACCTTGGCATAGAGGTCGGAGAGCAGCGCGAAGCTGCGGTAGTTCTCGCGCAGCAGGTCGCAGGTGTTCCACGCGCGGACGTTCTCATCGTAGAGGCCGCACATTTCGCGCAGCAGGGGTTGCAGCCGGGGACGCAGCCCCTGTGCCGTGCTGCCGGGTTTTCCCCACGCCTCGTCCCTGGTGCAGGCCGCCTCCGCGCGGCTTCCGTAGCGCTCGAAGCTGCCGCCCGCCACGGCGTAGAAATAGGCCGCGAAGCCCGAGCCTTTGTAGGGAAAGTCGGCGACCGAGGCGCCTGCGTCCCCGATGATCCGCACGGCTTCGGCCGCAGCGTCCTGCATCCGTTTTTTGGTCGCCGCGGCGTGCGCCGTGGCTTCGCCCACGATACGCGCCAGTTCCTCGCGCGGGCGGGCCGCCGAGAGTGCGTCCTTGTTTTTCTCCTTGAACAGCTCGCCGCCCAGCGTGAGGATGCCGTCGCGGATGTCCCATTTCTTGCCTTCGTCGATGCGCTCCTGCACGAAGTCCGTGAGCCAGCGCTGCAGGTCGCGGTCGGTGGTGATCTGCTCGATGAGCGTGTCGGCGCTCTTGGTCAGCACCGAGGCCGTTTCGATCTCGACGTTGTAATTGAGGTCGATGCCCAGCTCCTTGATGAAGGCGCGCAGGATGCGCTGGAAGAAGGTGTCGATCGTCAGCACCGTGAAGCGCGAATAGTCGTGCAGGATCTTCGACCGCACCTCCCGGGCGCGTCGGCGCACCGTGGCGGCATCGAGCGACAATTCGCGGCAGAGGTTGTCGAGGTAGGAGCTCGGCTGTCCCGAGGCCAGCAGGTGGATCTCCTTGAGGATGCGCGATTTCATCTCCTCGGTGGCCTTGTTGGTGAAGGTCACGGCGAGGATGTGGCGGTAAATGCCGGGCTGTTCGACCACGTCGCGCACGTATTTGTACGCCAACTGGTAGGTCTTGCCCGACCCTGCACTTGCATTCAGAATTCTCGCCCTCACTGTCCGAAATGTCGTTTTAGGTAGTAAAAGTACAAAACAAATCCCGAACGGCAAACCGGGGTTCGCAATAATTTTGTATTTTAGCGACGTATTTAAACCTACAATGTATGAAGAAGATGATTCTGAGCGCCGTGATGCTGGTTTTCGCAGCCTCCGGCCGTGCACAGGAGGCGGGTGCCGCAAGTCCTACGGAACATAACGAGTGGCTGACCACGTTCGAGGCCGTCGCGGTGGATGCCGACCTGGATATCAAATTCGTGAAAGTCCCCGACACCGAGGCCCCCAAGATCGTATACGACACGAAAGGCTCCTATACTTCGAAATTCCGCGCCGAGGTGAAGGACAAAACCCTGCGTATCAGCGAGAAGTATGATTCGCGCCGTCCCGACCGCACCCAGGTGACGGTCTATTACAATACGTTGCAGTCCGTTTCGCTGTCGGGCGCCGCAGCCGTGTTCGAGGGAACGGTGGATGCAGTGCTGCTCGACCTGACCCTGGGGCGCAAGGCGTCGCTCACGGCGGCGTTCGATGTCAAAGACCTCAGGATGGAGCTCACGGGCGGCAGCAGCGCGACGCTCACCGGCAAGGCGGGCTACCTGACGCTGTTCGCCTCGACGGGCAGGGTCGCGGCCTCGGGGCTGGAGGTGATGTCGGCCGAGGTCAATGCCCAGAGCAAGGCCGACGTGTCGCTGTGGATCACCGACCGGTTCATCGGCAAGACCACGACCAACGCCCGTATTACCTATAAGGGGCAGCCTGCCGTCGTGCGCGGCGGCGCCAAGTTCATGGGCGGTGAGATCAGCCACGTAGAATAGTCTCAAGGAACAATAATGCGAAGGGGGCTTCCGGATTCCGGGCGGACGATACCGCCGGGGAAGTCGCCGGGGCTGTCCGAACTGCTATGAAGGGTTTTCTGGAGGAGGTGGCCGCCGACCTGTATGCGCGCTATGGCGAGGGACTGTCCGATCGGGCGGTGCTCTTCCCGTCGCGGCGTGCGCGGTTGTTTTTCGTCGATGCCCTGGGGCGTATCGCCGGGCGTCCGATGTGGCAGCCCGAATGGGTGACGATCGACGACCTGACGGGTGAAATATCGGGGCTGCATACGGGCGACCGCGTGCGGCTCATCACCGAGCTCTACAAAGTCTACTCGGCCTACCACAACGAACCTTTCGACAAGTTCTATTTCTGGGGCGACATGCTCCTCACGGACTTCGATACGATCGACAAATACCTGATCGACGCGCAGATGCTGTTCCGCAACATCTCGGAGATCAAGGAGATCGAAGCCGATATTTCCTACCTCACGCCCGCGCAGCTGCGCATCCTTTCGTTCTGGTCCTCGTTCGGCGAGCAGGCCGACCTTTCGGAGGAGAAACGCCGTTTCCTGGCGATCTGGAAGACCCTCGGCCCCATCTACCGCCGCTTCCGGGAGCGTCTCTCGTCGCTCGGCATCGCCTACAACGGCATGGTGCAGCGCGCCGCCGCCGACCGCATCCGCGGGGGCGGGTTCGCCTTTCCCGAGCCCCGGCGTTATGTCGTGGCGGGGTTCAACGCCCTTTCCGAGTGCGAGAAGCGCCTTTTCGGGTTCCTCGCCACGGCGGCCGAAACCGATTTTTACTGGGACTACGACTCCTATTATAAGGACGACCCCGAACAGGAGGCGGGTATGTTCGTGCGTTCGAACGTGGCGCAGTTCCCGCCCCGCACGGAACTTCGGCACGACAACATGCGGGGGGAGAAGCAGATCGTGTCGGTCGCCGCCGTCTCGAACGCCGTGCAGTGCAAGTATGCCGCGGCGATCCTCGCCGGCCTTGCCCGCCGCCGCAGGGAGGAAGACCCCGGCATCGCCGCGGGCGCCAGGCCCGCGCTGGGCAAGGAGACCGCCGTGGTGCTTACCGACGAGAACCTGCTGCTGCCGCTGCTGTATGCCCTGCCCGCCGACATCGGACGGGTGAACGTGACGATGGGCTTTCCCCTGCGGCAGAGCCTGGCCTACACGTTCGTCGAGCGTCTGGTGGAGTTGCAGAACCACCGCCGCCGCAAGGGCGACGGCTGCACGTTCTACCATGCCGACGTCGCCGGCATCCTCGCACACCCCTATGTGGCTGAGTGCGACGCCGCACTCACGCGCACGATGCACGAGGAGATCGTCCGCGACCGCCGCATTTCTGTCGATGCCGCGTGGCTGGGCCGCAACGAACTGCTGAAACGGATCTTTACGCCCGCTGCGACGTGGCGCGAGTTGTCCGACTACATGCTGGACGTGGTCGCCGCCGTGGCGCGCCAGCCCTACGAGGGCGACGACGCACGGCAGCGGGTCGAATTCCTGGCGGTCATCGCCGAGCAGGTCACCAAGTTGCGCAACTCGCTCGACGAGTGCGATATCGACCTTACGGCCGAGGTCTACACCTCGCTGCTGCGCCGGCACTTGCAGACGCTGCGCATCCCGTTCGAGGGCGAGCCGCTGGAGGGCATCCAGATCATGGGGATCCTCGAGACCCGCAACCTCGATTTCGAAAACGTCATCATCCTTTCGATGAACGACGACAATTTCCCCGGCAACCATATGGCGCAGGCGTCGTTCATCCCCTACAACCTGCGTGCGGCCTACGAGCTGCCCACGCCCGAGCACCACGAGGGCGTCTATGCCTACTATTTCTACCGTCTGATCCAGCGCGCCAAGACCGTCCACATGCTCTATTGCTCGCACGCCGACGACAAGTCGACGGGCGAGCCGAGCCGCTATATCTACCAGTTGGACTACGAGAGCGGCTTCGACGTGCGCAAGGTCGAAGTGGGGGTGGACGTCAACCTGGCCGAAACGGCGCCGATCGAGGTGCCCAAGGACGAAGGGGTGATGGCCCGGCTGGAGCGTTTCGTCGACGCCCAAAGCCCTGCGACGCTCTCGCCGACGGCTTTTTTCCGCTATGTGGCCTGCCCCTTGCGCTTCTATTTCCATTCCATAGCCCGCTTGGAGGCCGATGACGAAATTTCCGAGGAGGTCGACGCCCCGATGTTCGGTACGATCCTCCATGCCGCCGTGCAGACGCTTTACGCCCGCATCGCGGGGGAGGCGCATCCCGGTGAAACCCTGCGTGCGATGATCCGTACGGGCGAAGTGGCGCAGGCGGTCGAGGCGGCCATCAACGAGAACTATTTGCAGGATAAACATGCCACGGCCGAGGATTATTCGGGCAACCTGTTGCTGGTGAAAGACATCGTGATCCGTTACCTGCGGGGCGGGGTGATGCCCTACGACGCTGCGCACGATGCTTTCGCCGTGTCGGGGCTGGAGGAGCCCGTAGCCTATCCGTTCCGCTTCCGCGCGGGCGGGCGCGACCTGGAGATGAAATTCGCCGGCATCGCCGACCGTATCGACACGCTCGACGACGGGGCGCTGAGGGTGGTGGATTACAAGACCGGGGCGCCGCACCTCGAATTCGACGGTGTGGAGAGCCTGTTCACGGGCACGGGCAAACAACGCCTTTCGAACATCCTGCAAACGCTGCTCTACGCGATGATGCTGCACCGGTCGCGCGGCTGCGACGTCGAACCGGCGCTCTATTACGTCCGCAACATGAACCGCCCCGGCTATTCGCCGCAGCTGGACGACAAGCAAACGGGGGTGAAGGGGGCGCGCTATACGCTTTACCGCGAGTGTTTCGAGGAACTGCTGCGCGCGCAGCTCGCCGAACTCTACGACACCTCGGTTCCGTTCCGCCAGTGCGAGGATGCCGATACCTGCAAGTACTGCGATTTCAACGTAATCTGCAAGCGCTGACCGGCTGTGTCGTGACGGGGGCGGACGAGTTCCGCTGCCGGATGGTGATTACTCCCGGAGATTAAGGGGTCGGTTGTGGAAGATCGGCCGGATGGATGCTGTTGGGGACGGCGCGGAGGAATGAGTGCGTCCGGCAGCGGGTGCCGGGTGTCGGGTGCGAGGTGCAGGACGCAGGATACAGAATACAGGATACAGGATACAGGGAGCCGGATGTCGGGTGCCGGACGCCGGATGTCGGGTGCCGGATGCCGGATACAGGATGCCGGGAACGGCCTGGGCGGCGATGGTCAGAGCGTTACCCTGAAATAGGCCGCTCCGCTGCGGCGGGCCGCTTCGAGCCCGATTTCGGAGTCCTCGAAGATCAGCGTTTCCTGCGGCGTACAGCCCTCGCGGCGCATGGCCTCCAGGAAACAGTCCGGGGCGGGCTTGCTGTGCTCGACGTCGGCGCCCGAGAGTATGCCGTCCACGGAGCCGTTCGGCCCTTCGCCCGGCTCGGGGATGCCTGTCGCGTGTGCCGGCGTACCTGCATCTATCGTTGCCGTGCCGGCTGTCCGGAGCCATGCCTCATCCGCACCTGTCAAGTCTCTGCCCGCCGCACCCGAGGTTGCCGCACCCGTGCTCCCCGTCCGCTGTCCCGCGACCGTGATCCCCAGGTGGCGCATGGCGTTGTCGATGTTGGCGCGGCTGCCTGTCGATACGATCCATACGCGGCCGCCCTGCGCCCGGAACTGCCTGCAGAACTCCCACAGCGGGCGGTTGAGCCGCACGGTGTCGAAGAACGCGGGGTAGAGCGCGATCTTGCGCAGCCGCAGCCGCTCGCGCTCCCCGGGGTCGGCGATGCCGTAACGGGTCAGGAACTCGTTGCACCGCATACCGAAATACTTTGCCGCATACTCCTCCTCGGTGAGCGTATAGCCCGCCTCGCGCAGTGTGGCCACATAGGCGAGCGTATTGGCGCGCCGCGTGTCGGCCAGCGTGCCGTCGAAGTCGAGCAGGATGAGTCGGATTTGCATGACGGGCTACTTTTTCCCGGCCAGTTCATAACTGCGGGCGATCAGCGGGGCGATTTCCCCGAAGGGTACGCTGCCGTCCAGCCGTACGGTGAGCCACGTGCGTTTATTCATATGGTAACCGGGGAAATAATGTTCGAAGTCCAGCGACCGCGCCATGGTCTCCGCATCGGCCCGGATGTCGAGAATCTCTGTCCGCCCCTCGTCCGCGAGGCCGAGTTTGCCGGCCTGCACCGTCAATATCACGGCATACCATTTGGCGTTGTCCTGCCGCCGGAAAACGGCGTAGTCCGGGAATTTCTCCCAGAGGAACTCCGGTTCGCCGCCCCATGAGGCACGGATATGGCGGATTGTGCGGAGCGTTTCTTCGCTGCGGAAAATTTCTTCGCGTGCAAAGCCGAAATCCTTTGTCCAGTCGTTTCCCATCTCCTTATGTTTTTAGTCGAACGACTGCATGCCCGACTGCGCGATGCGCATCAGGCGCTGGTATTCTGTGGGGGTGAGTTCCATGAAGAAGTAGTGGATCGGATCGACGCGCATGCCGTTCAGCCGCACCTCGTAGTGGAGGTGGGGCGAGAGCGAAAGGCCCGTGTCGCCCGAGAGGGCGATGATCTCGCCGCGGCTCACGCGCTGGCCCTTGCGGACGTTGATCTTCGAGAGGTGGCTGTACGAAGTCTCGTAGCCGTTGCCGTGGTCGATCACGACCGTCTGCCCCGACGTGGAGTTGCGCAGCGCCACGTCGCGCACCACGCCGTCGGCCGTGGCGAAGACGCGCGACCCCTCGGGGATGGTGTAGTCCACGCCCTGGTGCGATTGCAGGGTCTTGTAGAAGGGGTGTATGCGCATGCCGTACGAGGCCGTGAGCAGCGTCAACTGCTTGTTTATCACGGGCTGGATGGCCGGGATGTTGTTGCAGCCGCTGCCCGCCGAGTCGATGAGCGCCTGCAGGTCGAGGTACGAGGCGTTCAGTTCGTCGAGCCGCTTCTCCATGTCGGCGACCCGTTCGCGCAGTTCGAGCTTGAGCCGCCGCGACGAACGGTTGAAGATGTTTTCGTAGGTGACGGCCTGCCGGCGTTCGTATTCCGAATCGAAGTCGTAGGGATCCGATTCGAAGAGGATGCGGAAGACGTTGCGGTCGCGCGCGGAGAGGTTGTGCATGACGGTCGTGAGCGAGTCGTACCGCTGGGTGAGTGCGGCGTATTCGCGGCGCAGGCGGTCGGTCGAGTGTTTGAGCTCGTACTCCACGGGGGTGTCGAAGAAGAGCGAGAACCCGACGTAGTAGAGCACGGCGACCCCGGCCCACACGAAAAAGTGCACCGTCGCGCGTATGATGTTCTGTTTGCGGCGCTTACGCCTGCGGAGCCGCTCCAGGTCTTTCTTTCCTGCCATGTCAGAGCTTTTCGAAGTTCGTATCGCGCATCTTCTCCATGAGTGCGTCGTATTCCGCGGCGGTCATGTTGCGGTTGAAATAGTTGATCGGGTTCACCGGCATGCCCTTGTGGATCACCTCGTAGTGGAGGTGGGGGCCCGAGGAGATGCCCGTATTGCCCGTTTCGGCGATGACCTGCCCGCGGGCGACCCGTTCGCCCGGCTGCACGAGGATTTTGCTCAGGTGCGCGTAGCGGGTCTTGTAGCCGAATTCGTGGTTCAGCAGCACCATGCGCCCGTATCCGCCGTTGCCCCCCGAGGAGGCGACCTCCACCACGGCGTCGCCCGTGGCGTAGACCGGCGTGCCGCGGTCGCAGCCCAGGTCGATGCCCTTGTGGGGGCGGATATACCCCAGCACGGGGTGCATGCGCCGCATGTTGAAGGCGCCGATATGGTCGTTGTGCAGCGCCGAACGGTCAATGGGCCATATGGCCGGGATCGCCGACGACATCTTCTCCTTGTCGCGGGCGAATGCCTGCAATTCGTCGAACGACACCGATTCGAGGTAGAGTATGCGGGCCAGCGCGTCGAGCTGTTTCCAGGTGCCGACCATCAGCGGGGCGAAGTCGTCCCCGGCCATCGCGGCGTATTTGGTGTCGGGATAGGGCTGCCACACGCCGTCGAGGGTCATCGTGTCGGTCGAGAAGAGCGAGCGGTAGACGTAGTTGTCGCGGTGGCGGATTTCGTCCACGCGCCGCTGCGAGGTGCGGATGCGGTCTTGCAGGATGCGGTACTTGATCACCAGGTCGCGGTTGTCGCGGATGATGCGGTACATCTTGGGGGTGTAGAAGAAGTACGAGAAGAGCACGTTGGCGATCGAGACGAGGATGAAGCCGATGAGTATTTTCCGGATCAGGCGGTAGGTGCGCAGGCGGAAAGGTGCCGTGACCACGTCGCGCGTCAGCGCCTGCGCTTCCTGTGTCAGCGCCTGCGTGTCGAATCTCTGCCCTTTTTGCTTCATTGCGGAAAAAACTCCGGTTAATAGGATGCAAATTTAACTTTAATTGTGTAATTTTGCAACCCGAAATCACAAACGTGGAAATCGGATAAAATCTTATATATGGAATCGAATAAAATTCGCCGGGCCTTTCTGGACTTCTTCGAGAGCAAGGGCCATGTGATCGTGCCCTCGGCACCGATGGTCGTCAAGGGGGATCCCACGCTGATGTTCACCAACGCGGGCATGAACCAGTTCAAGGATATTTTCCTGGGCAATGCGCCCCGCAAATATCCGCGTGCGGCCGACACCCAGAAGTGTCTGCGCGTTTCGGGCAAGCACAACGACCTGGAGGAGGTGGGGCATGACACCTACCACCATACGATGTTCGAGATGCTGGGCAACTGGTCTTATGGCGATTACTTCAAGAAAGAGGCGATCGAATGGGCGTGGGAGCTGCTCCACGGCGTCTACAAACTTCCCGCCGACCGCATGTACGCCACGGTTTTCGAAGGCTCCGAGGAGGACGGCGTGCCCTTTGACCAGGAGGCCTACGACTACTGGAAGCAGTTTCTGCCCGAAGACCATATCATCCGCGGCAACAAGCACGACAATTTCTGGGAGATGGGCGAGACCGGCCCCTGCGGCCCCTGCTCGGAGATCCATTTCGACCTGCGCGACGAGGCGGAGATCGCCTCCAAACCGGGACGCGGGATGGTCAATGCGGGCCATCCGCAGGTGATCGAGATCTGGAACCTCGTGTTCATGCAGTTCAACCGCAAGGCCAACGGCTCGCTGGAGGAGCTTCCGGCGCGCAACGTCGATACCGGCATGGGCTTCGAGCGCCTCTGCATGATCCTCCAGGGCAAGAAATCGAACTACGACACCGACGTGTTCCAGCCTACGATCCAGCGTATTTCGCAGCTTTCGGGCAAGACCTACGGCGCCGACGCGAAGTGCGACGTGGCGATGCGCGTCATCGCCGACCACCTGCGTGCCATCGCCTTCTCGATCGCCGACGGGCAGCTGCCGTCGAACGTCAAGGCCGGCTACGTCATCCGCCGCATCCTGCGCCGCGCCGTGCGCTACGGCTATACCTACCTCGGCTTTACGGAGCCTACGATCTGCCGGCTGGTTCCCGGACTGGTGGAGCAGATGGGCGGCCAGTTCCCCGAGCTGAAGGCCCAGCAGGCGCTGATCGAAAAGGTCATCGAGGAGGAGGAGGCCTCGTTCCTGCGTACGCTGGCCACGGGCATCAGCCTGCTGGACGGCGTGGTCGAAAAGACCCGCAGGGAAGGGCGCGAGCTGATCTCGGGCAAGGACGCCTTCGAACTTTACGATACGTTCGGGTTCCCGATCGACCTGACGGAGCTCATCGCCCGCGAACAGGGCGTCGGCGTCGACCTGGCAGCCTTTGAAACCGAGTTGCAGGCACAAAAGGAGCGTTCGCGCAACGCCGCGGCCGTCGATACCGACGACTGGGTGGAGTTGTTCCCCATTCGCGAGAGCGTCTTCACGGGCTACGACACGCTGACCGAGCGGGTGAAGATCGCCCGTTACCGCCGCGTGACCTCCAAAGGCAAGACCTCCTACCAGCTGGTCTTCGACCGCACGCCGTTTTACGGCAATTCGGGCGGCCAGATCGGTGACATCGGCTATATCGAGAATGCCAACGAGCGCATCGCCGTCGTGGCTACCGAAAAGGAAAACGGACTGATTATCCATATCGTCAGGGAGCTTCCCGAAAACCCTGCGGCCGAGTTCACGGCCGTCGTGGACGCTGCCAAACGCCAGGCCGCGGCCAACAACCACACCGCGACGCACCTCATGCACGAGGCGCTGCGCAAGGTGCTGGGATCGCACGTCGAGCAGAAGGGTTCGATGGTGACGCCCGAGATCCTGCGCTTCGACTTTTCGCATTTCCAGAAGATGACCCCCGCCGAGCTGCGCCAGGTCGAGATGCTCGTCAACCGCGCCGTCCGCGCCAACTATCCGTTGGAGGAGAACCGCGAGGCCACCAAGGAGGAGGCCGAGAAATGCGGTGCCATGATGCTCTTCGGCGAGAAGTACGGCGACAAGGTGCGCATGGTGCGCTTCGGTACGTCGGTCGAGCTCTGCGGCGGCACGCACACCAGCGCCACGGGTAACATCGGGTTCTTCAAGATACTGACCGAGAGCGCCATCTCGGCCGGCGTGCGCCGCATCGAAGCCGTCACGGGCGAACAGGCCGAGAAGATCATCTACGCCGCCGAGGATACGATGCGCGACCTGAGCGAATACCTCCACAACCCGCAGGTGCTGCAGGCCGTAAAGAAGATGCTCGAGAGCAACGAAACGCTTTCGAAGGAGGTCGAGGCCATGCGCCGCGAGCAGGTCGCACAGTGGGCCGAGAAGATCATCTCCTCGACGCCCGAGCGCCACGGGGTGCAGCTCATCGCCACGCAGACCGACCGTACGCCCGAGTTCGTCAAAGACCTGGCCTACAACCTGCGTGCCCGCTCCCCGAAGCTGGTGTTCGTGCAGGGGTCGGTCAACGACGGCAAACCCATGCTGACGGTGATGCTCGGCGACGAGATCACGGCTCAGGGCGTGAACGCCGGTGCCGTGGTGCGCGAGGCTGCGAAACTGATGCAGGGCGGCGGCGGCGGACAGGCGTTCTTCGCCACGGCGGGCGGCAAGAACCCCGACGGGCTGCAGGCCGCCATCGACAAGGCCGTGGAGCTGATTATGGCCCAGGTAAAGTAAAAGAATAGTTAAAAACCGGATAATTATGAATAACAAGGTATTACTGATGATCCTCGACGGCTGGGGCAACGGCCGCCACGACAAGGCCGATGTCATTTCGGCCGTCCATCCCGAATATATCTCGGCCATGACGGCGAAATATCCCCATGCCGAACTGCGCACCGACGGCGAGAACGTCGGCCTGCCCGACGGCCAGATGGGCAACTCGGAGGTCGGGCACCTCAATATCGGCGCCGGCCGCGTGGTCTACCAGGATCTGGTGAAGATCAACCGCGCCTGCCGCGACAATTCGATCCTGGAGAACCCCGAGGTCAAGGCAGCGTTCGAACATGCCAAAAAGAACGGCGTGAACATGCATTTCATGGGCCTCGTGTCGGACGGCGGCGTGCACTCGTCGCTCGAGCACCTTTTCAAGCTGTGCGACATCTCGGCGGCCTACGGCCTCGAAAATACCTTCGTGCACTGCTTCATGGACGGCCGCGACACCGACCCGCACAGCGGCAAGGGGTTCGTCGCCGACCTCGAAAAGCATCTCGCAGCCACGACGGGCAAGATCGCCACGGTGATCGGGCGCTACTACGCGATGGATCGCGACAAGCGCTGGGAACGTGTCAAGGTTGCCTACGACGCGCTGGTCAGCGGCATCGGCGAGCGTTCGTCGGACATGGTCGAAGCCGTCCAGAAATCCTATGACGAGGGCGTTACGGACGAGTTCATCAAGCCTTTCGTGCGCATCGACGAGAACGGGCAGCCCGTCGGCATGATCCGCCCCAACGACGTGGTGGTCTTTTTCAACTACCGCAATGACCGCGCCAAGGAGCTGACCATCGTGCTGACGCAGGAGGACATGCCCGCCGAGGGGATGCACACCATGCCCCTCTACTATTGCTGCATGACCCCCTACGATGCCAAGTTCACGGGGCTGCACATCCTCTTCGACAAGGAGAACGTGCCCAACACCATCGGCGAGTTCGTTTCGAAGCAGGGCTTGCGGCAGCTGCGCATCGCCGAGACCGAGAAATATGCCCACGTGACGTTCTTCCTGAACGGCGGCCGCGAGGCGGAGTTCGCGGGCGAAGAGCGCATCCTCGTCGCGTCGCCCAAGGTGGCTACCTACGACCTGCAACCCGAGATGAGCGCTCCGGAAGTCGCTGATAAACTGGTTGCTGCGCTCGGCGAGCGGAAGTTCGACTTTATCTGCCTGAATTTCGCCAACGGCGACATGGTCGGCCATACGGGCGTCTACGATGCCATCGTGAAGGCCGTGAAGGCCGTCGACGGGTGCGTCGCCAAAGTTGTCGAGGCTGCTAAGGAGAACGGTTACGAGGTCGTCATGATCGCTGACCACGGCAATGCCGACAACGCTGTCAATGCCGACGGTACGCCCAATACGGCGCATTCGCTCAACCCCGTGCCCATCGTGGTCGTTTCCGACCGTGTGAAGTCGGTGCACGACGGCATCCTGGCCGACGTCGCGCCGACGGTGCTCAAGTTGATGGGGCTGGAGCAGCCCGCCGAAATGACCGGCAAGGCGCTCGTGGAGATGAAATAGCCTGCCTTTTCAATAAAACACCCCGGAATGTCGATTCCGGGGTGTTTTTTATCAGGGGTGACGTGTCGGGATAAACCCTTATTTGGAGCGTGGCAAATTCCGGGAATTAAAAGAGCGTTTGCTGCTGCGCAGATGCAGGCCGGTAGAACTCCATCCGGGTGGCTATGCCCAGCTTTGCGCACAGGTTGCAGAACGTGTCGTCCAGCGCCCGGCAGTTCGGGCCGAAGCATTCGTAGCGGTTGCCGAAACAGGCTTCGTAGCGTGCTTTCAGCCCGGGGAACCCGCGCTCCAGGGCGGCATGGAAATGCTCCCTCGACCCGCTGCGGAGCGTCACGCCGAACATCGGGAGGATATACGACGCCCCCGCGTCCTTCGCCCGGCGGACGATGGCTTCGACATTTTCCCGCGTGTCGTTGATCAGCGGCAGCAGCGGCATCATCGTGACACCCGTATAAATGCCCTTGGCAGCCAGTGCCGCCATTGCGCGGAACCGCTCCGAAGAGGCCGGGGCGCCGGGTTCCGTGCGGACGCTGAGCGCGTCGTCGGCACAGGTCACGGTGAAACTCACCGCCGCGTAGGTGGCGGAAATTTCCTGCAGGATGTCGGCATCGCGCTCCGCCAGGGAGCTCTTGGTGATGACATGCACCGGGAAGCGCTCGTCGGCGATCATGCCCAGTGCCCGGCGGGTCAGCCGCAGCTCGCGCTCGACGGGCATGTAGGGGTCGTTCATCGACCCCGTGCCGATCGTGGCGCGTTTTTTTCGCCGGGCACGCAGCTCGGCGGGTAGCAATTCCAGCGCGTTGCGCTTCACGGCTATCTGGGCGATGTCCCCGATCCCGTAGCAGTCGCTGCGCGTGTCGCAGTAGATGCACCCGTGCTGGCATCCCCGGTAGAGGTTCATGTTGTAGGCGATGCCGAACCACCGATCGGCCGTCCGCAGCTTCGAGAGGATCGTTTTGGTTTCGATATACCGCATGGGCGGGTCAGTAGAGCTCGATGAACTCGTAGGTGTTGCCTACGGCCGCCAGGTAACGCAGGAACTCCTCACGGGAGATCACCACCGTCGCCCGGTTGTCGTTGGGGTGGAACGAGTAGGCCGGCAGCCGTTGCAGGCTGGCGTCGAGGAACAGGTGCACGTGCCTGGCCGGGTCGTTGATCAGCCCGAAGGGCGACACCGAACCGGGACGCAGCCCCAGCCAGCGCTCCATGCGCTGCTCCGAAGCGAACGACAGTTTGCCCTGCCTCAGGCGGTGTTCCAGGTCGTGGATGGCCAGGTTCCGTTCGCAGTCGAAACATACGAGGTAGTGGCGGTTGCCTTTGTGGTTGCGGAAAAAGAGGTTCTTGCAGTGCTTCGATCCGTCGTCGCGCCAGTAGCGGCGTGCGGCCTCGATGGTCGGTGCCTCGGGGTGTTCGTACCACGTGTAAGCGATGCCGCGGGCGTCGAGCCAGTCGAAAACCCGCTGCCGGCGTTCGTCCGGCGTCGGGGCGGCCGTTGCGGCGCCGGGGCTTGCCGTTTCCATTCCTTCCATGGCTATCGGGCCTTGCAGAATTCTTCGATATTCTCCGCGATGCAGCCTACCAGCACGTCGATGGCTTCGCGCGGCGACCATGCGTTGTGGGGCGAGAGCAGCAGCCGGTCGGGTTCGCGGATGCCCAGCAGCGGGTTATCCGCGGCCAGCGGCTCGCGCGAGAATACGTCGAGCGCGGCGCCTGCGACCGATCCCCGGTCGAGGGCTTCGGCCAGTGCCGCCTCGTCGACGATCCCGCCGCGGGCGACGTTCACGAGGATGGCCGATTGCTTCATCACGGCCAGCTCCGGGGCGCCGATCAGCCCCCGCGTGTGGTCGTTCAGCGGCGCGTGCACCGAGACCGTGTCCGCCCAGCCCAGCAGTTCGGGAAGCGACACGGCGGGGTAGGGCTCTTCGCGCACGGCGCCCGAGGTCGAGGTGTAGCGTACCTCGCAGCCGAAGGCCGCGGCGAGCCGCGCCACTTCGTGCCCGATGGCGCCGAGCCCCACGATGCCCCACTTCGAGCCGTAGAGCTGGTGCGTGGGTTTGGCGAAGTGGAACTGCTGCCCGGCGGCCGAGTAAGCGCCGCTCTTGACATAGCGGTCGTAGTAGACGATGTGCCGCCGCAGGGCGATGGCCGCCCCGAGGGTGGTTTCGGCTACGGAGTGCGTCGAGTAGCCCGCGGCGTTCCTGACGGCGATGCCCAGCTCGGCCGCGGCGTCGAGGTCGATGTTGTTCATGCCCGTGGCGGCTATGCAGATCAGGCGCAGCCCGGGGAGTGCGGCGAGCGTCTGGCGGCGCATCACGACTTTGTTGGTGATGACGATTTCGGCATCGCGGCAGCGATCCGCGACCTCGTCCGGCGCGGTCGTGCTGTAACCTGTGTACCGACCCAGCTCGTGCAGGCGGGTCAGGTCGGCACCCCCGAGGGTGTACTCGTCCAGAAATACGATGTTAGGTTTCATTGGCGTATGTGTTTATGGTTTTGTTGTCAGTCCATTTCCCCGATCAGCGTGCGGATCGCCACCGAGGCGCAGCCGATGCCGAACAGCGCCGGGATGTAGGAGATCGTGCCGACGTTCGACTTCTTGTTCTGCTCGTCGCAGAGGATCATCGCCCCCTCGCGCATCGCCTCGGGCGAGAATACCGCCTTGAAGCCGCTGCGGACGCCCAGTTTGTGCAGCCGCTTGCGGAGCATGTGCGCCAGGGGGCAGTGGTGGGTCTTCGAGATGTCGGCGATCTCCATCTTCGTGGGGTCGGTCTTGGCGCCGGCGCCCATCGAGCTGACCAGCGGCAGCGAACGGTCGAGGGCGCCCTTTATCAGCGCCAGCTTGGGCGAGAGGGTGTCGATGGCGTCCACCACGAAATCGTATGCGGCGGCGTCGAGCAGCGTGTAGGTCTCCTCGTCCCGGATGTAGCGGTTGACGATGGTCAGCCCTATCGCGGGGTTGATGTCCCGCAGCCGGTCGGCGAGCACCTCGGCCTTCTGCCGGCCTACGGTCGAATGCAGGGCCACCAGCTGGCGGTTGATGTTGCTCGGCGCCACGGCGTCGGCGTCGGCGATGGTCATGCGTCCCACGCCCGCCCGGGCGACCATTTCGGCGGCATAGGCGCCTACGCCGCCCAGTCCCACGACGAGCACGTGCGCCTGCCGGAGCAGGTCGAGTTTTTCCTTGCCGAGCAGCAGCTCGGTGCGTTCAAGCCAGTTATCCATTTTGCGGGGCGAATATCCGTTCGTAATTTTCGGTCGTCGCCCGTTTCAGGGCTTCGACGGTGGTGCCTCTCACCGCTGCCGCGTGCGCGTAGACCTCTTCGATGCCGGTGTCGCTGTCGTCGGTTTCGAGGAAGAGCTGCCCGGGGGGCGTTTCGCGCAGCGCCTCCATGGTCTTGGGCGACGAGAACGTCCGCACGCCGAACGAGAGGTAGTAGCCTTTCTCCAGTGCGCGGCGTGCCTGCTCGGGCGAGCCGATGAACCCGTGGAAGATGACGGCACGGGGCTCGCGGGCGGCCAGTTCCAGCATGACGGGCTCGAAGGCCCTGACGCAGTGCAGCACTACGGGCAGCCGCCGTTCGCGCGCCAGCGCCAGCTGGGCGCGGAAGGCGGCCAGCTGGCGCTGCCGCCCGGCGCCGCGGGCGTAGTCGAGACCCGTCTCGCCGATGGCCTGTACGTCCGCCGGGAGCGTGCCGAGTGCGGCAATGTCCTCTTTGTCTGCGTCCCACGGGTGGATGCCGGCGGTGCGGAGCTCGATGCCCCGGCCTGTCGGGCGGTGGGTGTGTATGTTGACGAATTGGGCAGTCATTGCGACAAAAGTACAAATTTTAAGTAAATTAAAAAATAATAGATAATGCATACGGATTTTTCGGAAAAAATTCGTACTTTCGCACGCGAATTATGCTGTTAGCAGGCTAACAACAAAAACCGGCCCGAAATTTAACCCAAAAATATCCAAACATAACAATCAAAATCATTAACCATGTCGAAAATCATTACACTACGCAA
>ENA-UOIY01000726-UOIY01000726.1-human-gut-metagenome-genome-assembly--contig:-P114-NODE-726-length-48441-cov-41.893213_pt1 | contig 48441 bp, 48 predicted proteins | sample MGYA00242335_ERZ723882 | MGnify/ENA metagenome assembly ERZ723882
ACACGACCTAATTATTTGCGTTTTTGTCTCTACCCCAACTATTGACAGAGAGCCTATTTTTTATGAAAACGCGCGGGTGGCATCCTCAAACGGTGCCGCCCGCGCGTTTTTTGCTGATTATCGGATAAAATTTGTCCGCAGAGGCGCCTCACGTTCCGGGTATTTGATCCCGGCAGCTCTGCCTGCCTCGATGCAATGCAGCAGCCACGCCATGTTATGACCGAGTGTGCGCATGGTTTGCAGCCCTTCCTCGTCGCGTCGCACCTCGTCGGGCGAATTGCCGTGCACCTGATTCCAGTATTGCGAGGTGACGATCGGCATAGAATTTATGCCGAAATATTTGTTCAGACGGTCAAAGGCGGCCGAAGCGCCGCCGCGCCGGCAGGAGACCACGGCTGCGGCCGGCTTCCCGGTCAGCTTGCCTCCGGCGCTGTAAAACAGTCGGTCGAGGAAGGCGGTCGACTGCCCGCTCGGCCCGGCGTAGTAGACCGGCGCGCCGACGATGATTCCGTCGAATTCGTCCAGCCGCTCTGCCAGGCGGTTCACGCCGTCGTCAAAGATGCAGCCCTTGCCGCCCCGGCATTTTCCGCAGGCGATGCAGCCCGCGACCGGCTGTGCGCCGACCTGCACCAGCTCCGTCTCGATGCCGTCCTGCCGCAGGGCGCCCGCGACCTCGCAGAGCGCGGTGTAGGTGCAGCCGTTGGGGCGGGGACTGCCGTTGAATAAGAGAACCTTCATGAAATTCGCTCCTTTCAATTCTTCACACATCCATATGATAACGCCGAACGGCGGAAAAAGCAATTGAAAATCCGCGCAGGGGATGCTATAATGAAATAGAAACGGAAAAATATACACATTGGAGGGTAACGCTATGAGCGTAGTAAAAAAAATTCCGGAACGATCCGAGCTTTGCGAGGCCGATAAGTGGGCGCTGGAGGATCTCTATCCGTCCGATGAGGCCTATGAGGCGGATCTTGCGAAATTCAAGAAGCTGACTGCCGAGATGGCGGGCTATAACGGAAAGATCAGCCAGTCCGCCACAGAACTGCTGGCCTATCTGAAGCTCGTTGAGCAGGCTGCTGTCTACCTGAGCGACCTCGTGAATTATGCCGAGCGCCGCAGCGACGAAGACACACGTGTGTCGAAGTATCAGGCGATGGAGAGCGGCATCATGAGCGCATACGTCGAGTACGGCGCGGCTACGAGCTTCGAGACGCCCGAGCTGATGCGCATCGATGACGAGACGCTTAAGAGCTTCTATGCCGCCGAGCCGGGGCTGGAGCGTTATCGCCGCTATCTGAACAACATTCTGCGCCGCCGTGCGCATGTGCTCACGCCCGCCGAGGAAAAGCTGCTGGCCTCCTCCGGCGAGGTATGCAGCGCGCCCGGCACGCTTTACAGCCTGTTCGCCGACGCCGATCTGACCTTTGACGACGTCGCCGACGCCGAGGGCAACAAGCATCCGCTTTCGCAGGGCACCTTCATCTCTTACATGGAGAGTGCCGACCGCACGCTGCGCAAGAATGCCTTTGAGGGACTGTATCACGGCTACGGCAAGTTCAAGAACACGATCGCGGGCATCCTCTCGGCGCAGGTCAAGGCGCTGCAATTCAGCGCCGACGCACGCAAGTATGATTCCGCGATGGCTGCCTCGCTGGATGAGACGAACGTTCCCACGTCGGTCTATACGAACCTGATCGAGGCCGTCCACAAGAATATGGACAAAATGTACCGCTATGTGGAGCTGCGCAAGAAGCTGCTGGGTGTGGACGAGCTGCATTTCTATGACGTCTACACGCCGCTCGTCGACGGTGTCGACAAGAAGAGCAGCATCGACGATGCAAAGAAGCTCGTCTATGACGCGCTCGAGCCGCTCGGCGAGGACTATCGCCGTATCCTGCAGGAGGGCTTTGACAACCGCTGGATCGATGTCTACGAGAACGCAGGCAAGCGTTCCGGCGCGTATTCCGCGGGCGCGCGCGTGCATCCGTATGTCCTTTTGAACTACACCGGCACGCTCGACAGCCAGTTCACGCTTGCACACGAGATGGGTCACGCGCTGCATTCCTACCTCTCGAATAAGACGCAGAACCCGATCGATGCGGATTACGTCATTTTTGTTGCAGAGGTCGCCTCCACCTGCAACGAGGCGCTGCTGATGGAATATCTGCTCAAGCGCACGACGGACAAGAAGGAGCGCGCCTACCTCATCAACCATTTCCTCGAGCAGTTCCGCGGAACACTCTACCGCCAGACCATGTTCGCCGAGTTCGAGCTGAACATCGGCAGGATGAACAAGGAGGGCAAGGCGCTGACGGCCGAGGCGCTCAACGACGAGTATCGCCGTCTGGTCAAGCTGTATTTCGGCGACGGCATCGTTCTTGACGACGAGATCGCAATGGAGTGGATGCGCATTCCGCACTTCTATTATAATTACTATGTCTTCCAGTACGCCACCGGCTATTCCGCAGCGATCGCGCTGTCGCGCCGTATCCTGCGCGAGGGTGCTCCGGCGGTCAAGGACTATCTGCAATTCCTCTCCGGCGGATGCAGCAAGAGCCCGATCGACCTGCTGCGCGGCGCGGGCGTCGACATGAGCACGACCAAGCCGGTCGAGGACGCTCTGGCGCTCTTCGGTGAGCTGCTCGACGAGATGGAAGCGCTGGTCGATGGCTGAAACACCTGAGATCTACCTGCCCACGCTGCATAGCTTCGCCAATCAGAATATCTTCACCGGCAGCCTCGGCGAGCTGCGCTTTCGCATCGCGCCGCAGGTCGTGATGGCCGGGAAGGAGGCCGATCTGGAGCAAAGCTCCATGGTCGCGGAGCTGTGGCACGGAAGGCTGTGCTATGAGCTGAGCGAGATGGAGGCGCAGCAGACCTTCCCCATGAGCGAGGAAGGGCGCGCGGACATGCTTGCGTGGCTCGAGGCACACATTTAAAACACATGACCCGCACCGTCTTTGCATGGACGGCGCGGGTTTTGCACATAGTAGGGTAGGAGCGGCGCAGAGTGTTACAAAAAATTCATAAGTAAACCATTGACAATTCATGACTGGATATTATAATAATGGAAAGTCCATAATTAATATATAGAAAAGGAGCGCCCACATGAAAGCCATTGACTATGTAACGCTCGGGCGGCGTCTGCAAATGGCGCACGAGACGGCGTGCCAGCCGGTCTGCCGCAAATATGACCTGAACACGACGATGCTCACGGTGCTGCTGTTCTGCGCGCTGCATCCCGAGCAAAACACCGCGCGCGACCTCTGCGAGATGCGCGGCATGAAGAGCAGCATCGTCTCCGTTGCGGTCGAGCAGCTGATTCGACGCGGTCTGATGCGCCGCGAGGCGGACGTGGGCGACCGGCGCGTGCATCGCCTCGTGCCGACGCCAGGGGCGGACGAGGTGATCCAAGCGGGACTGCGTGCGCAGCAGGCCTTTCAGACGCGTCTGCGCGCAGGCATCTCGCAGGAGGAGACCGCCGTTTTTGAGCGCGTCATGCAGAAGCTGCAAACAAACATCGACCGGGAGCCGGAGCAGGAGGAGAATCATGCGCTTGTTTGAAAAAGAAAAGGAAGAATTGACGGTGCGCCGCCTGTTCGCTGTGCTTCAACTGTTCTGCACGGTAACGCTGATCGCGTGCGTGGCGCGTAAAAAAATGATGAATGTCGGCGCATGCTTTGCCTCGATGGGTCTGCTCTGCGCGCCGTGGCTGTTTGAACGGCTGTTCCATGTGCGGCTGGGTGCGAAGCTCAAATGCGTTCTGCTGCTCTATGCCGTAGCCGGGCCGGTCGGCGGCAATGTCTATCGGCTCTATTATCTGATCCCGTGGTGGGACAAATTTATGCACCTGCTCTGCGGAGTCGTCTTTGCCATGATCGGCTATTCGGCGCCCGATGCGCTCGAGCCGCAGAACCGGCACGGCCGCGCGATCAAGCGCCTGTGCGCCGTTGCGACCGCGCTCAGCATCGCCGTGCTCTGGGAATTCTTCGAGTTCGGCGGCGACCGTCTGCTTGGGCTGGATCTGCAAAACGACTATTACGTCAACAGCATCCATTCTTATGTGCTCGGCTCGTCGATGGGCGAGATGGGCAGCATCGAGCCCATCACGGAGGTCATCGTCAATGGCCAAAAGCTCGACGGCTATCTGGACATCGGCCTGATCGACACAATGCTCGATATGATGATCTGCTTCATCAGCTCGCTTGGCTTCTGCCTGCAAGACGCCCTGCGCAAGAAGCCCTTCCCGCAGCAGGTCGTTCGGTGCGAGCGGAAGCCTGCAAAGGCGGAATCATGAATTTGAGGACGGACGCCGCTCGGCATCCGCCCTTTTTTCTTGACGGAACGGCGCGAAAATGGTATAATGACGACGGTATTACCAAGAAACCTCTGAATCAATCGGCTGCGGCGCTCCGTGGGTCTTTTGCCCCAGCCTATCGTCTTGAAATACGTAAAGGATTCCTGCGAGCTCCAAGCCTCCATTTGGAACAAAATCCCTCGCTGGCCGCTCTTGCGATTGAATCAGAGAATCCCAAGATAAAAAGGGGAGAGATGAATGAATCAGATCCGATATTACGTCAGTCGGAAAAATCCGCTGACTTGGTTCGCCGCTGCGGCATCGCTGGCAGCGGTCGTGATGCAGGTGCTCTCGCTCAGCTTTGGCGAGATGCCCGGCTTCTGGAGCTTCTGCTTCCTGCGTCTGCTGCCGATGCTGGTCGGCCTTGGCTTTTCGCTGCGGCTCGTGCTGCAAGGACCGAAGGAGTTTTACCGCACGACGCGCGACGTCTTCTGGATGTGCGTTTATTTCGGCGCGGTCGCCGTTGATTGGTATGTCCGCATCCACAGCGACAGCTCCGTGCTCGACGGCCTTGGCTCGAGCTATGCGCTGCTGGGCTACCTGCGTTATGTGTTTGCCTGCTGCATGATCTATCTGGCAATTTACGTGCTCTATCGCTTTCTGCTGACCGGTAAGATGGGCAACGTGATGCTCATGCAGCTGCTGGCGGCCGTTGCCATGGCCGTGCTTGTCTACGACCTTGTGAGCGAGGTGCAGAGCGGGATCAGCCGGACGTATCTGTTCGAGAAGATCGCCAACGTCTGCATTGCTGCGGCCTTCCTTTCGGCCATGCTGGCGGCGCACCGCTTCACCGACGGGCTTTATCACCCGACGTGGGGCGACCGCAAGGACGGCCGCCGTGTGCGCACGCTCAACGGCATGTCCGTCGTCGCAGGCTACATCATGCCGGATCGCAACGACGCCTGCAACAGCATCCACGACACCGTGGAGATCAGCGCCATCGAGCGCTATGTCCACCGTAAGCGCGCCGAGGGAATGGAGAATTTCGGCCTGTTCCATGTGTTCCTTGCGGCCTATGTGCGCTGCCTCACGAAATATCCGGCCACGAATCGCTTCTTCTCCGGGCAGCGCGTCTATCAGCGCGGCGACGAGATCCAGTTCGTCATGGCAGTCAAGAAGGATATGACCACCGAATCGCCGGACACCATGATCAAGCTGCACCTCGACCGTCACGATACGGCCAAGGACGTCTATGACAAGCTGAACGCCGAGGTCGAGAGGGTCAAGAGCACACCGCTTGACAGCGCGTTTGACAACCTCGCGGGTCTGCTGGCAAGCCTGCCCGGGCTGCTGCTGAAGTTCACGGTCTGGTGCCTCAAGGTCGCCGATTATTTCGGCAAACTTCCGGCCTTTCTGCTCGAGCTCAGCCCCTTCCACGGCTCGGTGATCTTCACCTCCATGGGCTCGCTGGGCATTCCGCCGATCGTGCACCATCTCTATAACTTCGGCAATCTGCCCGCGTTCATGGCGGTTGGCCGTAAGTATCGCAAGACCGAGCTGGATCTCAACGGAGAGCCCGTGACGCGCCGCTATGTCGACTTCTCGGTCAACTGCGACGAGCGCACCGTCGACGGCTTCTACTATGCGACGGTCATGAAATACTTCAAAAAGCTGCTGCGCAACCCGTCGGTGCTCGACGAAGTCCCCGAGGAGCTGGAGCAGGACATTCCGTAACCCAAAAAACGCAAAGCGCCTCTGACCGAGCGGCCAGGGGCGCTTGTCCGTTCCGCGAAGGGGACGGCTTATCCGGTTCGTTCGTCACGGCGCGAAGTGTGCGGCGGCGTATTGCTCCGCAAAGGACGCAAAGCGCTCGGAAAGACCCGCCGCAGCCGGCGGGAGCACGAGATAGAGCCGACGCATGACCGGCGGCCTGCGCAGCGGAAAGCTGAGCACACGGCCATCCCTTGCCCAGGGCGCGGCCACACTGCCGGAGAGGATCGCGCTGCCCAGCTCCTGCTGCACGGCGCGCAAAATGGCCTCGTTGCTTTCGATCTGCGCGACGATGGGCGGCGTTTTGCCCGCCTCGTGCAGAAACGCCCGCGCGGCGCGCAGGGTTCCCGAGCCCTCCGTGCGCAGGATCAGCGGCTGCTCCGGCAGCTCCGATCCGGTCAGGCCGTTCCGAGCCGCCTCACGCAGGGCGGGCGTGTTCGGCGTGACGAGCACCAGCTCGTCGCTGCACAGCGGCCGGCTGTCCAATGCGCCTGCCTCCGGCAGCGAGCCGACAAGCCCGAGCTGGACGTCGCCGTTTTGCAGCATCGCGTGGATCTCCGCGCTGTTGCCGCTCCGCAGGACGAAGCGGCACTGCGGATGCTTGCGGTGGAACGCGGCCAGCAGCGGCGGCAGCAAAACCTCCATCGGCATCGTTGAGGCACCGATGGTCAACACCGTCTCCTCCGAGGTGAACGCCTCCTCCAGCCGCTGACAGCTGCGCAGGATCTCCTTGCTGCGCCGGTAGGTCTCCTGCCCCTGCGGGGTCAGCAGAATTCTTTTACGCCGCCCGCGCTCGAGCAGGGTGACGCCGAGCGTGGTCTCCAGCGCTGCGATCGCGCCGCTGACGGCCGGCTGCGAAAGATACATCCGCTCGGCCGCCTCGGAGAAGCTGCCGCACTCGGCCACGCAGACGAAGGCCTCAAGCCGCTTGAGCGTCAGGCCGGTCACGGCTCGAGGAAGATGCGCTTGCCCCCGCGATAGGGCTGCACCGTTGCCCAGCGCTGTGCCGAGGGGACGCAGGTCTTCAGCTCCGCGAGCAGCGCGTCGGCGTCGGCCGGATCGACCGCGATCGCAAGGCCGCCCGAGGTCTGCGGATCGAAGAGCAGATCCTGCACGGCTGTCTCGACCGTCCCGACGTCGACCCACGGCTCGGCAAAATTCCGGTTGCGGTACATGCCTGCCGGGAGCACGCCCATGCGCGCCAGCTCAAGCGATTCCGGGATAAAATCGACCCCGGAGACCTGCATATGCAGCTCGACGTCGCTGCCCTGCGCCATTTCCAGCAGATGCCCCATCGGGCCGAAGCCGGTCACGTCCGTGCAGGCGTGGACGCGATACTTGACCATGACGTCGCGCGCGGCCTTGTTCAGCGTGGTCATCATGCGATAGGCAAAACGGGTCGTCTCGTCGCTGACCAGCCCGGCCTTCATGCCGGAGGTCAGCACGCCGATGCCGATCGGCTTCGTGAAGAGAATGACGTCACCCGGCTTCGCGCCGGAGTTCGTCAGAACGCGGTCGGGATGCACGAAGCCCGTCACGGCGAGGCCGTATTTCGGCTCGTCGTCAAGGATGCTGTGGCCACCCGTGATGAGTGCTCCGGCCTCATAGACCTTGTCATAGCCGCCGCGCAGAATGTCGTGCACGACCTCCCTGGGCATGTCCTCCGGGACGGCCATGATGTTCAGCGCAAGCTTCGGCTCGCCGCCCATGGCGTAGACGTCCGAGAGGGCGTTCGTCGCGGCGATCGCGCCGAAGGTATAAGGGTCGTCGGCGATGGGCGGAAAAAAATCGACCGTCTGCACGAGCGCCAGCTCGTCGGAGACCTTATAGACCGAGGCGTCGTCGCTGCGGTCAAAGCCGACCAGCAGGTTCGGGTCTTTGCGGACGCGGATGCCCTCGAGGAGCTGCGCCAGCACGCCCGCGCCGACCTTCGCGCCGCACCCGGCGCATTTTGCAAGCTTCGTCAGTTTTACTTCGTTTTCCATGTTTTATGCTCCGTTCCGTTGATTTCGTGCATTCCCGCGATCTCGTGGTCACGACCGTTCAGCGCGGCCAGCAGCTTGGGCTTGTCGGCCAAGGGCATTGTCCAGCCGATGCCGCAGTCAGAGGTGATGCTGCGCGGCACGGGCGCGAGCCGACCCGGCACACCGGCTGCCTTGCAAAGCCGTTCCAGCTCCATTGCCCCGGCGCTCGTGTAAAAGGTCAGAACCAGCTTTGGTTGTTGTTTCATTCGGCAAGACTCCTTACGGCCGCAACGGCGGCGTCGATCTCCTCGTCGGTGTTGTACCAGCCGAAGGAGAAGCGCACCGCGCCCTGCTCCGCCGTGCCGAGGGCGTCGTGCATACGCGGCGCGCAGTGCGCCCCGGCACGGACTGCGATGCCGAAGTCCTGTGCCAGCGCGTCGGCGACCTCCGAGGAATCGTCCGTGCCGAGATTCAGCGTAACAATCGCGGCGTGCGGCGCGGCGAAATCGCCGTAGACCGTGACGCCGGGGATCGCGCGCACGCCCTCATAAAACCGGCGTGTCAGCCGCTCCTCGTGGGCGCGGATCGTCTCCAATCCGGTCTTGTTCAAGAACTCCAGCGCCGCGTGCAGACCGGCGATGCCGTGGGCGTTGAGCGTTCCGGCCTCCAGTCGGGTCGGATACTGCGCGGGCTGCTCGTGCAGATGGGTCTGCACGCCCGTCCCGCCGACCTTCCACGGGCGGATCTCGACGCCCTCGCGGATGCAGAGGCCGCCGGTGCCCTGCGGCCCCATAAGCCCCTTGTGCCCCGTGAAGCAGAGCACGTCGACGCCGAGCGCGGTCATGTCCAGCGGGAACGACCCGGCGGTCTGCGCCGCGTCGAGCACATAGATCAGCTCATGCCTGCGGCAAAAATCTGCAATTTTCGCAATATCGAGCACATTTCCGGTCAGATTCGACGCGTGCGTCGTGACGACAAGCCGCGTCTGCGGGCGCAGGAGCGCCTCGAACGCGGCATAATCGATCTGCCCGCGCCGGTCGGCCGGGACGAAGCTGACGGCCACGCCCTGCTCGCGCTCCAGCCGGTAAAGCGGCCGCAGCACGGAATTGTGCTCCAGATCGGTCGCGATCACATGGTCGCCGGGGCAAAGCAGGCCGTTCAGCGCGATGTTCAGCGACTCGGTGATGTTCGCGGTGAAGACGACGTGGTCGGCGCGCGGGCAGCCGAAGAAGGCCGCGACGGCCTGCCGCGCCGAAAAGACCGTTCGCGCCGCGTCGAGTGCCTCGTCATAGGCGGCGCGGCCGCAATTTCCGACCGTCTGCATCGCCTTAACAACAGCATCCGTCACCGCCTGCGGCTTGCGCAGGGAGGTCGCGGCGTTGTCCAGATATATCATGAGTGCCAGCCTCCGTTATTCTTTCTATCGTATCAAGCATAGCACAGCTTGCCGCAAAAAGCAAGCCAAAAAGGAGAAAAGGGGAGGGGGATCAGGCGTTTTCCACCTCGATTTGACACATCCGCATCGTCGTGAGCGCCGCTCGATGCGTCTCGGGCGTCACGCCCGCGCAGCACGCCGCATCGACGCGGACGGTCTGCTCATAGAAATTCGCCTTGAGCAGCAGCGCGTTGGAGACGACGCAGATGTCCGTGCAGAGTCCGATCAGCTCCACGGAAAAATCCGCGCCGCCCGCAGCCTGACGGATGCGCTCGACCAGCTCCAATGAGCCGAAGGTCGGCTTTTCAAGCACAACGGCGTGCTTTCCCTCGAGCGCGGCGGCAACGTCGGCGTTGAGCTGCCAGCCGGGCGTCCCCTTGATGCAGTGCGCAACGGGCAGGTGCCGCCCCTCGGACGTCTCAAGGTAATTTGCGCCGTGCGTGTCGAGCGTGGCGAAGACCGTGCCGTCAAAGCTGCGGATCTTCTCCGCGACAGGCGGAACGATCGCCTGCGCCTCGGCCGTGCCGAGCGAACCGTCGACAAAGTCCCTCTGCATGTCCACAACAACTAAAAATCGTTTCATAGCTTCCTCCGATTGTTTTTGTCAGAAAATCTGGTATAATAAACTAGACAGAAGCGCCGTCTGCGGCGCGGGAAAGGATGATTAAAAATGCACGAAATGATTAAGAATATCTCCAAGGCCGAGGTCGTGACCCTGCGGGAGCAGGTCGCCTGCCAGCCCGGTCAGGTCGTCAGCAGGACGCTTGCGCAGAACGACGCCGTGAGCATCACGCTCTTCGCCTTTGACAAGGGCGAGGAGATCAGCAGCCACCGCTCCGGCGGCGATGCATTCGTCACCTGTCTCGAGGGCGTCGGCCGCATCACGGTCGACGGTCAGCAGTATATCCTGCACGAGGGCGAGTCGATCGTCATGCCCGCCGGGCATCCGCACGCCGTGTTCGGTCAGGAGCAGTTCAAGATGCTGCTTGTCGTCGTGTTCTGAAAATTTGACAGAAGCATGAGAAAAAGCCGCGCGCTGCCGCAGAATTGGCAGCATGCGGCTTTTTTGGTCGGGGAACTTCTGAGAACTTACCGCGTTTCGGCGCTGGCCGGCTCGGTGACGTCCAGCCCGTAATACTGCATGAAGCGCATCAGAATCGCGGCTACCTGCGCGCGCGTCGCGCCGTCCGCCGGGGCAATCACGACGATGCCGTCGTCACCGTTCGTGCCGGTGATGAGTCCGGCGTAGTTCGCCCACGCCAGCGGCTCCGCAGCGTATTCCGAGACGCTCCCGAGATCGGGGAAATAGCTCAGATCGGCGCGGCCGTTCAGGTCATATTCGCGGAACTTGGCATAGCGGAACATGATCGCGGCCATTTGCTCACGCGTGACGAGGGAATCCGGTTCGAACTCCGTCGGCGAGACGCCGTTGACGATGCCGTTCCGCGCGGCCCATGCCACCGGAACGTAATAGTACAGCGACTCATGGCTCACGTCGGTGAAGGGGGAGACGTCGGTGCATTCCGGACGCCCGGCAAGCCGCCAGAGCACCGTGACCAGCATGGCGCGGGTCATCGTGCCGTCCGGTTCAAAGGCGTCCGGCGCAGTGCCCTCAAAGAGGCGGTGCTTCACGGCAAAATCGATGCCGACGTGCGCCCAGTTGTTCGGCTCGGGCATATCGGCAAAGGCGTGACCGGGGCAGGTCTCGTCGCCCTTGCAGGGCGGATTGACCGTGACAGAGACCTGCGGATAGGCCGTCAGCGGCTCCCTGCGATCCCAGTCGACCAGCGGCTCGCCGACCTTTGTGGTCACGTCTCCCGCGACGGAGACCGTTGCGGCCTTGAGCGCGGCGGGCGTGCCGATGGCGTCCAGCGTGGCGCTGATAAGGCTGAGCTTACCGGAGACGGCCTGCACGGCGTAGGAGGCGCCCGAGGATGCCTTCAGCACGAGCGTGTGCAGCGTAATGCCTTCCTCGGCGCGGATTGCGTCGGCCTGCTCCGAGGCCGCGACAAGGCTGCCCTTGCCCTCAAGGCGCAGCGAGCCGTAGGACAGGATGGCGCAGGCATTCTCCGCACTCTTTGCGGAGATCGTGTTCGCGCCCTGCACGTCGACCGTCAGATCGTGGAACGAGCGGATGCCGCTGCAACCGTCTGCGTGGAGGCTCAGATCACGGATCGTGAGCCGCTCCGCGTCGGACTCGGTCTTGGCGGGCGTGTAGGCGACCGTGCCGTCGCCGAGCACGTCGCTGAGCTTGTCCTTGGGGGAGATGCGGTGGCTGCCGATCCAGACGTCATAGCCCGGATGCAGCGTCAGAACGCGTGCGGGCTTGGAATCCTTCACGAAATCCTTGCCCGAGGCCTTCCAGTCATAGAGGGAGACCGGCTCACTCAGATCGGCCGTGGTCGTGCCGCTGGCGAGTGCGTCATAGGAGACGCTCTTGGCCGAATGCAGCGCGGAGCTCGTGCCGCTGAAATGGCCGGAGAGCGCAGCAGGAAGCTCGAGCTTCCCGGTGGCATAAAGACCGTAGGCGGGTTTGTCCTTGCCCGTGCTCGAGGCGGCTGCCGAGAGGCGCGGCGCGGTGAAGGGGTCGGGGTTCGTGACCTTGATCGCGCCGGTCAGATAAAGCCCGTAGCAGTCGGCGCGGACGAGCGCGTCGCGGTGGGAATCGCCGCTGACGCTTGCCAGACCGTCGAGCGAGAGGTCGCCGTAAACGCGCAGACCGAAGGCCATGCCGGCCTCGGTCGAGCCGTAATAGCCGTTGACCTGCGCCGCAGATTCCGTGCCCGAGACGCGCAGATCGCCCTCGGAGATCAGAATTCCGCAGGAATAGGCATCGCCGCCGACGGAGGCGCCGTAGCCGTTGACGGTGACGCCGCCCTCCCCGGCCTCGGCCGAGACGCCCTTGAGCGTCCAGATGCCGTAGCTCTTGCCCTCGGCGCGGGGCATGGCGTCGGAGTCATAGCCGTAGGCGTTGACTGTGCTGCCGTCCGTGACGGAGGCGGCGCGCAGCGTGCCCTTGGCAAAGACGCCGAAGCTGCGCCCGCTGGCCGCACCGGCGTGCGCCGTGAGCACGGAGTCGGTTACGACAACGTCCTTCTCGGCAAAGACGCCGTAGGAGTCCCTGCCTGCGATGCTGCCGCCGGTCACGTTGACCTTCGCGGCGTCGAGCGTGAGCGTGCCCTCGACCCAGAGACCGATGCTGCACGCGCTGTCCTTGGCGGAGCTGCTGTCGCCCGCGAGGATTGTCAGACCCGTCGGCACGGCCTGCTCGTCGCTGCCGCAAACGGTCAGGTCGCCCTTGCAGTGGACGCCGTAGGCGTTGCTGTCGTTATTCTTGCGCGAGGCGCGGATGTACGGGCCGGCTTCCTCCGTCGTGCGATAGACGATCTTGCTCCCGGCCGGGAGCAGGATGCCGACGTTGTTCGTCGTGTCCAGACGGAAGGTCGGCTCAAGCACCAGCGTCTTGGCCGCATAGACCTCATTGCCAGCGCCGTACCACGCCCAGCCGTTGTCGGCGGTCGTAATGTTGCGGCTGCTGTCGCGGTTGCAGTCAAAATCCACGCCGCCGTAGCTCCAGCGGGTGTTTTCCGTGACGAAATTCATGCAGATCGTCGCCTCGGCCGCGCTTGCGTGCAGACCGACGGACGGAAGCAGCCCCAGCAGCAGACAAACGCAGAGTGCGAGGCTCAAAAAACGCTTGATTCGCATTGTAATCGCTCCTTTGCTCTTGGGAACCTCTGAATCAATCGGCAGCGGCGCTCAGCGGGTCTTTCGCCCCAGCTTATCGGTTTGAAAATCTTGAAATACACAAAGTATTCCTGCGATTTCCAAACCTCAATCTGGAACAAAATCCCTCGCTGACCACTCTTGCGATTGAATCAGAGTTTTCCTCTTGATTTCCTTCCGATTATATCATGTTTTCGGGGACAATGCAAGACTTAGCTCAATTTAACGGCGCAAAACGACGCCGCTCGCGGCGTCCGTGCGCGTTCCGCCGAGAATCGCCGGGCGTCCGCCGACAAAGACGTCGCGCATTCCCTGCGCGAACCGTGCCGGATCGGCGTAGGTCCCGGCCTCGTGCACGGCGGCCGGATCAAAGACGAGCAGGTCGGCGTCATAGCCGACGGCGATGCGTCCCTTTCCGGCGATCCGCAGCGACTGCGCGGGCGCGTCGGTCATACGGTGCACGGCCTCGGGCAGCGTGAGCACGCCGTCCTGCCGGACGTATTTTTCCAGAATGCGGGCGAACGTGCCATAGAGCCGCGGATGCGGCACGCCCTCGGTGGGATAGGTGCTGTCGGAGATGACGTTCACGCGGTCGGAGCGCAGAATCGCGCCGATGTCCTCCTCGGAGGCGATGAAATCGATCATCGTGATCGTGCAGCGCTCGTCGGCAAGGAGATCAAAGACGCAGTCCTCCGGCTCCTGCCCACGCAGCGCGGCGACCTCGGCGACGGTCTTGCCGACGTATTGCCGGTTTTCCGGCAGACGCAGGGAGGACATGACGATGTTTTCCCACCCGACGAGCAGGGAGATGTTGTCGAAATCCGTCCCGGTGCGCAGGTGCTCCCTGAGCGCCCGGCGTTCGGCCGGGTCGCGCAGACGGCGGCAGATCTCGTTCGTGCCGCCGCGCAGGAGGCTCGGCGGCATGATGTGCAGCAGCTGGGTCGAGCCTGCGGTGTAGGGGTAGACGTCCCAGCGGACGTCCATGCCGTCCTCGCAGGCGCGGTGCAGCGTGTTCAGAATCGCCGGAATCTTGCGCCCCCAGTTGCGCTTGCCCATGGCCTTGAGATGGCTGATGTGCAGCGGGCAGTGCAGCGCCCGCGCGACGGTCAGCATTTCCTCGACGGCCTTGTCCACGTCGCTGCCCTCCTCGCGCATGTGCACGGTGACGGGAATGTCCGTGTGCGCAAGCGGGGCGAGGGCGGCAATCAGCCCGTCCGTGGAATAGAAGCACTCCGGCGCGTAGCCCAGCCCGAGCGAGACGCCGAACGCGCCATCGGCCAGCGCCTGCTCCAGACCCTGATGGATGCGGCGAAGCCGGGCGCCGTCGAGCGGATCGGCGCGGTAGCCCGAGACGTCCGCGCGCACCACGCCGCCGCCGACCAGCATCCCGACGTTCACGGGCAGACGCTCACGCTCCAGCGCGCGCAGATAATCGGCCATGCGCACGGTCGGAAGTCCGGTTTGCGCCCTGCCCAGAATCGGCGCGAGATAGGTCAGAATCTCGTCGCGGTGCTCCGCGCCGAAGGGCGCGGCGGACAGTCCGCAGTTGCCGTTGACGATGGTCGTCAGCCCCTGCCGCAGCTCCAGCTCCCCGAAGCCGGGGCGAAAGGCGGCGAGATCGGCGTGGCGGTGAATGTCCAGAAAGCCCGGCGTGACGGTCATGCCGCGCGCGTCGAGCGTGCTTGCGGCCGGGACGCCGCCCAGCGCGCCGACAGCCGCGATGCGTCCGTCCTGAATGCCGATATCTGCTGCAAAGGCAGCGTCGCCGGAGCCATCCAGCACGCTGCCATGCATGATCTTATAATCCAACATAAAAATCGACCTCTTTTCGCATAAGTCAAGGAACCTCTGATTCAATTGCAAGAGCGGTCAGCGGGGGAGCTTGTTTCAAGCCGATCAGTTGGGGCAAAAGACGCGCTGAGCGCCGCAGCCGATTGCTTCAGAGGGTTCTTAAAGCCCCTTGCGCCGCAGATCGTCGCCGGCAAACTTGATGAGCCGGAACGTCCCGACGATGCGCGAGGCAATCTGGGGCGAATAGCGCGTCTCCAGCGCTTCGGGGAGAAGATTGGTCGAGATCAGGATCGGCTTCCCCTCCATCATGCGCGTGTTGAGCACGCTGTAGAGCGCCGAGACCGTGAACTGTGTGGTCATCTCCGTGCCGAGATCGTCGATGATGAGCAGGTCGCAGTCGAAATACTTGCGCGTCAGGCTGCCGTCGCCGCCTTGCGCGCCGAATTTTTCAGTCTCAAAGTCGCCGAACAGGCGGATGGCCGTCTCGTACATCACGCTGAAGCCGCGGTCGGCGATCTGACGCGCGATGCAGGCCGAGAGGAAGGTCTTGCCCAGCCCGGTCGCGCCGGAGAAGAGCAGGCTGCCGCTGGCAGCGGAGAAGCCTGCGGCATATTTTTTGCAGATGTTCAGATTCGAGCGCATCAGCTCGCGCGGCGACGTGCCCAGCTTGGGGTCATAGGCGTCGCTGTAAACATCCAGCCGGAAGGTGTCGAAGCTCTCACGGCCGCTGCCGAGCAGGCTCGTCAGCTCCTTTTTCTGCTCCTGACGGCAAAGCTCCCGCAGGCAGGAGCACATCTGCGAGCCGTCATAGCCCGTCCCGCCGCACCTCGTGCAGACCGGCGTGTCGTCGAGATAGCCGTCCTCAAACTCCCCGGCCTCCAGAATCCAATTGCGCTCGGCCTGAAGCGTTTGGTTGCGCGTGCGGATGGCGCCGAGTGCCTCCTCGCTGTCCTTTTTCAGAAAAGCGATGGCCAGCTCGGCCATGCTCTGCTGTAGTTCCCGGTCGATCTCGCGCAGACGGGGATAGCGCTCATAGGCGGCGGCGCGGTGCGCCTCGTTCTCCCGTTCGCGCTCAAGCTTGGCCTGCTCCAGCCGGGCGCGCGCCCGGCGCAGCACCTGTGCGCTGTAGGCCATGGGTCATTCCTCCTTTCCCTCCGCCAGCGCGCGGGCGATCGCCTCGCGCTCCAGGGGAGAGATCTCGTCGTTATGATGCTGGAACATCTGCTGCGGCTCGCGGCGGCGCTTCGGAATCGCCTGATTCGGCGCGGAATCCCCGGCGGCGATCTCCTGCGGCGTGTGCAGCCCCTGCTCGTGCCACGATTTCAGAATGGCGTTCATGTAAGCCCATTTCAGCCCGCCCGTGCTCAGGCAGGTGCGCTCATAGGCAAGCTGGATGGCCTCGTTTCCGAAGCCCATTCCGATCCACGCGGCTAGATACTGCTCCTCCGAGGCCGTCAGGCGGCGCTGGTCGATCTGAAGCAGCAGCCGCAGCTGCTGCACGCGCGTATGCACCTGAAGCTGCTGCTGCACATAGTAGCAGGCGGTCTCCAGATTGTCGATGTGCTCGTCGGCCCAGCGATAGGCCTCCTTCTCGATGGCGCGCATCGACGGCGTGCGCACGCCGCGCCGCCGCGCCCGCTCCATGCAGTAGGAGAGCAGCAGACCGACGACCTCGACCGGCAGACGCAGATAATCCGTGAAGGACAGCAGCGTTTTCAGCTCCTCGGTCGAAAGTGTGCGGCCGAGGCGGCGCTGCGCTTCGCCGACGAGCTTCTGAAAATCGCCGTGCGGCTCCTTCATGGCGCGCTGCACGTCCTGCTCGGTGTAGGACGGGCGCTCCGGCTGGAGCGCGGGCTGCCTGCCGCTCTCCCAAAGACCGAGCTGACGCAGACAGTCGGTCGCCGTGACCATCTGCGGAACGGAAAAATGCAGACTGTCGAGCGCCGTTTCCAGCGGAAGCTCCGCCTTGCGGTAAAGATAGAGCACGGCGGCGTCCGGACAGCCGCAGGAAAGCAGCTTTCGCACCTCTTCACTTGTTAACGCAACGCCCTGCATGGCATGTATCTCCTCTGTCTCTTAATTCGTAGGTTCCGTAGCTTTTATTATACCACGCGCGCAGAGCGGCGGCAAGCGTCGCGCCCTGCCGAAAAACGGCGGAAAAGCGACAGCTTTTTTGTGCTGCATCAATATCTTGTGCGGCCGGCGATTTCAGAGCACAAAGCCGCCGTTGACCGGCAGAAGCTGCCCCGTGACGAAGTCGGCCTGCGCCAGATAGAGCATGGCGTTCGCCACGTCCTGCGGCGTGCCGTTGCGGCCGAGGGGCGTCCGCCCGGCCAGCTCGCGGAGTGTCTCGTCGCCGACGACGCGGGTCATGTCCGTCAGGATGACGCCGGGGCAGACGCAGTTGACGCGGATGCCGCTCGGCCCAAGCTCCTGCGCCAGCGCGCGCGTCAGGGCAATGACTGCGCCCTTTGTGGCCGAATAGGCCGCCTCGCAGGATGCGCCGACCTGCCCCCACATGGACGAGACGTTGATGATGCAACCGGCCTGCTCGTGCAGCATGGCGGGCAGCACGGCGTTCACGCAGTGATAGACTCCCCCGACGTTCACGGCGAAGAGCCGCTGAAAGTCCGCCTCGCTGATCTGCGAGATCAGGCCGTAATGGGCGATCCCGGCGTTGTTGACCAGAACGTCCACCGGAGGCAGGGCGGCGACGGCGCGCATGACGGCCTCGCCGTCGGCTACGTCGCACCGCACGGCCGTCGCGCCGGTCTCGGCGGCAATTTGCCGCGCGGCCTCCTCGTGCTGCAAATAGAAAAAGCTGACGTCCGCGCCGGTCGCGGAAAAGGCGCGCACGGCGGCCGCGCCGATGCCCCGGCTGCCGCCGGTGATCAGAACATGCTTCATGAAAAATTCCTCCTAAAGAGCAGAAGGGCATCCGGAAAACCGGATGCCCCCTGAAAATGTAAGGCTTAGGGAAGCTCTGATTCAATCGCAAGAGTGGTCAGCGAGGAATTTTGTTCCGAATTAAGGTTTGAAAATCGCAGGAATCCTTTACGTATTTCAAGATTTTCAAACCGACAAGTTGGGGCAAAAGACCCGCTGAACGCCGCAGCCGATTTAATCAGAGGTTCCTTAGGTGTTATCTTCTTCGGGATTTTGTCTTATGCTCATACTGACGGCAGCCCGCGATGCGGCTGTCGGAATCTGACATAAACTGCTTGAGCTTTTCCTCGAAGGTCAGCGGCTCGCGCGGACGCGGCGGCTCACTGCGGCGCGCCGATTCGGCGCGGGGCGTCTGCGTGCGCGGCGGGGGCGCAGCGGCGCGCTTGATCGAGAGGCTGATCTTGCCGTTCGGGTCGATGCTGAGCACCTTGACCTTGACGGTCTGCCCCTCTTTGAGATGCTCGTGAATGTCGTTGACGAATGAGGACGAGACCTCGGAAATGTGCACCAGCCCGGTGCGACCCTCCGGCAGATAGATGAAAGCGCCGAAGTTGGTGATCGATTTTACTTTTCCTTCCAGTATTGCTCCGACCGTAAGCTCCATGCAGGCGAAAACTCCTTCGATTATTTGGTGCTGTCGACGTAGATCAGCTCGCCGTCCTCGACCAGATGCAGGCGTTCGCGCGCGATCTGCCGGACGGACTCGTCCGACCCGAGCGCGTCAATGTCCTGCCGCAGAGCGTCGTTTGCGCCGACGGCGGCGTCGGCCTGAGCGGCAAGCTCATTGCGCTCCTGCACCAGCGCCTCGATTTTCGGCTGGAGGCTGACGACGGTGACGGCCGCATAGACGATCACGGCGACGATGATGAGCTTTGTGACGACGGACGTCCTGAGCAGACGCATGAGCCGGTTCCTCCCTTTGTTGATCCATATCGTTACATATTATACATGATTTTTTTCGGCTTGAAAAGAGCTTTTTTGCAAAAAAACAAAATTTTACAAAGGTTTTTTTCAAAAAACGGCAGATTGCGCGCAGCGGAAAGGTCACGATGCGCCAGAATCCGATGAAAAGCTTCGTAAACGCGCATTGCAGCGCCGCAAAATAGATGCACGCGCCGGTCAACTCGCCGCAGAACATGAAAATGCGGAATTCGCCCCCGCCGACGTAGAGCAGATAGAGAAAATTGGCGAGGATCAGACACAGCGCATAGAGCGCGTCGAGCAGATGCGTCAGGCGCGGCAGCGTGCGACGCAGGCCGCGCAGAAAGTCATACAGCAGTCCGAACAGCAGCCCGAGCAGCGCGGCGGCGAAAAACTGCGCGGCCTGCAGAGTCAGCGGCAGCTCCATCAGCCCAGCAGACGGCGCAGGAAGCCGCCGCCCTTGCGCAGCTCCTCATAGTTCAGTCCCGCAATCTGCCCGTGAATGGTCACGCAGCCGCCGTCAATGGAGAGCGACTGCAAATGCAGCTCCTCGCCGCGCACGACCAGAAGCCCACGGCTCGTAGCCAGCGCCACGACGTTCTCATCAAAGCTTTCGACCTCGGAAACGCCGCTGACCGTCAGCTTTTCCCGGTTTTCCAAGCGCAGCTCCTGCGGCGCGTTCTCCGTCGGCATATGCATCCCCTCCAAGACATATATACGGGGCGAGGGACGCATTTATGCCGAAAATCATTCGACCTCTGTCGGGTCGTACACGCGGTCGGCCAGCACGTCGGAGAGCTCGACCAGCCCGTGGTGCAGCTTGCCGCAGTAATCATAGGAGACGGCGCGGCTGCGCAGCTCGAGCGGACCGCCTTCCAGCGAGAGCGTAAAGGTGACGCGCGCGCCGCTTCCGCCCGGAGCGGTCCCGACGGTCAGCTCACCGCCGTGCAGCCGGACGATCTCGCGCACCATGGGAAGACCGAGACCCAGCCCGCCGCGCGGGTCGGAGGGGACAGACTGCTCCGAGCGGACAAAGAGCGAGGCCATGACCTCGGGTGGAATGCCGCTGCCGCTGTCCGTCATGGTCAGAACGGCCGTGCGGCCCTGCCGCTGGGCCTCCAGCGTGATGCGCCCGCCGGGGGCGGTATAGGCGATCGCGTTGGACAGCAGGTTGTACAGCGCGCGCTCGAGAAGCGCGAGATCGAGATCCCCACGCAGCGGCGCACCCGCCGGAAGATAGTCCAGCGTGATCCCCGCGCCCTGCACGAGCGGCCGCACCTCGCCGACAAGCTGCTCCAAAAACCGCGAAAGATCGGCCGGGCGCTTTTGCGCGCGGCGGCGATGCAGGAGCAGCGAGCCGCCGTCGGAGAGCTGCCCGCAGATGCGCACAAAGCGATACATCGAGCGATTGAGCGCGGCGGCGGCCTCGGCCGTCTCCGGCTGCTTCCCGTCAAGCTGTTCGAAGAGAATCCCGGCTGCCTGCATCATCGTTTGCAGCGGGCGGCGGAGACTTGTCGACGCATTGACGATCATGCCCAGCGGAAGCAGTTCGCCGTGGCCGGACGGCGAGGCAACGAACAGCATTCCGCCGCCGATCCTGCGCACGGAGGCGTCATAGACCGCGCCGTCGAGCAGCAGGCCAACCTGCAACAAACCGGTCTGATCCCAGCGGGAGAACAGCCGGTCGTCATTCTCAAATAAGGTAGCAAGCTCTGCGTGCGCGCCGATCAAGGCTCTGGCGGCAGAATTGCGCCATTCGACCAGGCCGTCCTTGACCCAGAACGTCGGCTGTGCGAACAGCTCAAGAATTTGCTGCGTTTGTTCGTCCATCGGGGCTCACCTCTGAGATAGTATTCACATTGTCACACGGAATTTCCTTGGAAATTCCTGCACGGTCGAATTCTGTCATATCTCTGTCTATTCTACCGTATCGCCGCGAAAAAAACAAGAGGAAACCTGTTTCAAAGTTGTAAAGATTAGATTAAAAATTATATATAATGACTGGCTTTCGGGCGAACTGGACGGAAAATCCGTGCAAGCTGAACAGAAAGCGGAGCGGCGGCAAAAAATGCTGCACCAAAATGGGCGCGGCGCATTGCAAAGCGGGCAAAAGTTGTAAAATCATGACGAAAAAACCGGCCGGCGAACACCGGCCGAGCCTTGGGAACCTCTGAATCAATCGGCTGCGTCGCTCACGGGTCTTCTGTCCCAGCTTATCGGTTTGAAAATCTTGAAATACGTAAAGGATTCCTGCGATTTCCAAACCTCAATCTGGAATAAAATCCCTCGCTGACCGCTCTTGCAGTTTAATCAGAGGTTCCCTAAGTAAAAAATCCCGGTCGAAGGGACAACGTCCCTCCGATCGGGATGATTTTTGCTATGCAAAAGCATAGCAAAAACAGAAATGTGCCATTTCCTCGCCCCCTGCGGGGCAACCGGAAAGGATGCACAAAAACTTCATGCACTGGCATTTGCGCCTTTTCGTGGTGCGGTGCTCATGTATGAAGTTTTATGCCTCCACGACCAGCTCGCCGTTCTTGGCGTCGACGCGGAGCGTGGTGTTCGGCTTGACGTCGCCGCGCAGGATGCGCTGCGCGATGAGCGTCTCGACCGTGTGCTGCAAATAGCGGCGGAGCGGACGCGCGCCGTACTGCGGGTCATAGGCGGTGTCGATGGCCAGCTGCTTGGCCTGCTCGGTCAGCTCGCAGCGGAGCTGCTTGTCGGCCAGACGCTTGTTCAGCGCCGCAAGCTGCAGATCGATGATGCCGACGATGTTCTCGCGCGTGAGCGGCTTATAGAAGACGATCTCGTCGAGCCGGTTCAGGAACTCCGGACGGAACGAGCGCTTGAGCAGCGCCTGCACCTGCGCCTTGGCCTCGTCGGAGATGTTGCCGTCGGCGTCGATGCCGTCGAGCAGATATTCCGAGCCGAGGTTGCTCGTCAGGATCAGGATTGTGTTCTTGAAATCGACGGTGCGCCCCTGAGAATCGGTGATGCGGCCGTCGTCGAGCACCTGAAGCAGGACGTTGAAGACGTCCGGGTGCGCCTTTTCGACCTCGTCGAAGAGCACGACGCTATAGGGCTTGCGGCGCACGGCCTCGGTGAGCTGACCGCCTTCGTCGTAGCCGACGTATCCGGGAGGCGCTCCGATCAGGCGGGACACGCTGAATTTCTCCATGTATTCCGACATATCGATGCGGATGAGGTTCTTCTCGTCGTCAAACAGCGCCTCGGCCAGCGTTTTGGCCAGCTCGGTCTTGCCGACGCCCGTCGGGCCGAGGAAGAGGAACGAGCCGAGCGGACGGTTCGGATCTTGAATCCCGGCGCGGCTGCGCTGGATGGCCTCGGTGACGGCCTTGACGGCCTCGTCCTGACCGATCACGCGCTTATGCAGCTCGGCGTCGAGGTGAAGGAGCTTCTCGCGCTCGCCCTCGACGAGCTTCGCCACGGGGATGCCCGTCCAGCGCTCGACGATCTTCGCGATCTCCTCCTCCGTGACCTTGTCGCGCAGAAGGCTGCTCTGCTTGGCGCTCTGCGCCATCTCCTCCTCGTGCGCGAGCTGCTTCTTCAGCTCGGGCAGCTCGCCGTATTTCAGGCGCGCGGCCGTCTCGAGGTCATAGCTCTGCTCGGCCTTCTCAATCTCCGCGCCCAGCGATTCAATGCGCTCGCGGAGCTGCTGCACCTTGCCAATGGCGTTTTTCTCGTTTTCCCACTGCGTTTTCGTCGCGTTGAACTTCTCGCGCAGCTCGGCAAGCTCTTTGCGCAGCTCAGCCAGACGCCCTTGCGAAAGCTCGTCGGTCTCGTTCTTGAGCGCGGCCTCCTCAATCTCCATCTGGATGATCTTGCGGCGCATGACGTCCAGCTCGGTCGGCATGGAGTCCATCTCGGTGCGGATCATGGCGCAGGCCTCGTCGATGAGGTCAATGGCCTTGTCGGGCAGGAAGCGGTCGGTGATATATCGGTCGGAGAGGGTCGCGGCGGCGATGATCGCCGGGTCGGTGATCTTCACGCCGTGGAAGACCTCGTAGCGCTCCTCCAGACCGCGCAGGATGGCGATCGTGTCCTCCACGGTCGGCTCGTTGACCAGAACGGTCTGGAAGCGGCGCTCGAGCGCCGGATCCTTTTCAATATATTTGCGGTATTCGTCGAGCGTGGTCGCGCCGATGCAGTGCAGCTCGCCGCGCGCCAGCATCGGCTTGAGCAGGTTGCCCGCGTCCATGCTGCCCTCGGTCTTGCCCGCGCCGACGATCGTGTGCAGCTCGTCGATGAAGAGCAGGATGCGTCCCTCCGAGGCCTTGACCTCGTTCAGAACCGCCTTCAGGCGCTCCTCAAATTCGCCGCGGTATTTTGCGCCGGCGATCAGCGCGCCCATATCCAGCGAGAAGATCGTCTTGTCCTGAAGCGACTTCGGCACGTCGCCGCGCACGATGCGCTGCGCCAGCCCCTCGGCGATGGCCGTCTTGCCGACGCCCGGCTCGCCGATGAGCACCGGGTTGTTCTTCGTCTTGCGCGAGAGAATGCGGATGACGTTTCGGATCTCGTCGTCACGGCCGATGACCGGGTCGGTCTTCTGGTCGCGCGCCTTTTTGACCAGATCGGTGCCGTATTTTGTCAGCGCCTCATAGGTCTCCTCAGGATTGTCCGACGTGACGCGCGCCGCGCCGCGGATGCCTTGCAGCGTCTTGAGCACGTCCTCCTTGGTAATGCGGTAATCGCGAAGGAGCGGCGCGACGGTATCGTCGGCCGTCTCGAGCAGCGCGAGGAACAGATGCTCGACGGAGATATACTCGTCGCGCATGGCCTTGGCCTCCTGCTCCGACTGCGCCAGCAGACGGTCCATGCCGCGCGAGACATAAATCTGATCGGGATCGCGGCCCGAACCGCTGACGGCCGGCTGCTTTTCCACGGCGGCGTTCGCCGCAGCGTCCAGGCTCTCGACCGTGACGCCCATCTTCTTGAGCAGCTGCGGGATCAGACCGTTTTCCTGACGCAGCAGCGCCAGAAGCAGGTGACACTGCTCGATCTGCTGATTCTGGTGCAGCGCGGCAATGGACTGCGCGCTCTGGATGGCTTCTATCGTCTTTTGCGTAAACTGATTCGTATTCATAATTCCTTGCCCCCTTCACAGGACGTTAGCACTCTCGCCGCGCGAGTGCTAATCTCTTTTTTCTTCATAATACCACGCTTTTCCGTCTTGTCAAGGGGGAAAATTGAGAACTTTTTGTGAACGATACGGTTCGACAGAATCATCCCGATGCCGGGCAAAGCCGCCGTAACGCATCTGTGCGACAGTGTCGGCCCGCAGGGTCGGGCATATGCGCAGGCAGTGGCCCTGCACAAAACTTCGTGATCCGCCCGTGTCTGAGGGGATTGTGTTTTTTTGCAGCTTGTATTATAATAAAAGAAGCATGGTTCGCGCGGCTGCGCGGCTGCATAACGGAGGACGGTATGAACACAAGACATCAAACGCTCCAAACGCTCTGCGGCAGGGAGGGACGAGCATGATCCGGGAAATCTGTACAGACGAATTTTTCCTCTCGCAGAAGGCTGCGCCCGCCACGGCAGACGACCTCGACGCGGCGCAGGATCTGCTCGACACGTTGGCGGCGCACCGCGACGGCTGCGTCGGCATGGCCGCGAACATGATCGGCGTGCAGAAGCGCATCATTGCCTTTGAAAACGGCGGCGCTTACGAGCTGATGCTCAACCCGACGATCGTCCGGCAGTCCGAGCCGTATGAGACGGAGGAGGGTTGCCTGTCTTTGACGGGCACGCGCAAAACGAAGCGCTTCCGCACGATCAAGGTGCAGTGGCAGAACGAGCGGCTGCAAACGCGGCTCAAAACCTTCACGGGCTTCCCGGCGCAGATCATCCAGCACGAGATCGACCATTGCAACGGCATTCTGATCTGACCAAGATATAATAGAAAAAGGAGAAAGCTATGCGCATCATCGGTAATGTTCTCTGGTTTTTGTTCACCGGATTTTTCGGCGGCCTGAGCTGGGCGCTCACGGGTCTGCTCTGGTGCATCACGATCGTCGGCATCCCCGTCGGCGTGCAGTGCTTCAAGCTGGCCGGGCTGGCCTTTTTCCCGTTCGGCAGGGAGATCGTCTACGGCAGCGCCGGGATGTCCTTCCTTGTCAACCTGCTCTGGATGCTCTTCGGCGGGCTGGAGCTGGCGCTGGGCTATGCAGCTGCGGGGTGCATCTGGTGCATCACGATCGTCGGCATTCCGTTCGGCAAGCAGTGCTTCAAGCTGGCCAAGCTTTCACTGATGCCCTTTGGCGCATCGGTCATATAATACCGTTTTAAGGAGTACGCTATGAACTATCCCTGTTTGGTGCTCGATCATGACGATACCGTCGTCAACAGCACGGCTACGATCCACTACGCCTCGTTTCTGGCCTTTCTGAAGCAGGTGCGCCAGGACGCGCCGCACTATTCGATCGACGATTACTTCCGCAAAAATTTCGACCCGGGTCTTTTCGCCTTTTTTCGCGAGGAGCTGGGCTTTACCGACGAGGAAATGGACGAGGAATTCCGTTTCTGGCAGGAATTCGTCCGCACGCGCGTGCCGAAGGCCTATGACGGCATCCGTGAGATTCTGCGGCGGCACCGCGCGAACGGCGGCGTGATCGCGGTCGTGTCGCATTCCACCAAGGAGAGCATCGAGCGCGACTACCGCGCAAACGAGCTGCCCATGCCCGACCTGATCTTCGGCTGGGAGCAGCCCGAGGAGCGGCGCAAGCCGCATCCGTGGCCGCTGGAGGAGATCATGCGGCGGTTTCGTTTCCGGCCGGAGCAGCTGCTCATGGTTGACGATCTGAAGGCGGGCTATGACATGTGCCGCGTCTGCGGCGTGCCGTTTGCGGCTGCCGGTTGGGCGAATAACGTTCCGGAAATCGGACAATTCATGCGCCGGAACTGCAATTGGTACTTCAAAACCGTGAAAGAGCTGGACGAATTCCTGCAAAAGGAAAACGGATAAACGAAAGGGGAACGAACGATGAGGATCGCAATTATCACAGGCGCAAGCTCGGGCATGGGGCGCGAATTTGCGCGGCAGCTCCCGGCGTGGGAGAAGTTTGACGAGCTTTGGGTCATTGCGCGGCGCGCCGAGCGCCTCGAGGAGCTGAAGCAGGAGCTGTCCGTTCCGGTGCGGCCGATCGCGCTCGATCTGACCGACCCGGAGGCGCTGGCGCATTACGCCGATCTGCTCGAGGCCGCGAAGCCCGAGGTCGGCCTGCTGGCGAACATCGCGGGTTTCGGCAAATTCGGCCGCTATGACCAGATCCCGCTGAGCGATTCGATGAAGATGATCGACCTGAACTGCAAGGCGCTCGTTGCGATCACCGAGTCGACCCTGCCCTATATGAAGCGCGGCGCAAAAATCGTCGAGCTGGATTCGCTCTCTGCCTTCCAGCCCGTGCCGTATATCAACGTCTACGGCGCGACCAAGGCCTTCGTGCTGAGCTACAGCCGCGCGCTGAACCGTGAGCTGCGGCCGCGCGGCATCCGCGTGATGGCGGTCAATCCCGGTTGGGTCAAGACGGAATTCTTCGACCACGCCACGCAGACCAGCAACGACGCCGTGACCTACTATAACAAGCTCTACGAGGCCAAGGATGTGATCGCTACGGCGCTGAAGGATCTTTATAAAACCAAAAAGGACGTCTCCATCCACGGTGCTGCGGTGCGCCGTCAGGTTCGTCTGGTCAAGCTGCTGCCGCACAGCCTCGTGATGAACATCTGGATGCGCCAGCAGAAGCATGACCGTCTGCCCGACGAAAACGGATGAGCGCAGTGACGCTGCTTGCCGTCGGCAAGCTCAAGGAAAAATATTACGCGCAGGCGGTGGAGGAATACGCCAAGCGGCTTGGGAGCTTCTGCCGCTTCCGGCTGCTCGAGCTGCCCGAGACGCGCCTGCCGGAGTCGCCCTCGCCCGCCGAGATCGCGGCAGGGCTGGAAAAGGAGGCCGACCGCATTTTCGAGCAGCTCCCGAAGGGCTGCTGGTTCTGCGTCCTGACCCCTGAGGGCAAAACGCTCTCGTCCGAGGCGTTTGCCGAAAAGCTCGCGCAGGTCAGGCTTGCGGGCAGGAGCGCGCTGTGCTTTTTGATCGGCTCGTCCTTCGGCATCGCGCCGCGCGTCAAGGCGGCGGCGGATTTCCGTCTGTCCTTCGGGCCGATGACCTTCCCGCATCATCTGATGCGCGTGATGGCCGTCGAGCAGCTCTATCGCGCGGAGAGCATTCAAGCCGGAACAAAATACCATAAATAATGGAACAAACCGCAGTTTTGAGCATCAAATGGTTCGAAGCCGCTGAAATTCACATAAAATTAACATAAGCGGTGTGGATTTCCCGGAAAATGCGGTTGCTTTTTGTCGATTCCTCGGTATAATATGTACTGCATAGGTAGAAGTCTGCCCGTGCATCGCACCGAATGAAAAAAAGAGGTTCAGAAAAACATGGAAAGAAACGAACGCTATCAATCCGCGACGGAGTATCGTCCGCGCACCGCGCGGCCGGCGGCGGCAAGCGGTCGGAACAGTGGCGCGACGCGCGCAGCGGAGGCCGTCCGAAGGTCGACCGGGTCTCGCGCCGCAGCTCCAAACCGTCCCAAGAAGCGGAAAAAGAACAATCGAGCCGGCATCGTGCTGGGCGTTGTCTGTGCGCTGGTCGTTGTGCTGGGCTGCGTGGCGGGGTATTTGTATTTCTCCGACGGAGGCGCTGTAAAGCCGAGTGATAACAAGATCCTCAACAACGTCTATGTGCTCGGCACGAATCTGGGCGGCATGACCAAGCAGGAGGCGCAGACCACGCTGGAAAAGCTCTCGCTCGATCAGGATATGAACGTGATCTTCTATACGCATGGGGCATATGCCGTTTATAAGACGTCGTTCGACCCCAGCTCCGTGAAATCCGTTGATATTTACGGCAATGAGCTGGACAACGCGCAGCAGACGGTCGCCGTGCCGAAGGACGAATCCGCGCCGGACGATCCGAAGGCGCCGGTCGACGAGAACGGCAAGCCCTATGTCGCCGACGGCACGGCGCTGGTGCTCTCGGCGGATCAGGTCAACCTGTCGGTCGATCTGACGGCCTGCGTGAACGCGGCCTATGACTACGGCCGCACGAGCGAGGTCGACAACGCCGGGCAGGAGCGCGTCGATTTGGACATCAGCAAGTATATGACGCTCGACGAGGATTATATCAGCCAGACCGTGCGCAGCTATCTTGAGGAAAAGGCGCGCGTCGGCACGGAGACCCGCGTCGAGAAGGGCACGACGACCATCACCGATGCCGACGGCAATCCGCAGACGGTCGACTGTCTGAACATTACCCTCGGCACGCTCGGCCGCAAGATCGACGTGGATGATCTGCTCAAGCAGATCAAGCGCGCCTATATGACCGGCCAGCGCGCCGACGCCGACACGACCGAGGACGGTCAGCAGAAGGAGGGCAAGGCCTTCGAGCGCAGCGATTTGCAGCCCTTTGAGGTGCGCGCGGTCTATTCCGAGACGCTGCCCGAGGCGGTCGATCTCGATGCGCTGTATCAGGAATATCAATGCGTTGAGCCGGTGAACGCCGTCTGCGACGAGGACACCTTTGAGATCACCGACGGCAAGGAGGGCTACGGCTTCCGTATGATCGACGCCGTTGCGAAGTTCGAGGGCGCGAAGGCAGGCGATACCGTCACGCTCACGCTCACGACCATCCAGCCGGAATACACCCGCGAAATTCTCGAAAACAAGCTCTTTGCCGATAAGCTTGCCTATTGCCAAAGCCCGATCGTCTATAACCCGACCCGCACGGAGAACCTGCGTCTGGCGGCGAAGGCGATCAACGGCTATATTCTCAAGCCCGGCGCGACCTTCTCGTTCAACGACGTTGTCGGCGAGCGCACGGCCGAAAAGGGCTATGGCAAGGCCGGCGTCTATGTCGGCGGTAAGACCGAGCAGCAGCTCGGCGGCGGCATCTGTCAGGTTGCCTCCACGCTGTATTACTGCACGCTGAAGGCCGACCTCGAGGTCGTCGAGCGCGCCGAGCACCAGTATGTGCCGGACTATGTCCCCTGGGGCATGGACGCGACGATCTACTGGGGCTATCTCGACTATCAGTTCCGCAATAACACGGGCTTCCCGATCCGCATCGAGACCTATGTCTCCGACGACGGCAAATATGTCTACACGACCTTTGTCGGAACGGACACGAAGGAATACACCGTCGAGCTGGACTACGAGGTCACCTCGAAGAACCCCTGCACGACCAAAACCGTCGACATCTACCCCGAAATGGCCAATTACGACAAGTATAAGGACTATTACGAGGGTCAGACGATCACCTATGGCTACGACGGCGCGAACGTCACGACCTACCGCTATAAGTACGATCGCAACGGCACCCTGATCTCCACCGAGGTCGTCAACTATTCCAAGTACGACCGCCGTGATCAGGAGGTCGCGCACTGGGGCAAGCCGGATGACGACGATCCGACCACCACCACGACCGAGACGCCGACCACGACCACCGAGCCTGCGACCGAGCCGCCCACCACAACGGAGCCGCCTGCGCCCGAACCCGCACCCGAGCCCGAGCCGTAGCCCGGCCGTATTCCGCGTCAAACCGGACAGAAACCCATCCCGGCGAGGCAGACACAAGTCTGCCCCGCCGGGATTTTCTTGCTACAATAAAGAAAGCCTCCAAGAAAACTCTTGGAGGCTTTCTCTTATAAGGGCAGTCGACAGGGAATATTTCGATCAACTGTATCTTCTCCTGCTGCCGGCTCGGTTTACTTGATTTGAAACGGTTATTGCTCCGGATTCTCCGGAGTATTGTTGGCTGCATCGTCAAAGGTCAGGGTAAAACCGGTGCTTGCTGCGTCGTTCCCAGCGGAGGCGGCGTGATCCTCCGGGGAGTAGCCGTCGAGCGGTGCGTCGCCGCTTGCATAGTCCTCGGGGAAATTGCTGCCAGAGGGGTCGTCAGCGGACGGACGCGGCGCCTCCGGCGCGCCCACGACATCCATGGAAAAATCGTCCTCCGGGGCGCTAAAGCCGTCTGCGGCGTATCCGTTGTCCGGTGCGGCGAAATCATCCGGGTCATACCCGTCGTTCGGCGTAAAATCAGGGACATACGAATCGTTCTGCTCCTCGGGCAGAGCCTCCGGCTCGTCATAATCCTCGTCGCCCTGCGCGGCGCGCTTTGCGGCCTTGGATTTCTTGCCGGTGCGCGCGGCCTCGGCCTGACGGCGGGCGAACTCCTGCGGATCGATGCTCTCCCAATAGGCATCGGCACGCTGATAGGTCATGTAGAGCGTCCATTCGCTTGGCGCGCGCCAGAACAGGCTGTTGAGGAGGCAGAAGCCCTTATAGCTCAAGGCGTAGAACCAGAACAGCACGAACAGCACAAACAGCAGCGCCAGCAGCGCCAGCGCCTCCATCAGAACCGAGCCTCCGGCCTCGGTCATGAGGCGATAAAGCGTGACGCAGACGGGATAGGCGAGAATGGCGGTCAGAACGACTGCGATCGGGTAGACCGAGCCGCTGCGAAGCTTTTTCCGCTGCTCATAGACCGCCTCGGCCTGATAGGTCAGCGCGCGGGCGCACTCGATCTCCGTGCCGAGCAGACGGTGATGCCCGCGCTGCACGCGGCTGCGATCGACCAGATAGATCACGGTATAGAGAATTCCGTTGACCAGCAGCGGCAGCCCGAAGCCAAGCAGCACGAGCAGCAGGATCGACTGCGCAAGCCCGCTGTGCGGCAGCGCGCCGATGAGGGACGGCAGCAGGGGAAGCAGCTTCAGATAGGTCATCAGCGTCTCGCCGAACACACCCACCAGCAGGTTGACCGAGCCGATCAGAATGCCCAAGCCGAAGAGCACCATGCCGACCGGCTTGAGGATGCGGCTGGCAAGGATTGCACGGTTGAGCGTCTGCTCCGTGCTCACCAGAAATTCCCACGTCGGCTGCACCTCCCGCGCGGTCAGCGGTTTGCGTTCATTTTTCATGTTGTTGCTCCTTTCTGTCTTCGAGCGGTTCCAAGAGGCACACGGCGTGGCAGGCGATGCCCGCGCCGCTGCCGGTAAAGCCAAGCCCCTCCTCGGTGGTCGCCTTGATGTTCAGGCGTGCGGCGGAGATCTTCATCGTCTGTGCCAGCGCTTCGCGCATGGCGTCGATGTATGGACGCAGCCTCGGCCGCTGCGCGATCACCGTCACGTCGGCGTTGCCGAGTGCATATCCTGCTTGCTCCAGACGCTGCGTGACCTGCCGCAGCAGGACGAGGCTCGAAATGCCCGCGTAGGCCGCGTCACTGTCCGGGAAGAGCGCGCCGATGTCCGGCAGCCCGGCCGCGCCCAGCAGCGCGTCCATCAGCGCGTGGGTCAGCACATCGGCGTCGCTGTGGCCGTCCAGCCCCAGCTCGAACGGGATCTCCAACCCGCCGAGGATCAGCTTTCGCCCGACCGTCAGCCGGTGGACGTCGTATCCGTGTCCGATCCGCATTCTGTGTTCCTCCGTTTCAAAATGGTCTCCGCAAGCGCCAGATCAATCGGCGTCGTGACCTTCAGATTTTCAACGTCGCCCGGCGTCAGCCAGACGGGCTTCCCGGCCAGCTCCATGGCCGAGCAGTCGTCGGTCAGCGCTTTTCCGGCCGCGAGCGCCTGACGCAGCGCCTCGACCAGCTCGGCCGTGCGGAACACCTGCGGCGTCTGCACGGCGAAGAGCGTCGCGCGCTCTGGCGTGGCGCGGACGCGGCCGTTTTGCGCGACCTTGACCGTGTCATGCACGGGGACGGCCGGGGCGGCCGCTCCGGTCTGCCTTGCCCGCTCGACTGCGGCAGCCACGACGGCGGGCGTGACGAGCGGACGCGCACCGTCGTGAACGGCGACAAGCTCCGTCCGTACCTGCCGCAGACCCAGCAAAACCGATTCGCTGCGCGACGCGCCGCCGGGATAGACGGCCGTCGGCTTCGGAACCGACGCGCAGAGCGCGCGGATCGGCTCGATCAGATCGGTGCGCGTGACGATCACGAACGCGTCCAGCTCCGGGCAGGCGGCCAGCGCCCGCAGCGTGTGCAGCAGGAGCGGCTCGCCGTTCAGCGGGGCGAGGATCTTGTCGATGCCGCCCATGCGGCTGGCCGAACCGGCCGCCGCGACGAGCGCCGTGCAGCCGCCGCTCACAGCGCCATCACCGTTTTCTTGAATTCCCTGCCGCGTACCATAAAGTTCTTGAATTTGTCGAATGCTGCCGCGGCAGGGGAGAGCAGCACGACGTCGCCCGGCTGCGCCGCATCGGCGGCGGCGTGGATAGCCGCATAAAAATCGTCGATCATGCGGATCTCGGGATGCCCCTCTCGATAATCGGATGCCTGCCGCGTCGCGTCGGCGATCTTCTGCGCCGTTGCGCCGGTGCAGATCAGCAGCCGGACGTGTGAGGGGATCTCGTCACCCAGCGGGGCGTAAGACAGATGCTTGTCATAGCCCCCGGCGATCAGAATGACCTTTTGGTCAAAGCTGCGCAGACCGGCGATTGTCCGGCTCGGCGAGGAGGCAATGGAGTCGTTGTAAAAGCGCACGCCGTTCCGCTCGCGCACCAGCTCGATGCGGTGCTCCACGCCGCCGAACTGCGCGGCGACCGCGCGGATGTCCCCGTCGGAGACAAGCCCCCTTACGGCGAGGATCGCAGCCATGTAATTTTCCACGTTGTGAACGCCCGGCAGCAGAATCTTCTCGCGCTTGAGCAGCGGCCTGCCGTCCAGATAGACCGTCTCGCCGTCGAACCAAGCGCCGTTCGGCTGCCCGGTCTGCCGCGAGAAGAAGCGAACCGCTCCGGCGGCCTCCGGCGCGAAGCCCGCCGTCAGCGCATTGTCTGCGTTCAGGATCAGCGTGTCATCCGCGCCCTGATGCAGGAAGATGTTCTTTTTCGCCGCGATATATTCCTCCATGCTTCGATGGATGTCGAGATGATTCGGCGCGAGATTCGTCACGACGGCGATGTGACAGCTCCGGCGCAGATCCATCAGCTGAAACGAGCTGAGCTCCAGCACGACCGAGTCCGTCGGCTCCATCTCGTCGGCACGGTCGAGCAGCGGCGTGCCGATGTTGCCGCCCAGCCAGACCTTGCGCCCGGCGTGGCGCAGCATCTCGGCGATCAGTGTCGCCGTGGTGGTCTTGCCGTCCGAGCCGGTCACGCCGATGATCCTGCAGGGGCAGACCTCAAAAAACGCCTCCATCTCGGAGGTGATCTCCGTCCCGGCTGCGCGCAGCGCACAAAGCTCGGGCTTGAGCGGATGCAGACCCGGCGTGCGGAACGCGATGTCGCCTGCGATCCCGGTCAGATAGCCCTCACCCAGATGCAGCGACAGCCCGGCACGCTCCAGCTCGAGCACCTCGTCGTCGAGCGCCTCGCGCGGCGTCTTGTCGCAGCCGACCGTCTCGATGCCGTAGCGCAGCAGCAGCCGCACCAGCGGCCGATTGCTCACGCCCAGCCCCAGAACCAGCACGCGTTTGCCGCGCAGTTTCTCAAAATATTCCTGTAGCTTCAAAACAGCATACCTTCCGTATTTTAAAGTTATGGCTACATTATACTCTATCCGCGCGGGTTTTTCAATTCCAATTCCGCCGATTTGTCGTAAAAGTCGCGAAATCCCTTGACAAGCTCTGCAAAAAAGGGTACAATATTCCACACGACTGGAACGGACAGCCGCGCGGCGGCTTCGAAAGGGATCGCCGTGAGGAAAGTCCGGGCTCCATAGGGCAAGGATAACGGGTAACGCCCGCCGAAGGCGACTTCAGGAAAAGTGCAACAGAGATATACCGCCCTGCTTTCGCAGGGTAAGGGTGGAAAGGCGAGGTAAGAGCTCACCCGCCGCATGGGAACATCGCGGCGCTGTAAACTCTATCCGGAGCAACACCGTGGAGGAGACATAGGTTGGCCCGACCGTCTCCGAGGAGGTGGCTGGAGCGACATTTGACCGGCTTTGCCGGCCGTCGCCTAGATAGATGGCTGTCGATCACAGAACCCGGCTTATAGTTCCAGTCGTGACCTGAAAAAATTGCACACGAATGTCGGCAGTCCGACGGCATTTGCGTCGCTCTTGCAGTTTTTTTCAAAAAAAGAAAATTAGGGCTTGAAAATGCAATAAAACTGTGGTATAGTATTTGGGCTGAAAGGAATATCCGGGTGTAGCGAAGTTTGGTATCGCGCTTGAATGGGGTTCAAGAGGCCGCTGGTTCGAATCCAGTCACTCGGACCAATTGAAAATCGTGGAAAGCCTTGAAAACACTACGTTTTCGGGGCTTTTCCTTTTTTTCAACGATGACAAATAGGGTGCACCGCGCTTGCTTGCTTCCGTGATTCGCCACAGCGACGGCTGGAACGGACAGAAAATCCGGCTGCTGTCCTACAGCACCGGGAAGCAATCCGGCGATGCTTATTGCTTTGCCGAGGAGCTGGCAAACGTGCTCGGTGTTGAGGTCAAGACGCCAAATGACTTGCTCTATATAAGCCCAAACGGATATACAAAGGTTGGGAAAAGAGGGCAAGGTGCTATGTTGCAGTTTCGCCCGAATCAACGCGGGAGGAGGAAATAACCAATGGAATTTGGATTTTTTAAAGGGTTGCCGCACACAGATAGCAATGAAGATTTTGCAAAGTACAGAGAATATAAGAACGCCATCCCCAAAGCGGACGTTATTGCTCACATCGAATCTCTCGACGCTTGGCTGACTTCTGAACCGTCAATCGAGCTTTTCACAAAGGAGAAAATCCGCGCAGGCTTTTATGAAGATGGTGATTTCATTTTCCCTTACGAATTCCTGCACTACTACAAGAACTACGACATCGGCATCCCTTATGAATACGAGGAGTATTTAAAGGGCATCGGCGTAGGGCAATAGAAGACAAGGAAAGCACTGTGCAAAACGCATAGTGCTTTTTCTATGTGCAAAACGAGGTGCAATGATGAGCTTTGAGATAATCGACCACAGCGCGGAGGTTTCCGCCGAAATCAAGGCGGCGCTGCTGCGTGGGCTTGAAAAGTGCGGGCTGGTTGCCTTGTCAACGCGTTCAAGCCCCTTACTGCGGGAAATTGGAGCGGTGTCGGAATTGGTGTGATTCTTATTCCCCGAAAAATCATACAGCAACCTGTTCCGGGGCGTAGCCGAGCGCTACGCCTTTTCTTGTTTCCGCGATAATATCGGCCTCTGGGATCTTCCGGCAATCCGGCACATCAGAGGCACTGATGGAGTTATAGTGAATATCGGTGAGCCGGTTGGTATGCATCGTTTTTCCCCGGGGAAATGCTCGGACGGGTGATGGATCCCGTGACCCGCGCAGGCGGCAGCCCGCGCTTTGCGATGCGCCGACCTATGCGGCCTTGGCTGTGGCCCTCATCAAGGCCGGGCGCGAGCAGCGCACCGCAGAAAAAACAGAAATCCTCCGTTGCGATTTCACGTCCTATGCGGTATAATAAAGCAAGGGAACCTCTGAATCAATCGGCTGCGGCGGCCAGCGGGCCTTTTGCCTTGAAATACACAAAATATTCCTGCGATTTCCAAACCTTAACTTGGAGCAAAATCCCTCGCAGACCGCTCTTGCAATGGAATCAGAGCTTCCCAAGAAGGGCAAAAGCCCTCTGAAAAACCGAGAGGAGAATGAGACCATGTGGACGAGAGCGCGCTTGAAGGAAAGCGCAAAGGATGCGTTCTATCGCAATTACTGGAAAAGTGTTTTGGTCGGATTGCTGATGCTGCTGTTTGGAGGCGGTACCTATCTGAACGTCGGGCTCAGGATCGATTGGGACGAGATCAACCTGTTCGGCTATAACTTTGCCGCTGCAACGATCCTCTATATGCTGCTCCATGTGCTGCTGATCGGCAGTCTGCTCTCGCTGGCTTATACCGCCTTTCTGCGCTACCCGCTGACGGTCGGCTTCAGCCGCTTTTTCTTCCGCAACTCCGAGCAGCCTGCCTCGTTCGGCGAGATCGGCTATTCCTTCGACGGCGGCCGCTATATGAAGACCGTGGGCGCGATGCTGCTCCGGGCGTTGTTCGTCTGGCTGTTCTCGCTCCTGTTTGTGATCCCCGGCATCATTAAGATGTACGATTATTATTTAGTAGCGTACATTCTCGCCGACGACCCCACGATGAGCCCCATGGACGCCTTGCGCAAGAGCAAGGAGATGATGCGCGGCTACCGCTGGGACACCTTCGTGCTGAATCTGTCCTTCCTGCCGTGGTATCTGCTCGGCGGACTGACGTGCGGCGTTCTGAATGTCTTCTACATCACGCCCTATGTTGCGCAGACCAATGCGGAGCTTTACCGCGCGCTCAAGGGCAGACGCTATACCTGCGAAATGCTCTGATTTTAAACGAAAAGCTCCTGCTTCCGTTCGGAAGCGGGGGCTTTTCGATGCGATCAGACGTCCCTGACAAAGCAGCCGTTCTGCTCGGTGAAGCCCATGGAGCGCAGGTAGCGCACATGTGCCTCACATTCGCTGTTTGTGGTCGCGATGAGATGGTGGAAGCCCATCTGCGCGAGCTTGGGGTAGAGAAAGCGGCCGAGGCGGCAGTCGCGGTATTCGGCGGTGGCGTAATCCAGATCGATGCGGAGCGTGCCGCCGCCCAGATCCTTGCCGAGGAGCAGCCCGGCGGCGGTCATGTTGCAGTAGGTCAGGATGGCCAGATCGGCGTCTTTATGATCCGCATTGTAGCCGCCGAAGCATTTTTGAATGTCACGGCCGTTGAAGAGCAGAAAATCCTGCAAAAAATCGTTGCGGATGTCGATGGTGTGCGCGGTGAAGAGATCCTTCTGGCGCTTCATCCGCGCGAGGTAGTAAATGTTGGCGCAGACGACGCCGAAATTCAGAACGCCCGTCGGGATCGAGCCGATCATGAAGCCGTAGAGCGAGAACAGTGCCGAGCCGACGGTACTCGTGATGCGCAGCTTCACGACCGAGGTCATGACGAAGGACAAAAAGACGATGACGGACGCGGCATAACCGATGTAGTTCCAGATATCAATGCCGCCGAAGCGCTCGGCGAGGATTGCAAGAGGCATGGGACGGTTCTCCTTTGTGTTCGGTTTTTACGGGATCAGTCTGTAAACACCACGGGCAGCTCGTTGCGGTGCAGCGGGTTGAGCTGCATCACGACGGGGTCGCCGGGCGCGCAGGGCAGGCCGGTCACGTCGGCCGCGCAGTGCAGCATTCCGATCGCGCCGACGATGGGGCAGGGGACGCCGTTGATCTCGACCGTGAGGCGGCGCGGACGCAGCATGTCCGTCAGACCGGAGAGGGCGGCGCGCAGGCCGTCGCAACGGCGGGAACGGTCTGGCTGACAGCTCACGTTGAAGCCATGAAACCAGCCGACGGGGAGGATGGCAAGCGTCGTCTGACGCTTGGCCGTCCAGAGAGCGCTGTAGCCGGTGGAATGCCCGGCCGGGACGGTGTGCAGCGCGTCGACGCGCGTCTGCACATAGCCGACCGGCTGGAGCTCCGTCGGGAAGGGCATCCGTCCGAGCAGCGCCGAGCCGAGGCGGACGCCGTCGAGCTTCATGCGGTCGAAGCGCAGGAAGGCGGCGGAGTTGCAGCAGTGCACCGTCCCGACGTCCTTCCCGGCTGCGCGCAGCCGCGCGACCGCCGCACAGAAGGCGTCGAATTCGCGGTTCGTGAGCGCTGCGTCGCCGAAGGCACAGTTAAAATGTGTATAAATTCCGCAAATATGAAGAGCATCGCGCGCGAACAGCGGCAGGATCGCCTCTGTCTCGTCCGGGAAGAAGCCATAGCGCCCCATGCCCGTGTCGATCTTGAGATGCACGCGCGCCGGATGACCGCACGCCCGCGCGGCCGCCTCTGCGGCGTCTGCGGCGGCAGAACTGCCGACCGTCAGAAGCACACCGTGCTCGAGCAGCGCGCGCAGCTCGTCCGGATCGACCGTTTCGCGCAGCATCAGAATTTCGCGCGCCGCGCCCGGAAGCGCCGCGAGCTTTGCCGCGTCGGCTGGCTCGGTCACGCAGAAGCGCGTGATCCCCTCGGCCAGTAAAAACTCTGCCAGCGCCTGCGTCCCGAGACCGTAGCCGTTGCCCTTGACCACGGCCCAGATCGGCGTTCCGTCCGCGCGCTGCCGCAGGACCTGCAAATTGTGCCGCAGTCGGCTGCGGCTGACCATGTAGCCCGTCATGCCGCGCGCCTCACTTGCCGCGATTCTTCAGCATGTAGAGCTTCGCCGCGAGGGTCTTATAGGCCAGACTGCCCTTCTCGGCGATGAGATAGGCCAGCTTGCTCTGCACATAGTCGAACTCGCCGACAAACTCGGTGAACTCGCCGCCGAAGCCCTGCTTGAAGCGGAAGAGACCGTAGTGCGGGTTGTCCTCGGAGACGTCGCCGGAGACACCGCGGAAGTCGTAGACGCGGCTGTTCGTCTCGATCGCCCACTGGATCATGCGCCATTGCAGCAGATAGTTCGGCATCAGGTTGCGGTGCTCGTTGGAGCTTGCGCCGTAGAGATACCAGACCTTGTCGCCGTAATGCACGGCCAGCGTCCCGGCGATCGGCTTGCCCTCGTAAAAGGCCATATACAGACGCGCGTGCTCGCCGAGGTTATCCAGCATGGCCGAGAAATATTCGGGCGGGCGCGTGGCGAAATTGTCGCGGACGCCGGTCTCGACCATGATGCGCGCAAAATCGGGCACCATTTCCTTGCCGCAGATGCGCACCTCGACGCCCTTGCGCGTGGCAAGGCGGATGTTATAACGCCATTTCTGATGGAAGGATGCCAGCATGGCCTCCTCGTCGCGGCCGTTCAGATAGAGCCGGAAGACGTAGCGCGGCTGGATGGCTTCGAAATTCTTGCCGGTGTTGCGGCAGACAAAGCCCTCCTGCTCGAGCATCGAGACGAACTCCGTGTTGGAGGAGGGGACGTCCGGGTCGATCTTGATGACATAGGCACGCTCTGCCTGCGCGATGCGCTTGGCGGCCTCCATCAGCTCGTGAAAGGTCTTGCGGTCGTCAAGGTCGCAGACCGGGCCGCGGCAGGCATAGAGCATGTTGCGCCGGACGATCGGCATCCTGCGGATCAAAAACGCGATGCTGCCGCAGATCGCGCCCTGCCCGTCGCGGCAGATCACGGCCTTCCAGCGCCACGCGGGCTTTTGCTTTGCCCAGAGGCTGCTCTGCGAGAAGTGCCCCTTCGGGTGGCTCTGCACAAAGGCCTCATAAGAGTCGAGATTGGTGTGGTTTACGAATTCTGTCATGTCGTTTCTTCTTCCTCGTTGGATTCTTCAGAATTGGGCTGCCCGGCAACGGGCTGCGGCTCGGCGGGCGCGCTCGCGTCCGGGAAGAGCAGCATCACGGCGTTCGTCAGCAGGATCAGCAGCAGGGAGACCGTGACAAGGGGCGTGGCCGCCTCACCGCCGTTCAGCGCGTCGGCAAGGCTGAAGCCGTTGAACACAATGCCGCAGAGCGCCCAGAACAGCGTGATGCGACGGCGTCCCTTGTCGAAGCAGAAGCCGCCGAGCTGCAAAAATGTCAGCATCGTGCAGATCGCCGCCAGCAGCTGATAGCAATAATCGTGGATCGAGGGGTCGGTGTTCCAGGCCTGAAAGCAGGAGACCAGCCGCACGATGGGATAGAGACAGGCAAGCATATAGAGCGCCGGAGAGGGCTTTTTCTGCGAGAGGCAGAAGAACCCGGCCACGGCGAAGCAGACGCCGCTCAGAATGCCCAGCGGCGCGACGAGTGCCGAGAGCGTGTTTGCCAGCGCGGGCGACTGCGTGAAGGCCTCGACAGGCTCCGCGCGCTGCTGCAAAAGCATGACGTTCCCGACGGCCAGCAGCACTGCCGCGATCATCAGCGGGAGCTGAAGAGCCGGACTGCTGCGGAAAAAGCTGCGCCAGCAGCGGCGCTTTTCCAGCGGGAAGAGCAGCGCGGCGGATGCTAAGGCAAAGACGGCCGCGACGATCGTCAGAACGATGTGCAGACGGCTGCCGGCTGCGAGACTGCCGTCGGCCAGAAGCTCTGTTGCGAGCTGCGCGCGGCGCACGAAAAATCCGCCGACTGCGGCGGCCAGAGACAGCGCCAGAAGCACGGCAGACGGGATCGAGGATTTTCTCATGTCGATCACTCCAAAAATACAGAATGAAATTAAGGAAAGCTCTGATTCAATCGCAAGAGTGGTCAGCGAGGGATTCTGTTCCAAATCGAGGTTTGGAAATCGCAGGAATACTTTGTGTATTTCAAGATTTTCAAACCGATCAGTTGGGGCAGAAGACCCGCTGAGCGCCGCAGCCGATTGATTCAGAGATTCCTAAGGTGCAGCAGCCATTATATCATAGTATCCGGCAAAATAACAGAGGGGAGCGGCGGTTTTTTCAAAAAAATTGAAAAGATTTTTTTCGGAAAGGCTGAAAACGGCGAGAAAAGCCGCAAAAAATGCTTGCATTTCCGGAATTTGAATGCTATAATATAGACAATCTGAAAGTAGTACTACTAAAGAGACGGGTTCCCCCGTCTCTTTCTTCTTGAACAAACGGCTTCGCCCGAGGCCGCAGAAGGAGGAAGCAATTTGAAGATCACGGAACAGGTTTGGCAGTTTGCCGAGCCGCTGGTGAAGGAGCAGGGCTGCGAGCTTTGGGACGTCGAATACGTCCGCGAGGGCGGCGAATGGTTCCTGCGCCTGTACATCGACAGGGACGGCGGCGTCGACATCGACGACTGCGAGGCGGTCTCGCGCGCGGTCGACCCGGTGCTCGACGAAAAGGATCCCATCCCGGAGAGCTACCGCTTTGAGGTCTGCTCGGCGGGGCTGGAGCGCCCGCTCAAGCGGCCGTCCGATTTTGAGCGCTATATGGGCGCGGCGGTGCTGGTGAAGCTCTATAAGCCGCGCGATGGGCGCAAGGAATTCTCCGGCACGCTGACCGGCTATGCAGACGGCAATGTGACCGTCACGGTCGACGGCAGAGAGCTGACATTTGAAAAATCCGAGGTCGCGCTCGTGCGGCTTCGCGTAGAGTTTTAGGAGGACAACATGAACACAGAGATTTTTGCGGCGCTGCGCCAGCTCGAAAAGGAGCGCGGCATTCCCGTGGATTATATGGTCGAGCGCATCACGCAGGCGCTCGTCGCCGCCTATAAAAAGGACAAGGACGGCTACACCGACAATGTTTTCGTCGAGCTGAACGAGGATCACCTGACCATGTTTGCGCAGAAGGAGGTCGTCGACGACGTCATCAGCCCCGCGACGGAGATCACGCTCGACGCCGCGCGCCGGATCGACAGCAAGGCGCAGCTCGGCGATCTGGTCAACGTTGAGATCCAGACCAAGGCCTTCGGCCGCATCGCGGCGCAGACGGCCAAGCAGGTCATCATTCAGGGCATCCGCGAGGCCGAGCGCGGCATGGTGTTCGACAGCTTCTCCTCCAAGGAGCACGAGATCCTCACCGGTACGGTGCTGCGCATCGACAATTCCGGCGACATGACCGTCCGCATCGGGCAGGGCAGCGACCGCACCGACGCGCTGCTGGCCGTCGGCGAGCAGGTTCGCACGGAGCACTTCACCGAGGGCGACCTGATCCGCGTCTATGTCGTTGAGGTGCGCCGCAGCAGCCGCGGCCCGCAGGTGCTCGTCTCGCGCACGCATCCGGCGCTGGTCAAGCGCCTGTTCGAGCGCGAGGTGCCCGAGATCGAATCCGGCGCGGTCGAGATCCGCTCCATTTCGCGTGAGCCCGGCTCACGCACGAAGCTGGCCGTCTGTGCCACCGAGCCGAACATCGACCCGGTCGGCGCGTGCGTCGGCCCGCGCGGCGCGCGTGTCAACGCCATCGTCGAGGAGCTGCAGGGCGAAAAGATCGACATCGTCGTCTGGTCGGACGACATTGCCCGGTTCGTCGCCTCCGCGCTGTCCCCGGCGGATGTGATCTCCGTCACGCCGCTGCCCGGCCAGAAGGCCTGCCGCGTGATCGTTCCGGACGATCAGCTCTCGCTTGCCATCGGTAAGGAAGGGCAGAACGCCCGCCTCGCGGCGCGTCTGACCGGCTGCAAGATCGACATCAAGCCTGCCTCTCAGGCCGAGAGCGCCGGGGAAGCGGAGCAGTCGGCCGAGGAGGAGACCTGCTCCGAGACGGTCGAGGAAGCCCCGGAGGCTTGAACATAACAGCTTGAGCTCATCGCGCTCATAGGAAACGGAGGAATCGTCGTGACAAAAAAGATCCCTGTGCGCCAGTGTCTCGGCTGCCGGGAGCATAAGCCGAAAAAAGAGCTCCTGCGCGTCGTGCGCAGCCCGGAAGGAGCGGTCGCGCTCGATCTGCGCGGCAAGGCCAACGGCCGCGGCGCGTATATCTGCCGCAGCGCCGACTGCCTGAAGCGGGCGGTGAAATCCAACGCGCTTGCGCGCGCATTGGAGACCGAGATTCCGCCGGAGGTTCTGGAGAGCCTGCTGAAGGAAATGGAGGAAGCCGATGGAACGGAATAAGAGCCTTGGCCTGCTGGCCATTTCCCGCAAGGGGCGCAATCTGGTCTGCGGAGAGGAGCCGGTCGGCTCGGCCGCACGGGCGAACCGCGCGCGTCTGGTGCTGCTGGCCTCCGATGCCGGTGGGCACACCGTGCGGCGTGCGCAGAGCTTCGTCGCCGGGACGGCGCAGCCCATTCTGACCCTGCCCTACGGCAAGGACGAGCTGGGCGAGGCGCTGGGCGTCAGCTCCTGCGCAATCGCGGCCATCGTGGACGTCCGTCTGGCGCAGGCCTTCGTCAAAACGCTCGGTGAGCCGGAAAAATATGCGTCGCTTCTGCAGGAGCTGGACGTCCGCGTCCAACGCGTTGAAAAACGCCGTGCGGAGGAAAAGGCGCATCGCAATAACGTTCGACATGGCAGAAAGTAAGAGGAGGTGGCTTTATGAGTTTTGTGAAATATCGAGTGAAAGAGGTCGCCGCGGATTTCGGTATGGCGCCGAAGGACATCGCGGAGATCGTTGGAATTTATTATGAAAAGCCGAAAAGCAATTCGCAGGTGCTGACCGACGAGCAGCTCAATGCGGTTTTTGACCACATTACGCAGCATCACCAGATCGGTTCGATCGCGGAGGTCTTTGCCGTCGCGCCCGCGCCCAAGAAGGCCGAGCCGAAGCCTGCGGAAAAGGCCGAGAAGGCGCCCGCCCCGGCGGCGGAAAAGCCTGCGAAGCCCGAGAAGCCGAAGGAGCCGGAGCGCAAGCGCGAGCGCCGCGTGGTCGACACGAAGGCCGTGACGGTTAACGCCGACCGCTTTGACGACCGTGTGGACAGCCTGGTCTCCGAGCGTGTGCAGAACTATTCCGGCGGCAAGCAGAAGATCGGCAGCAAGAACCGCAAGAAGGACAACAAGCGCGGTCAGACCGGCAACAAGCGCCGCAACGAGGAACAGGAGAAGATGCGCCGCCTCCAGCTTGAGATCATCAAGAAAACGCCGCTGACGGTCAAGATCCCGGATGAGATCACGGTCGGCGAGCTTGCCTCGCGCATGAAGAAGACCGCAACCGAGTTGATCAAGGTGCTCATCAAGAACGGCGTGATGGCCAGCATCAACCAGACCATCGACTTTGATACCGCCGAGTTCGTTGCCACCGAGCTGGGCTGCAAGGTCGAAAAGGAGGTCGTCGTGACGATCGAGGATCGTCTGATCGACGATCACGAGGACTCTGCCGACGAGCTTCAGCCGCGCAGCCCGGTCGTGGTCGTGATGGGTCACGTTGACCACGGCAAGACGAGTCTGCTCGACGCCGTCAGAAAGACGAACGTCGTCTCCGGCGAGGCAGGCGGCATCACGCAGCACATCGGCGCTTACACCGTTGAGATCAACGGCAGCCCGATCACCTTCCTGGATACGCCGGGACACGCCGCGTTCACCTCGATGCGCGCGCGCGGCGCAATGTGCACGGATATTGCGATTCTGGTCGTCGCCGCCGACGACGGCATCATGCCGCAGACCGTCGAGGCGATCAACCATGCCAAGGCCGCGAACATTCCGATCATCGTCGCGGTCAATAAAATGGATAAGCCGGGCGCAAATCCCGACCGCGTCCTGACGCAGCTCACCGAGCATGACCTTGTTCCGGCCGAATGGGGCGGCGACACGGAGGTCGTGCGCATCTCCGCCAAGACCGGCGCGGGCATCGACGAGCTGCTCGAAACGGTCATCATGACGGCGGAGCTGGCCGAGCTGAAGGCCAATCCGAACCGCGCCGGCAAGGGCATTGTCATCGAGGCACGGCTGGACAAGAACCGCGGCCCGATCGCGACCCTGCTGGTTCAGAACGGCACGCTGCATAAGGGCGACCTCATCATCGCCGGTACGTCCGTCGGCCGCGTCCGCGTTATGACGGACGACAAGGGCCGCGCGATTACGAGTGCCGGCCCGTCCGTCCCGGTGGAGATCACGGGTCTTGCCGAGACGCCCGCCCCCGGCGACGAGTTCAACGCCGTCAGCGACGAGCGCATGGCGCGCCAGCTCGTCGAGCAGCGCAAGCAAGCCGAGAAGGACGCTGCCGCGAAGCTCACAAGCAAGGTCACGCTCGACAACCTCTTTGCCAAGATGCAGGAGGGCGAGATGAAGGAGCTGAACCTGATCGTCAAGGCCGACGTGCAGGGCTCTGCCGAGGCCGTCAAGGCCAGCATGGAGAAGCTCTCGAACGACGAGGTGCGCGTCCGCGTGATCCATGCCGGTGTCGGCGCGATCAACGAATCCGACATTCTGCTTGCCTCCACGTCCAACGCGATTGTCGTCGGCTTCAACGTTCGTCCGGACGCCGCAGCCGCCGCCTCTGCGCAGCGCTCGAATGTTGATTTGCGGATGTACCGCGTGATCTATGACGCCATCGACGAGATCGAGGCGGCCATGAAGGGTATGCTTGCGCCGAAGTTCCGCGAGGTCGTGATCGGCCACGCCGAGGTGCGCCAGACCTATAAGGTCTCGGCGATCGGCACGATCGCCGGCTGCTATGTCAAGGACGGCAAGATCACCCGCGACGGTCAGGTGCGTGTCCTGCGCGACAACATCGTCATCTACGAGGGCAACATCGGCTCGCTGCAGCGCTTCAAGGACTCCGTCAAGGAGGTCGCACAGAATTACGAATGCGGCATGTCCATCGAGAAGTTCAACGACATCAAAGAGGGCGACATCTTTGAATGCTTCGTCATGGAGGAGATTCCCCGCTGATTTTCCGGCAGGACGCGGCAAATGTCGCGTCCTGCCTGCTTTTATGACAGAAGGACGCCCGGCTGAGGCCGGACGTCCGCCCACGGTTTATCGAAATAGGAGGAAACATTATGGCATCCAACCGAATCGGCCGGATCAATGAAGAGATCCAGCGCGAGCTTGCGGAGCTTCTGCGTGAGCTGAAGGATCCGCGCGTGCACAAGACGATGCTGTCGATCACGCATGTGGAGACGACCCCGGATCTGCGCTATGCAAAGGTCTATGTGTCGCTGCTTGACAAGGAATATACCAAAGAGACGCTGGCCGGGCTGAAGTCCTCGGCGGGCTATCTGCGCCGCGAGCTGGGGCGCACGCTTCAGCTGCGCTATACGCCGGAGCTGCAATGGCAGGCCGACGATTCCATCGTGCAGGGCGCGCACATTCTTGACATCCTGTCCAAGCTGGACATCCCGGAGGACGAGCATGAAGACGCTGAGCATTCCTGAGGTCGCGGCGTTTCTGCTGCAAGGGGATCGGTATGTGATCCTGACGCACCGCCGCCCCGACGGCGATACGATCGGCTGCGCGGCAGCGCTGTGCGGCGGTCTGCGCCAGCTCGGCAAGCAGGCGGCGATTCTGGAAAATCCGCAGTTTACCGACAAATTTCGCCCCTATCTGGACGGCCTGACCGTCGCGGAGCTGCCCGAGAACGCCTGCCTCATCGCGGTGGACATCGCCTCGAGCCAGCTCCTGCCGTATAACGCCGTGAATGACGCCGACCGCATCGAGATGCTGATCGACCACCACGGTCGCAACAACGGTTACGCCAAGCGCGGCTTTGTTGACCCCGAGACCGCCGCCTGCGGCGAGCTGATCCTCAAGCTCCTGTTGGAGCTGAAGGTCACGGTCACGCCGCGTATTGCCGAGGCGCTCTATGTCGCGATCTCGACGGATACCGGCTGCTTCCGCTACAGCAACACGACCGCCGACACCCTGCGCGCGGCGGCCTATTGCCGCGACTGCGGCGCGGATACCTTTGCGGTCAATCAGGTCATGTTCCTGACGCGGCGCATGGCGCGTCTGCGTCTGGACGCTTATCTGACCGAGACGACGCAGCTTTATGCCGACGGCCTCGTCGCGATCAGCGCCATTCCGAATGACGTCCGGGAGCGCTTGCAGCTCACCGAGGACGATATCGACGATATTTCCGGCTTCGGCCGCGAGATCGAGGGCGTCGGCATTGCCGCGATGCTCAAGCAGGAGGGTGACATCGGTAAGATCTCCGTGCGCACCTCACCGGACTATGACGCCTCGGCGATCTGCGCCCTGCTCGGCGGCGGCGGCCACCGCGCGGCGGCCGGAGCGACCGTTCCGGGCGGCATTGAGGGCGCGCGCAGGGCGGTTATGGACGCCATTGCTCGGATCGGAGTTGCGCTCTGATGGCAAGTGGCATCCTGATCGTCGACAAGCCCGCGGGTTGGACGTCGCAGGACGTGGTCAGCAAGCTGCGCGGCGTGTTTCATGAGCGCCGCGTCGGCCACGGCGGCACGCTCGATCCGATGGCGACCGGCGTTCTGCCGGTATTCCTCGGCCGCGCGACCCGTGCGGTCGAATTTTTTGAGCATGCGGAAAAAACATACCGCGCGACCCTGCGCCTCGGCATGACCACCGACACGCAGGACACGACCGGAACGGTGCTGCAAACCGCGCCCGTCACGGTCGGCCGCGCGGAGCTGGAGGCTGTTGTTCGGCGCTTCACGGGAGAGCTTGAGCAGCTCCCGCCGATGTATTCGGCAATCAAGATCAACGGGAAAAAGCTCTACGAGATCGCCCGGAAGGGCGGAGAGGTGGAGCGAAAGCCACGAAAAATCACCGTTTTTGAGCTGAGCTTGGAACGATTCGACGGCGATACCGCCGAGCTGCTCGTCCATTGCTCCAAGGGCACCTATGTCCGCACGCTCTGCCACGATATCGGCGCGGCGCTCGGCTGCGGCGGCTGCATGGCCGCGCTGCGGCGTGTGCAGGCCGGTGCGTTCTCGCTGGAGCAGGCGGTCACGCTCGAGCAGATTCTCTCCGCGCCCGATCCAGCCACGCTGCTGCTCCCGACGGACACGCTGTTTGCGGCGCTTCCGGCAAAAACGCTCAACGCCGCGCAGGCGCGTAAATGTCGCAACGGCGCGGATTTCCGGGCCGAATGGCCGGACGGGCGCTGCCGCCTGTACGGCGCAGACGGCGAATTTTTGGCGCTGGCGTCGTGCGAACAGGGCGTCGTGCGGACGGTCAAGAGCTTTTTCGCCGTATGACCGGCTTCAGGAAAGGAAGATCAAGATGAAACGCGTGATCGCGCTTGGCTTTTTTGACGGTGTCCACCTCGGCCACGGGGCGCTGCTGCGCCGCACGCGCGAGCTGGCTGACCGCCTCGGCTGCCCGGCCGCTGCGCTGACGCTGGACACACACCCGGACAACCTGCTGCGCGGGACGCCGACGCGCCTGCTCAACACGCCCGTTGAGCGACGGGAGCTGATGCAGACGCTCTATGGCATCGATGAGGTGCTTGCGCTGCACTTTGACGCGGCGACGATGCGCCAGCCGTGGCAGGAATTTGTTGAACGGACGCTGATCGGGGCATATTCCGCCGTCCATCTCGTCTGCGGGGCGGATTACCGCTGCGGAAGCGGCGGCGCGGGAACGGCGGAGCTGCTGCAAGCGTTTTGCGCCGCGCGCGGAGTCGGCTGCGACGTGATCCCGCAGCTCTCTATGGACGGCGCGGCCGTCTCGTCTTCGCGCATTCGCGGCCTGATCGCCTCCGGGGAAATGGCCGAGGCGGTGCGTCTGCTGGGGCATCCGCATTTGCTCAGCGGTACCGTTGTCACCGGCCATCAGCTTGGCCGCACGATCGGCATTCCGACCGCAAACCTCGATGTTTCGCCGCAGATCCTGCTCCCGATGGACGGTGTTTATGCCGCTGAAACGGAGGTCGACGGCAGACGCTATCCGGCAGTCACGAACATCGGGATGCGTCCGACTGTCCACGGTGACTGCCGCACGGTCGAGCCGTGGCTGCTCGATTTCAGCGGCGACCTCTATGGGCGACGTCTGACCCTGCGTCTGCTGACCTTTTTGCGCGGAGAGCGGCGTTTCCCGTCGCTCGAGGCGCTTCAGGCCGAGATCCGGCGCAACGCCGAGCAGACCCGCGCGCTGCTGAGCAACGCAAAACGATAATAGCTGCGCAATGTCAATCGCTGCGGGAAAGCAAGGGAACCTCTGATTCAATCGCAAGCACAGCGGCTCGTGCCGGAGGGGAGTGCCTCCGGCACGATTTTTATGCAGCGCGAGCCATGAGCTGGTTTCATACTGATTCTTGATTCAATATTATAATTAAGGAACCTCTGATTTAATCCGCACTACCAAAGCGCTTCCGGATATGGTATA
>ENA-UOIY01000727-UOIY01000727.1-human-gut-metagenome-genome-assembly--contig:-P114-NODE-727-length-48310-cov-35.318537_pt1 | contig 48310 bp, 28 predicted proteins | sample MGYA00242335_ERZ723882 | MGnify/ENA metagenome assembly ERZ723882
TGTGCGCTTTTCATCTGCCGGTATCTGCCGAGGGATTGAGGGAAAATGAAATCATAAATATCGGTGTGATCGTGAACAACGATAATTCCATCGAAATCATTGCGTCTACTACAAGAACAACAATTGGTCCTACACGAGCAATCCTCGTTTTTGAAGAGGATGATGATCCGGAACAGGCTTCTGCAATTCTTACAATAACTACACCCGGGGAAGCACAAACCATTCATGAAAAATGGAGCGGAGGAACGCCGCTGTTTTCAAACGAAAGATTTTATGAATATACTGACGAAAACGGAATGCTGAAGCCCGGCAGATATTTTGCGGTTGTAACGGAATATGAAAGAAAGAGAGAGATTTTAACGGATCGCGCTTACTTTACGATTCCGGCCATAGAGCAGTGGTGGACGGCGCAGCCGACGCAAGCCCCGACGCCCACGCCGACCGAAGAACCTACGCCGGATGCAACGGCCAAGCCTACCCCAAAAAAGACCGCAGCACCGGTTCACACCGCTTCGCCTGCGCCGCAAGCTTCCTCCGGCATCGGTACGATTCATATCGCTGCCTATGTGATCCTGGGCGTAATCATCTGCGCAGAGCTTGCGGTGATTCTTTATCTTGCCGGAAGGAAAAAATAAACGATCGTAAAATAAATAAAAGAGTATAGTATATACACTACGCGCCATCCTTTTGCGCGCAGCCTTGACCGTGCCGGCGAGGCCGCAAAGAGGGAAAAAGAGAATGCAATCGCACGATCTCATTCTCCGCCCTTTGAACTCAGCCGGACCGTTTCCTTTCCTTCCCCATGCAAATCGGAACCGTGCCGAAAAATCTCCTGCTTCCCTTTTGCCCGGGGAACACCGTCCGCGGTTTGCTCCGTTTCGGTCCGTATGTCGACCGGAGCTCCCGATATGAGCGAAAAATCGTAGACGCACTCCGCGCCTTCGGGCAAGGACACCCTCACGGCAGTACATCCGCTTGCATCTTTTTCAAATGCTATGCTTACCAGGCCGCGGTCGCCAACCGGCACCGTACCTCCGTACGACGTCAGCGGACACGGCTGCGGAACGATCCCGATCTTCGCATATCCCGGTGCTAACGGCCGCACACCCAGATAACATGCGGCAAATTCATACAGCGCAAACGCACTCCAGCCATGGCAGTCGCTACGCATTGTAACAAAATCCTCCGGCCAAGTCGTCAGATGGAGCTCCATCAGATCTATAAAAGCATCCCATATTTTCAATGTAGAATGGATTTCATCATATAGTCCGGCAGCTTCCAGAGCCCGGCACAAAAAATACGACATGCAGTAGGACGGCACGCAGAGCTGATCGCGATTCGCCAGCATCCGCTCCATCAGCGGCCGTTTTTCCTCTTCCGGCACGGCGGAGGCCAGAACCGCAAAAATTTGTGCATGCTGGCTCGAGGGACGTCTGCCCGGGGCATCGCAAAAAAGCCCGGTTTCCGTATCATAAGCGCTCCTGCGGACCGCCGCCGCGACGGACTCCGCCCGCGCCTCATATTCCAGCGCCGTATCCGGCCGCATGCAGAAACGGTATATTCCGGCGGCCGTCCGGAGTGCGTATACATACAGCAGATTGTAAAGAATATTGATTTCTCCCTTCCTTACGGGGCTGCCGTTCTCCCACTCCTTTACCCAGTCAAAGAACTGCCAATATCCGGTATCTCCGAGCAGTCCGTCTTCATTGACGCGGCTTTCATAATAGTGCAGCAGCTTTTCCAGAGTCCCCAGATGGGACCGCAGAAACGGCCTGTCGCCGAGATACATCATATAGGTATCCAGCATCAGGATCCAATAAAAGGGGAAGCCCGGAATCATCTGCTGAAATTTAGACGGGCTGTTGCACGGGAGCAGACCGTCCCAGAGCTGAGCGCGGGCAAAGTCATCAATTGCTTTTCTCGCCAGGCGGCCGTCTCCGCTGATGCAGAGCGTATACCGGATTTCCAGAAAGGTGTCCATAATATACTGCATCTGCTCATAATACGGACAGTCCATGTAGGTTTCGTACATGCAGCAGAGCAGCGTTCTTTTGCTGATTTTCCAGATTTCCTCAAACCTTTCGTCATTCGCATAAAATGTCCCCGTAATCTCCAGCGGGTACCCGGTTTTAAGATAGTCGGCCCGTTCGAGGAAAAACGGCTGATCCTCGGAGGCAGTAATCTCCACCCTCACGAAACGGAAGGAGCGATAGAAGAACGGGAGATAGGTCTGCCTCCCCTCATGAGCGGTATAAAGATCCGTAAGGCCGAAAAGAGTCTGGCCCTCAGGGTTGTCGCGCACGCCGCGGAGAAAGCTTCCGTTTTGCTGCAAAACGCCATAGCCTTCGGCATAGACGACGCGAAGCCTGCTCCCGCTGCCGCAGCGGAACACAAAGCGCGGGTATGCGCTGACCAGCCTGCCCGCGTCCAGCTCGAGAAAGGCCGTACAGCCTGCCGGAACAAAGCGTTCTCCGCCGCTTTCGACGAGCAGTCCGCCGCTCCGCATCACCCGTCGGAAGGAATCCTCCGTTTCAAAGGGATACGGAATCGGGCGCGGCTCCGTCGTCCAATAATCCCGGAGCGCACCGATTCCCTCGGTAGGGTATCCGGCAATTACCACTGCCGGCTTCCATATGGCGTCCGGCGTCTGCTCCGTCACGAGTCGGCCGTCAAAATCCTCCAAAAACCCGATATATCCGTACCGGTGATTTTCACGAAAGGCATAGCCGGATACCTCCGTGCAGAAATATTGCGCCGAAGTCGAAAAGCCGTATGACGTTTCCAGCTCCTCTATCCAGAGGCCGCCGATCCCCTCCGTTACAACGGAGCTCGGGCCCGTCAGGAAGCAGATATTTTTTTCTTTATGATCGGGATACTGGATCACCTTCACAAATATTTCATTTTCACCCGGCCTGAGATATGCGGTAACGTCCAGCTCGTCCGTATACCGAACGCCTCTGGGCGCGCGGCAAGGGCCCGTCATTACGCGTCTGCCGTTAATCGTCAGCAAATACCGGCTGTCCGCGCAGATCCGCAGCCGGCACGCAAGAGGCATCTCCTGATCCGGCAGCCGTACCTCTTTTTTAAAATATATCATCCTCGGATCTGCCGCAAGCCTATGATCCGTCCAAATCCATTCCGCCCTCATCGCATTCTTTTCTCCGTTCCGTATTGGTATAGAAAGGCCGCAGCGGCGCCCATGAGCATCAGGCCGGCTATGGCAAGTAAAATGCGTTCCGCCAGGGACAGCCGCGTTTTGGCGACCGCCGATCCGGCCGCAGAATAAGAATAGGTCAGTCGGCCCAGGGGGACGGCGCAGCCGGAAACATAATAATCCATAATATCGTCTTCCCGTTCTACGCTGTCGGCCGCTTTAAAGTCGATCCGGAAATCCTGCGCGGGAATGTGCAGCGCCTCGAACGGCACCGCAATCTGCATAACATTGCCCTGTACGGAGCAGGCGACATTCTGCACTCTCTCAAATACATATTCGCCGTCCCTGCGCACCCGCTCCAGAGACGTCAACATCTCGGAAACGGGCATACGGTTCAACACATACTGGAAGCCCTCCCACGACGCGGCCTTCGTTTTGTCTCTGCTCTTTTCGCACACGGAAAAAAAGAGATTCATCCAGTTCGAGGCGCCATTCCTCCTCGGTCTGATATCTTCCTCAGTTTGCAGGTAAAAATAAAGATTCGTATCGTCATGCGTTACGCGGAGCTCGGTAATAAAATTTTCCGCGGCTGCCTGCGTATAATGAAGCTCCGGGCTGGCTCCGGCAAAATCTCGAGCTGTATTTTTCACTGCAATATTATAAAATACATTCGGGCTGCCTGCCTCGAAGGTCCATTGCTCCGGAGAACCGGCGATATCGATCGTTTTGCGCTCCGGGAATGAATCCTTTTCTTCCGTCAGATCCTCTCCCTTATATTCCCGGATTGCATTGATCATTTGCAGATAGTAGTTGTCTCCATAGCCCTGCCGCGTATAATCCTCCGGATCGTCAGACGCATAATCACGGGCTTTTGTCATTTCAATGTCCCGTGACCACTCCGTATTAAACGTGTCGATCCATCCGTAGCCCTCCGCGTTCTTCTGGGCAATCCATTCGTTCCAGCCCGTAACAAAGATCATCTGCGGATCCGCCTGGATTGCAGATTCCCATTGCTCCTGAAAATTTTTCCCCTCCAGAATCCGGCGGACAGTTCCGTTCTCCGGCGTGCCGGCCGAATAGCCTCTCCCATAATAGCCCTCCTTCGCGCCCTTCGGGACAGATACGCCGTCGCTGCACGGACCGGAAAACTGGCAGACGGAAACATTGATCAAATCGGTATACCGCTTCTGCGGCTTTGAGAGATCCATATAAGGGAAGCCCATTTCCCGAGGCTCTTCCAACGGCCACTGCGGAGGCCGGATGCAGAAAAACTCCCGCAGCGCGGCAGGCACCTCTTCCTCTCTGGCAATGATCAGCGGCTTATCGTAAGGACCATAGAACCAGAGCTCCGGATAGAGCCCTTTTCTATACAGCGCCGTATAGAGATGCCGTACGGCTTCTCCACTGTTTGTATTCGTAAAGAATGCAATTTTCGGCGCGTTCCAGCCGGCCAGCCGGTATTCCTCCAGCACGGCCAGCATCTGCCTCCAGACCTCATCATAATAGATGCCGTTAGTAACGTCGAACACAAGGAAATCGATATCCGCCGCGATAAATAATTCAATATGCTTTCTGAGAACGAACGGATCCGCGCTGTTGTAGTAGCCGTACAGCGGTTCGTTGAAAAAGTACGTCAAATCATTGGGATACGCGTCCGAATTCGTGTCAAGCAGCTGCGGAAGCGCAGACGTCCGCAGAATATCCGTAATATCATACACCATTTTCTGATTCTGCTGACCAAGCCACAGAAAATAAAACAGGCCTACATATTTCTCGCCCTGATATCCGGAAACGCGTTTCAGGCTTCGGCCCAGCGCGTCCGTTCCGGTTATTGATGCCGCGCTTTTGACCGGCAGCAGCCGATCTGCGGAGTCCTCTTCGGCGGATCGCTCTGCCTTTTCCGCCGCGCTGCCGCGGACGGACGACAGGATTCCAAGCGGCAGCATCAATGTGAACGCAAAGAAAAGCCAAAGCCTCCTTCCGTAGTTCCGTTTATAAAAAAAGCTTTTTTCAGGCTTCACCTTCATCCGCCTCCCTTGCGGCGTTTTCCTCCCGTCCGAGGTCCTTTTCCGAATTACAAGTATAGCATCGCGGCCAAACCGATAGAATACATTACATCATTATAAATCAGACATTTTTTGACTTCTGTCTCGCGTTTCCATCTTGACAGAGCTTTCCGGCCGCCTTTATAATAAATGCGCATCGCCGGAAAAAATGATTGCAAACGATTGGTGGTTCTCACATATGATTCAAAATCAGAGCTTAGCGGCACGCTTCCGGGAGCTGACAGATTCGGAGCGAATGTTCCGGGAGCTCTATTTCGCAAAAAAAGAACCGGATCAGCTCCGGCGATATCTCGCTTCGCTGCCGCAGGAACGGCAGAAGCCGGTACGGGATTGGCTTCAGGCCGAAAAGGGCATCATTCTCTCCGAATTGACAGAAAATCTTGCAGAGTTTGATTTTTCTGACAACGTAATTGTCACGCGCCATGCCCGGTATACGCCCGCGTTTGTCCATAAGCATACTTTTTTTGAAATCGTGTGCGTATTAGAAGGAAACTGCGTCAATCGGATTGGGGATACGCGTCTCCTTATGAGCGACGGCGATCTGTGCGTGATCTCTCCGGGCGTCTATCACGCGCTGCAGGAAACGGAGGGCAGTCATATTTTCAATATTCTGATTAAACATTATTCGCTCATGGAAACCCTCAGTAATTTCCTGCTGCAGAAAAACGCTCTGGCAGGCTTTTTCATTCAATCGCTGTATATGAAAAACACGAAGCATTATCTGTCCTTTCACACAAAAGGAGACGGGGAAATACAGCATCTTCTGGAAGCGCTGATTCTGGAAGAGGTTTCAGCCGAGGAGAGAAGCCGAGACGAGCAGCACAGCGCTCTGAAGGAAGCCTATCTGAATGCGCTTCTGAATCATTTGGCGCGCAGCCATACCGAGGCGGCGGAATGCGAGGGAATCAGCGTAGCCAATTCCCGGCTGATTATCGAAATCCAAAAGTATCTGACAAACAATCTCCAGACCGCTACTCTCCAAAGCCTGGCTGAGCATTTTAACTATTCTCCGTCTTACCTGAGCCGTCTGATCCAGCAGAGCGCCGGAACGAATTTTTCAAAAATTCTGCGCCGCATTAAGATTAATAAGGCCTGCAGCCTGCTGTCCAATACCGATCTGAACGTAAACGAGATCGGGGAGCAGACCGGCTACCGCTGTCAGCGCCAATTCAACCGGGCCTTCCAGGACGTCATTCATATGACCCCCTCGGAATACCGGAAGCAGCACCGTCTGCTCCCATTATAAAATCACTGTTTTTTCTTTCCGCATTTGACGGCAATCAATGCTCCGCAGGCGACCGTAATCGCTGCTCCCGCCGAAACGGCAATCCATTCGCCGATGGAAAGGCCGGTATTTTTCTCCTCCTGCTTGCCGCTCTGCTGCGCTTCAAAGTCCGCAAGCGTCATTCCGGTATACGTATACGCAAGACGCCCCATGGGTACGGCATCGCCGGACACATAATAATCCATGATATCCTCCGGATGCTCGATGCTGTCCGCCGCCTTGAAACGAATTGAGAACGGGCCTTCTCCGATTCCCAGCGCGCTGCGCGGAATGCAGAGCTGCATTACGTTCCCGTTCACCGTAAAGGAGACGGACGAAACGGCCTCAAACTCGTATTTTCCGTCCGCAGCCACCCTTTCAAGAGAAGTCTGCGTATCCGATTCCGGCTTTCGGTTGACAATATACTGAAAACCTTCCCAGGACGGGAATTCCTCGTCTGCGTTTTCAATGCCGATCAGCAGATTCATCCAGTTCTCGGCGTCCGGATCCCGCTCGGATATCGCTTCCTTGGTTTCAAGCCTGAAATATAAATTTTGACTGTCATGGGTTACTTTAATGCTGGTGATGAAATTGTCCGGCGCAGCCTGCGTGTAATGGTATTCCTCTTTTCTCACATATCCGTAATGATCTCTGGCAATTTTATCCTCAGAAAGATTCAGATACGTGTTTGTCACATCGTTCCATTGCGCGTCATCGCCGCCAAGGTCGATCGTTTTGGATACGGGCTCCTGATAATTTTCGGAGGTCAGCCCGATGCCCTTGTATGCGCGGATGTTGGAAATCAGCTGAAGATAATAATTGTCTCCATAGCCCTCCTCGGCATATGTGCCGTCCTCATTCTGCACATAAGTAGACGCCCTTGTCATTTCAATATCCCGGGAAAATTCCGTATTAAAAGTATCAACCCAGAATGGCGTGCTGCCCGCCCAGTCTGCAGTCAGCTTCAGCGCGGTCCACTCGTTCCAGCCCGTGACAAAAACGATTTCCGGATCTTCCGCAAGCGCCGTGTTCCACTGCTCCTGAAAATTGTCTCCCCTAAGGATTGCGTCAACATTGCCGTTCACGGGATTTTCCGAGGTATAGCCTCTGCCCCAGCTTTCATTGATGCCGCCGTTTACGCCCTGTACGGAAAAGCTAAAGGCGTCGCCCGTGTGCTGTGCAACCGAAACGCTCATCAGATTGGTAAAAAGACGCTGCGGACGGACCTTTTCCACATACGGCCAGCCTGCCGGATCATACTCGGCCTCCGGCCACTGCGGAGGCCGGACCGCAAAGAACTCGCGCATCGGCTCCGTCAGCTCCTCTTCCCAGGCAATGATCATCGGCTTCTCCCCGCTGCCGCGAAACCAGAGACTGTCATATTTTCCCCTTCGGTACACGTTCCTGTAAAGCTGCGCTACGACATCTCCCGATCTGGTATTCGTGAAAAACATCAGCTTTGGAACATCCCAGCCCGCCGTCTGGTAGGCAAGATAAATGTCCAGCATGTTCGAAAGCACTTCGCCGTAATAGATCCCGTTCGTGAAATCAAGCGCGATAAAATCAACGCCGGCGGCAATGAACAGCTCCAGATGCTTGCGGATGACGTACGGATCCTGACTGTTGTAATAGCCGTACAGCGGCTCGTTAAAGAAATAATTATATCCGTTGGGCGCTGTAGAATTATTCGCCGCAGTGCTGAAAAGCGCGTCTCTGTCTGTTCGCAGCAGCTTCGTGATATCGTATACCTCGGTCTGCGGTTCTCCCTGCTGCCCCATCCATGCAAAATAAAACAGGCCCACATATCTGTCCGTCCGATATCCCGAAATATCCGGCAGCTCTCTGCCCAATGCATCCGTGGCCGTGATGTGGCTCAGCGTATAATCAACGGCGCTTTGGTCCGACTGTGCATGAACCTTATGCCCCGACCAGGCTGCCAGCAAAGCCGCGGTGGCAAAAACGGCCAGCGCGGCAAGAAGCAGGATGCGTGTGGAATCGATTTTACCCATGTTCTTCCTCCTGTTTCCCTCGAAATTATGTCACTTTTTCTTTCTTGTCAATACGATGATTACTGCAATCACAGCTACGGCCGCAACCACGCAGACAATAATCACGACAGGGCTAATTCCGCCAGTCTCCTCTTGCGCAGAAGGCGCTGCAGCCGAAGGCGTCTCTGCCGCAGTCGCCGGGCTTTCGCTCGCTGCCGGCGTCTCTGACGGCGCGGAGGTCTCGCCGGGCGTGGGCTCAGGCGTTATGTTTGCTTCCGCCTCTTCGCAATATACCGCAATGTTTGAGACTTCGAACCAGCACTGCGCGGCTTCAAATCCCAGATTGTAATCGTCGTCTTCATCAAAGGCATCATATTCCTCCGGAATTTCTATGGTCCCCTCTTCCGTACCGTTCAGCTTCAGCGAGACCTGATTGCCCGCACGCGTCACTTCAAAGTCGAATTCCGTGTCCTTTGCCAGACGAAGCCGCGTGCTGTCCCAGAGCTGATCGTTCATATTAAAGCCCTTAAATTCAAAACGGACGCCCCACTCCTTTGTGATCAGAAGAGAGCAGCGCCCGGTCAGATCGTTCCCTACAATCAAACGAACGCCAGTCCACGCTTCCGAGCCAATATCTAAAATCTTGACGTGCCCGGAAAAAGTATAGTTCTTTGTCAGCCCCGGTACATAAAACGTCTCGCTTCCCGTGCTGATTCCCTCCTCCTCGGTGCTGTTGGTAAACACCCCTGGCCGGTCATCAACTTCCTTCATGTACAGCTCGTCAAACGCATTCTCCGGATCAAATAGATTCGTCGCGCCGGATACGGAAAGACCTCCCAGCAGAAGGCAGAACGCCAAAGCCGTCAGCAATACTTTGCCTGCAATTCCTTTTCTCATGATGTACCTCCTGAATAATTTATTATCATAATTTTAATAAATTATGCGGTACGGCGGCAAGGTCACCCCTCTACACAAATCAGACACTTTTTGACATTTTGTACTCATTAGAATTCTGTCGGCCCGTATCGCTCTCGCGGAGAAAAGCAATGCCTATTTATTCGGTTTGCTGCAAACGAACTTACAGACTCCATAACCTTCAAACCGGTCATACAGATCGTATCCTGCGTCTCTCGGCGCAACTATAATCTCCTCCAACCGCGTCTCAGACGAATTGCATCTCATTCAAAGCGCCGCTTTCCTACAGGTCCATCGCTGTTTCATTCAGCAAGAACTGCTCAATTCCTATATACAGAATTCCATTATCATCATGCCACGGTTCGATATCCTCTCTCACAACAACGATCTTCTTGAACGAATCCTGTATTTTAACCAGCGACCTGGTTTCCTGCTCTCTTTTTTCTTCATCCGGGATCGCAAACGCCGACTGGATATAATAGCGCCTGCTGCCCTTGTTAGCAATAAAGTCCACCTCATACTGGACTCTTTTGCTTTTGCCCTCGGGAGAACGTGTGTTGACCTCCACAACGCCGACGTCAACGTCAAACTCCCGTACACGCAGCTCGTTGAACAGAATATTTTCCATGATATGGTTTTCTTTCTGCTGGCGGAAATTCAGCCGCGCATTGCGCATCCCTACATCGGAATCGTAGTATTTCAGCGGCGTTCCTTTGAGGCTCCGAACAGGCACCGTTCTTTTCCCATGCGTGGGCATAGTCTTCTTTTGTTTTTCCAGAGCTTCGCTTCTCTTCCCCGGATGCGTTGCAAAAGCGTTGACAAATCTCATTCTAATAATGCGTTTACCTGTTCTTGCCGATTCTGTGTTCCTTTTGGTATTGCGTCAATTGGGGATAAAAATGGCACCCCCTGCCAGAATCGAACTGACAACTAGCCCTTAGGAGGGGCTTGTTATATCCATTTAACTAAGGGGGCGCGACTTGGTTTGATCTTTTCGCTTTCAATAGAAAGGAAAAGAAAAAAGACTGGTTGATTATAGCACAGCGCATTCTTCCGCGCAACGGGTAATTTTCAGGCAAGAAGCCGCCGCGCCGCCGTCTCCGCGCGTTCATATAACGTTCCGATGTCTTCCCCGATCAGGAAACGGCCGTCTTCATATAAAATTTTCCCGTTTACGACCGTCATGCGGACGTTTGCCTTGCTCCCGGCGTATACGAGATTTTTCAGCGGATGGTTGAGCGGGCGCATGTTCGGCATGTTCATGGAGATGACCGCCAGATCCGCAAGCTTCCCCACGGCAAGACAATCCGCATCCGCAAGCCCCATCGCCCTTGCGCCATATACCGTAGCCATGCCAAACACCTGCACCGCGTCCAGCGCGGCAGCGTCAAAGCCTCTGTGCTTCGCAAGCACCGATACCAGATACAGCTCCCGGAACAGATCGAGCGCGTTGTTCCCCGCCGGGCCGTCCGTGCCGACGGCTACACGAATGCCGCGAGAAAGCATCCGCGCAATCGGCGCGATACCGCTTGCAAGCTTCAGATTTGCCGCCGGGCAGGTTACGGCATAAACGCCGTGCCTCCGGAAAATTTCCAGATCCTCTTCCGAAAGATAAACGCAGTGGAAGCCCCCGCCGCCATAATCAAAAATGCCCAGCTCTTCAAAGAGTGCCGACGGCGTTTTTCCGTATCGTGCAAGACAGCCCGCCACTTCCCGCGCCGTTTCCGAATTGTGCATATACATCGGAGCCCTCAGACTGCCGGCCAGCCGGCCAAGCTCCTTCAGAATTGCGTAGGATGTGGTATATTCCGCATGAAACCCAGGAAGAAACGAGATCAGGGGATCGTAGCGGTTCAGCGTCTGATACCAGTCCGCAAGCATCTGCACGGACTGTGTAAAATCATTTACCGCTCCTGTGAATACCGTGCGGAATCCGCATTCGGCCGATGCGGCCGCGGCAGGCTCCGGCATCAGGTACATATCAAAATTCGCCGTGATTCCACTCGTCAGATATTCGGAAATCGCCAATTTGGAAAAAAGATATACATCGTCCGGCGTCAGCTTTGCCTCATAGGGGAACACCTGCTCCTTCAGCCAGCGGTCAAGCGGCATATCGTCTGCTTTCGAACGCAGAAACGTCATTGCGGAATGCGTATGCGCGTTTTTTAAGCCCGGGATCACCAGATCGCCGGCAAGATCGATTTCCCGGTCCCAGAAGGCCGGCTCCGGCTCTGTCGCCGCACTTCCGATCCGTACAATTCGGCTGCCCCGCACATGCAGCTCTCCCTCCGTCAGCAGAAAAGGCGACTCTGCGCCGCCGGTAAGGATTTTCCCGTTATAAAAACGTAAATTCATCGTCCGTCCTCCATTTTCACATTATTATAATTCCACAGGAGCCGTTTTTCAAGCAAGGGAAGTTAAATATTTACAAATCGGTTTTGTAAAACTATAATATCACTCGTTGCAATTTTATATAGAAAGCTGGTTTTTCGGATGATCCGAGATCTCACCGAAGGCAGGACGGAAACAGTTTTGGTCAAATTCTCCCTGCCGTTATTTATAAGCGTCATTTTTCAGCAGATGTATAATATGGCCGACAGCATGATCGCAGGAAAATTTTCCGCGGACGGGGAAAGCGCGCTGGCGGCAGTCGGCGCCTCCTATCCGATCACGATGATTTTCATGGCCATTGCGATCGGCAGCAACATCGGCTGCTCCGTTGTCATATCGCGCTTCTTTGGAGCAAAAGATTTTCGGAAAATGAAGGCGGCGATCTCCACGGTGCTGATAGCCTCCTCTGTTCTGGCCGCTGTGCTGACTGTAGTCGGCCTGCTGACAAGCGGTCCTCTGATGCGTCTGATCCGGACGCCGGAAGAAATTTTCGAGGACGGAAAATTATATCTGAATATCTATATTGCCGGATTTCTATTTTTGTTTTTATATAATACGGCGACAGCCGTATTTCAGTCGCTGGGCGATACCAATACGCCGCTTTATTTTCTGATCGCCTCTTCCATCGGAAACATCGTATTGGACTGGTTTTTTGTGGCGATTCTTCATCTTGATGTCGCCGGCGTAGCCTGGGCGACGTTCATCGCGCAGGGAACCGCCTGTATCGTATCGCTCGTCGTTCTTTTAAAGCGCCTGCGTAAAATAGAAAAGGACGTGAAAGCGGAGAAGTTTTCTTTTTCCATTTTAAAAGAAGTTTCTGTTATCGCCGTGCCGAGCATTCTGCAGCAGAGCTTCGTATCCGTAGGAAACATGTTCATTCAAAATCTGGTAAATGACGGCGGAAAATCCGTCATCGCCGGATATTCCGCCGCCATAAAGTTAAATACGTTTGCGATCACGTGCCTTACTACGATGTCCAACGGACTGTCAGCCTTCGCCTCGCAGAATATCGGAGCCGGGAAATACGACCGTGTCCGGAAATCCTTTAAGGCCGGGATCGTAATGTCGGAGCTGATTATTTTACCGTTCGTACTCGTTTTCGTCTTTGCAGGAAATTTTGCGCTGCTTCTTTTCATGGATGGCGGCAGCGAGCTTTCCATGAGTACCGGTGTCCGTTTCCTGCAAATCGTATCTCCCTTTTATCTGGTCGCTGCAGTAAAACTCGTTTCCGACGGAATCCTGCGGGGCGCAGGCGCGATCCGCTGCTTTATGCTCTCCACGTTTTCCGATCTTTTGATCCGCGTTCTGCTTTCGTATCTCTTTTACGCGTTCTGGGGCAGTACGGGAATCTGGTGCTCCTGGCCGGTCGGCTGGATTCTGTCAGCAGGCATTTCTCTTGCCTTTTACTTTAGAAGAAAATGGATTGCGGCCTAGGAGGTCGTTTGCCAGTCCACCCAAGATCGGGCCGATCGCAGTGAAGCCGGCGACGACCGCCAGCTGCTCGAGCTCCATCGGAACCGTCCGAAATACGCGCTGCAACGAGGGAATGTAAATTACGGCAAGCATCATCAGCATGGACAGCGCGCCCGCCGCCAGCAGCCAGAGATTGTCGCGGATTCCGCTCTGGAGAAGGCTTTTCGTCTCGCTGCGGCATTCAAAGGAATGTACGATCTGCGTCATCACCAGCGTCATAAATGCAGCGGTCCGCGCAAGCTCCGTGTTCCCCGTGGTATATTGTATACTGACGAAGGCGCCGAGCGTGCAAAGTCCGATCAGCAGCCCGCGAAACAGGATGAGGAACGGCAGTCTTCCGTAGAAAAGGCCGCGGTTTGCCGGCACTGGTTTTCGTTTCATGATTTCGTCGGTCACCGGGTCAAGTCCGAGCGCAATTCCAGGAAGGCCGTCCGTTACTAGATTAACCCAGAGAATTTGAATCGGATAAAGCGGGAGCGGCAGCCCGAACAGAACGCCGGCAAACATCGTAATGACTTCTCCGAGGTTGCAGGCCAGCATATACCGGATAAATTTCCGAATATTGTCGTATATTCCGCGGCCCTGCTTCACGGCCTCGGCAATGGTGGCGAAATTATCATCCATCAGAACCATGTCGGACGCCTCTCTTGTGACATCCGTTCCGTTGACGCCCATGGCGATTCCGATATCGGCCTCTTTAATTGCCGGCGCATCGTTGACTCCGTCTCCCGTCATGGCGACCGTGTTGTTCTTTTTTCGCAGCGCTCTCACGATTCGCAGCTTGTGCTCCGGCAAAACGCGCGCATATACGTTTACACTGTCTACGGCTTCTTCGAACTCCGCATCGCTCATCTGGCTGATTTCCTCTCCGGTCAGGACGCGCGATGCGGGAATATTGACCTCCCTCGCAATGGCTGCGGCCGTAATTTTATGGTCTCCCGTAATCATGATGGTCCGAATTCCCGCGTCGGCGCACAGCTGTACCGCGCCCGGCACTTCCTCGCGCGGGCGATCCATCAGGCCGATAAAGCCGGCAAAGATCAGATTGGATTCCAGACGGGCCTGCTTCGTTTTATCTTTCGACGACCTGTATTCCTCTGCCTCGTCAGGTCGGATCGGGCGGTAAGCGGCGGCAAGCACGCGCAGCGCTCCGGAGGCAAGGCGATCGTTGCAGCTCCGGAGCCGCTCGAGCGCAGCCGGATCGAGGCGCTTGATCCGGCCGTTTTCTATGTAGCGCCCGGCCTTTCCCAGCACGACGTCGGCGCCTCCCTTTGTCATTACAAAAAATTCTCCTTGTTTGTTTTTGACGATTACGCTCATGCATTTGCGGACGGAATCGAAGGGGATCTCGGCAATTCGGACAAATTCGGCAGCCGATGCTTCCGCCTCCTGACCGCCGATCTCTTTTAAAGCCTGTTCGGTGGCGTCTGACAAATTGTTGCAGACCCTGCAGATATTTGACAGCATCCGCAGATCCCCTGCGCGGGAAGCGGAATCGGCCTTTCCGCCGAGCATTTCCGACGGCACACGGATTTCCCGTACCGACATTTTGTTCTGGGTAAGCGTGCCGGTTTTATCCGAACAGATAACATTTGTGCCGCCCAGCGTCTCGACGGCGGGAAGGCGCCGCACAAGGGCGTTGTTCGCCGCCATTCTCTGTACGCCCAGCGCCAGAGAAATTGTTACAATAGCCGGCAGGCCCTCCGGTACAGCGGCGACGGCCAAGCTGATGCCGGTAAGCAGCATATTGATGATATCCTCTCCCCGAAGGATCCCGGCAAAGGTGACCGCGACGCAAATCAGTACGCAGGCAAAAACAATATATTTTCCGAGCTTTGCCAGGCGTTTCTGAAGCGGCGTCGATTCTTCTTTCACTTCCTGGATCATACCGGAAATCTTTCCCATTTTTGTATTCATTCCCGTGTCCGTTACGCCCACGGTTGCCGATCCGCTGATCGCAAGCGTTCCGGAATATACGGCGGAATCAAATCCGGCCAGCTCGCTTTTCTCCACCGCGGCCGATTCCCCTGTAAGCATGGCTTCGTCGACCGTAAGGCCTGAGGAAGTAATAATAAAGCCGTCTGCCGGCAAAATATCTCCGCCTTTTACGAAAACAACATCGCCCGGTACGATCTCCTCTGCGCTGATTTCAATTTGCCTGCCGTCCCGCAGCACTCTGGCATGAAGCGCCGTCATCGACCGGAGCGCTTCGATTGTTTTTTCCGTTCTGTATTCCTGGATAAATCCTAAAAATGCGTTGACCACTACGATTCCGATCATCACGGCGGCTTCCGTCCAGTCCTGCATAAATGCGGAAATCCCGGTGCATACGATCAGAATGATCGTCATGATGTCCTTGAACTGGCCCAGAAACAGCAGCACCGGCGACTTTTTTTTATGCTGCTCCAATGTATTTCTCCCGTATTTTGTCAGCCGGTGTTCCGCCTCCGCCGCAGTAAGTCCCGTGTAATCGGATTCTCTTTTGAATTCCATATTCCCGCGTCCTCCTATCTGCATCCGTTTGCAGTCTGCATGCAGCATATCCTGCTGATACAAAGTCTATTCGGGATTGTCCCCGTATATGCCCCGGAGGGAGGACGCGGTTCGTTTTTTATTTTTTCAATACCAGGATGGAATACGGCTCCAATTCCGTATGTCCCAGATACGTCTTGCCGGTCAGAAGCTCCGTCATCGGCTCCTCCAGGTCAACAGACGCCGGTTTATTGCCTGTTTCCACCAGGATCAGACCGCTGCCGGCCGCTCCGCTCCGCGGAATTACCGCAAGCTCACCTGTAATTCTCGGGAGCTTTACACCTGCCTCCTCCAGTGCGGCCTTCAGAATTCTCACTAAATCCTGTGCGGACGGAATCGTTCCTAAAAGAATGATTCTCCCGCGCCCAACGGGGAAAGACATTACGAGACTCTTTCCTTTCACCGCAGAATGCATGCCGGTAATTGTGACAAGCGTATTTTCTTGACTGGCATCATACATCTCAAACCACAAGCTGCCGGTAAACGGCGTTCCGTCTTTCCATTCGGCCCGGATATAGCGTCCCCGATCAGGCGCGGAAAATGCCAGCCGCGCTCCGGTCAGGCGTTCCAGCATTCCCATGGCCCTGTCTGTATAATGCGTCCCGATGCCGGTCCGCTGATCGGTCATCGGGCCGGCGATCCATATTCCGCCGTCTTTGACCCACCGTTCGATCCGTTCGGGCAGCGTATCGTCTTCCAGCGTCATCATATACGGGGAAATCAGTACTTTATACCCTTCCAGACTTTTCTGCGCGCCGATGATGTCGACACGCGCTCCCATTTGCGTGAGCGGACGGTAGAAGTCGGAGGCGAGCCTGTCATAATAGCGGAATCCGTCGATCCACGGCTGGCATTCAAACAGGTTCCAATTTAGAGAGGTAAAATGCATTGCAATCTCCGTGAAGACCCGCGTGCCGCGCAGAAAGTCTCCCGCTTTTTCAAATTCATCCGCCGTCTGCCGGATCTCTCCGAACATATGCAAAGGCCTTCCTGCGGCAGACAGCACGGAACCGTGCATTAATTCATGGCCCGCCCAGTGCTGACGCCACAGCCAATACAGATTGGCCGCCCCTCCAAACGCTACCGGCATCCAGGAGTTCACGCGGCAGAAGCCCTCCGGCTTCATGACCTGCCCTACGGAAACGGACGCGTTCCATCCCGTCTGCGTCTCCGTGTTCCAAAACGGCATCTCTTTGATGCCGCGCAGATAATCAAACCAGAAGCCGGCCTCCCACAGATTCTCCTCCGAGTTATAATGATTGAACATTACCAGATCCATAGGGGCGTTCATTTTTTCATAATCGAGCCCGGCAAACGGCATCATGTCCGTTCCGATGGGCGCATCCGTGTATTCTCTTACTATTTTCTGCTGCATATGCAGGAAGGAAATACACGATTCCTGCTGAAAAAGATTCCATTCCAGCAAAATGTGCGGATTGTGCCAGGCGTTTGCAGGCGCCGGAATTTCGTCAAAGCAGTCGTAAGCCTGGCTGAAAAGATTCAGATTCCAGCGAGCGTTGAGCGCGTCGATCGTTCCGTATTTCTTTTCCAAAAACCGGTGGAATTTTTCCACGCACGTCGGGCAGAAGCAGCCGGCACCCGGCATATAAATTTCGTTGTCCAGCTGCCATCCGATCACGTTCTCGTCGCGGCCAAACTCCTGCGCCATGGCGCGTATGATGGACGCGGACGCTTCCCAGTATGCTTCGTTGTTTGAACAGCAATGACGCCGTCCTCCGTGGCTGGTTCGGATTCCTGCGGAATTCATGACCGCCGCATCCGGATGCTTCCGCAAAAACCAAATCGGCGGGGTTGCCGTTGGCGTGCCCAGGATTACGGAAATTCCCGCCTCTTTCAGACGGTCCACCACCTCATGCAGCCAGGTAAAATGAAAGCTTCCCTCTTTCGGTTCCATTTTGCGCCACGCAAATTCCCCGATCCGAGCGGCCTTCATGCCGGCCTTCTTCATTTTTGCAATATCTCCCGGCAGTTCGCTATCGTCCCAATCCTCCGGATAATATGCCGAACCCAAAAACGGCGCCGGATTTCTCTGATATTCCATACCTTACACCTCTCTGTCTTTTAGGGAAAAATTTTTCTGATCCCCGGAATTTTCTGTATCACCGCAACTACCGCAAAACATCCTCCGTAAACGCACAATGTTTCTCCTATCATAAACGGAATGGAGCAGGCTTCGGGAGCATGCCGGTATATTTCATTAATTGGTATCATCTGCAAAAGATAAATTCCCAGGCTTGCCGCAGAAAAAAGTCTCAGGATCCCTGCCCAGGACTCTTTAAATTTCAAATGCTTCGCAAATACGAACACCGCGCAGGCCAGAAGCATCGTACAGACAGACGTATAGTCCATCAGAAGCGAATCGGTTGTTCCTGCGCGCGCACTTAAATAATAAGTGCCGAAGAACATCAGACCTGCGGAAAAAATCCCGCAAGCATACAGCAGGAGACGCATGTGCTTTTTAAACGAGACCGTACTCAGATACCAGCCCATCAGAACGTATCCGAAATACCCCGCAATCCCCGGGATTTCAAAATAACCTGTAATCCTGATCCCGGCCAAGCGGAGCAGCGGAACGACCGCTCTGAAGAGAAAAAACAGCAGCAGATACCATTCGACAGCTTTTCGGTGATCGTTTCGGGCAAGCAGCGACAGAAGAGGCATCGCCGCATAAATTCCAAAGATTGCATAAAAAAACCAATAAATATTCTGTATTTCGTTATTTAAAAATAAGTTCAGAAAGGATCTTGGCCCGATGGGAGCCGGAAGCTCTCCAATCGCGATCTTATAAATCAGCATGACGCCGGACCAGATCAGAAAAGGAACGCCTGTTCTGAGAAATCGCCTTTTAAGAAATTCCTTTGTCGAATATTTCTCCCTGTAGTTCATCAGCGTCGCACCCGAGATCATAAAAAAAACAGGAATGGAAAAATGAAACACCGCCTGCAAAAGCATCGAAAAAAACCACTCTTTACTCGTATCAAAAGCAAAAACCTTTCCGGTACAGTGCATGGCAACAACCCCGAAGCAGGCAGCGATATTCAGAAAATCAATATAGAGAAGCCTTTTGCCGCTATCCCTTTGATTCAAAATGGGTTCCATACTGTTTCCTTTCTCTAGGATAGATGCTATTTTATCTTTTTTGCCCCGCTCCGTCAACAACAGATTACGGCCTGATCACCGCGTCCCTTGACACGGAGGGCTCCCAGGATTAGAATAAAGAACGTGAGCGGATGGACGGTTCCTACCGCGAACGACTTTTATTTATTACAAATTCAGACTGATGGCAAAGAACTCCGCTGCGCCGCAAGAAATATCCGCATGATTCCGTTTTCGCATATCGTGCTGCCTTCGGCCGTCGGCGTCTTGCCGGGAGGAAGCATGCGGGAACTCATCGACAAACTGCAGCAAACGAAAACACTTTCCAAAGAAGAATGGATCGCCCTGCTGGAAGGGCGCGACGATTCTTCCGCACAATATCTGTTTCAGAAAGCACGCCGGATCCGAGACGAAATCTACGGACGCGACGTATATATTCGCGGTCTGATCGAAATTTCCAGCTATTGTAAAAATGACTGCTATTACTGTGGAATCCGCAGAAGCAATTCAAACGCCGCACGTTACCGGCTGACGCCGGAGGAAATCCTGTCCTGCACAGAATCCGGGTACGCGCTGGGATTCCGCAGCTTCGTGCTGCAAGGAGGAGAAGACGCCTTTTATACGGACTTGCTGCTGTGTGATCTGATCCAAAAAATAAAGACGCGCCATCCGGACTGCGCCGTCACCCTCTCGCTGGGAGAACGCAGCCGAGAAAGCTACCAGCGTCTGTTTGAGGCCGGCGCCGATCGCTATCTTCTGCGTCATGAAACGGCTTCAGAACCGCATTATGCAAAGCTCCATCCTCCGGCGCTCAGTTTGGCGGAAAGAAAGCAATGTCTCTTCTGGCTAAAGGAAATCGGCTATCAAACGGGAAGCGGCTTTATGGTCGGCGCTCCGGGCCAGACTGCCGCGGAGCTTGCAGAAGACCTGCTGTTTTTAAAAGAACTGGATCCTCAAATGGTCGGAATCGGACCTTTTATCCCGCACCATGACACGCCGTTTGCCGGAGAACCTCCCGGTTCCGTAGCGCTTACGCTCTTTCTGATCGGTCTGCTCCGCCTAATGCTGCCCCGCGCCCTGCTCCCCGCAACGACCGCGCTCGGCACGCTTGATCCGGAGGGCCGGGAGAAAGGAATTCTTGCCGGGGCAAACGTCGTCATGCCGAACCTCTCCCCCACAGACGTCCGCGAAAAATATGCGCTGTACGATAACAAAGCGCATACAGGCGCCGAAGCGGCGGAAGGACTTGCGGATCTGAAGAAACGAATTCAAAAAACCGGCTGCCGCATTGCAGTAAGCCGCGGCGATTATCTCAAGCAATAAACAAGAATTGATAAGAAAGGAAGAACTTGTATGGAACAGTATAATCCGAAATCACTCTGTGCCGACGAATTTATCAGCGACGCCGAAATCCGGGAAACGCTGAAATACGCCGACGAAAATAAAAACAATATTCCCCTGATCGATCGCATTCTGAAGAAAGCGCGTCCGCGCGTTACGGAGAAAGGGACCTTCTGCGCAGGCCTGACGCATCGGGAGGCCTCCGTGCTGCTGGCCTGCGAAATCCCGGAAAAGGTCCAGGAGATGTATGCCCTCGCCGAGGAAATCAAAAAGGCCTTTTACGGAAACAGAATCGTCATATTCGCCCCACTTTATCTGTCCAACTACTGTGTGAATGGCTGCGTATACTGTCCCTATCACATGAAAAACAAGCATATTCCCAGAAAAAAGCTGACGCAGGACGAAATCAGGCGGGAAGTGATCGCCCTGCAGGATATGGGACACAAACGGCTGGCCATTGAATCCGGGGAGGATCCGGTAATGAATCCGATCGAATATATCTTAGAATGTATTGATACGATTTATTCTATTAAGCACAAAAACGGAGCGATCCGCCGCGTAAACGTCAATATCGCAGCAACTACGGTGGAAAATTACAGAAAGCTGAAAGACGCGGGGATCGGGACATATATCCTGTTTCAGGAAACGTATCATAAAGAAAGCTATCTGAAGCTTCATCCAACAGGACCAAAGCATGATTACAATTACCACACCGAGGCAATGGACCGCGCCATGGAGGGCGGAATCGATGACGTCGGCCTGGGCGTCCTGTTCGGGCTGGAACGCTATCGGTATGAGTTTGCCGGCCTGCTGATGCATGCGGAGCATCTGGAAGCCGTTCATGGCGTCGGACCGCACACCATCAGCGTCCCGCGTGTCAAGCATGCCGACGACATCGATCCAAATGCCTTTGAGTGCGGCATCAGCGACGAAATCTTTGCAAAAATCTGCGCGCTCATCCGGATCGCGGTTCCTTACACCGGCATGATCATTTCTACCCGGGAGAATCAAGCGGTACGTGAAAAGGTCCTTCGCCTCGGCGTTTCCCAGATCAGCGGAGGCTCCAGGACCTCGGTCGGAGGGTATACGGAGCAAGAGCGTCCCACGGATACGGAGCAGTTCGACGTTTCCGATCAGAGAACGCTCGATGAGGTGGTCCGCTGGCTGATGGAGCTGGGATATATTCCCTCGTTCTGTACGGCGTGTTATCGCGAGGGCCGTACGGGAGACCGCTTCATGGCGCTCTGCAAATCAGGCCAGATTCAGAATTGCTGCCATCCCAATGCGCTCTTAACGCTGAAGGAATATTTGACGGATTACGCTTCTGAAGAAACGCGCGCCATCGGCGAAGCGCTGATTCGCGCGGAGCTGAACAACATTCCCAAGGATAAGGTTCGGATGCTCTGTGAAGATCATCTGGATAAAATTTCCGCGGGAATCCGTGATTTTAGATTTTAAAAGGAGGCTGCAGAAATGGGACTGAATGACACTCCCGCTGCGGAGAGAATCCATATCGGCTTTTTCGGACGCCGCAACGCCGGAAAATCAAGTCTGCTGAATGCCGTAACCGGGCAGGAGCTTGCCGTCGTTTCCGAAACAAAGGGAACCACAACCGATCCCGTCTTCAAAACAATGGAGCTGCTCCCACTCGGCCCGGTAATGATCATCGATACGCCCGGCTTTGACGACGAAGGCGGGCTTGGCATGCTGCGGGTCCGTAAAACGCGTCAGATTCTGAACAAGACAGATATCGCAGTTTTGGTCATCGATGCCGCAGACGGAATGACGGAATCGGACGGCGAGCTTTTAGATTTAATCAGAAAGAAAGAAATCCCTTATCTGATCGTTTATAACAAATGCGACGCGTACACTGCGTCTCTTCCCGAGGGCGCAGTGGCCGTCAGCGCGCTGACCGGAAAAGGAATCCAAGAGCTGAAGGAGCGGCTTGGGACTCTAACGGAATCAGGAGGAGCTCCTAAGCGCATCGTAGGCGATCTGATCCTGCCCGGCAGTCTCGTCGTATTGGTCACGCCGATTGACAGCGCAGCGCCGAAGGGCCGTTTGATCCTCCCGCAGCAGCAGACGCTCCGCGACATTCTTGATTCCGACGCCGCTGCCGTCGTGCTCCGCGAATCCCGGCTTGCAGAAATCCTTCCGACCTTGGGAAAAACGCCTTCTCTTGTGATCACCGACAGCCAGGTATTTGCAGCTGTCAATGCGGCGGTTCCCGCCGAAATCCCGCTGACGTCTTTTTCGATTCTGATGGCCAGATATAAGGGGTTTCTGGATACCGCAGTGCGGGGCGTCGCGGCGATCAACCGCCTGCAGGACGGAGACACGGTGCTGATTGCCGAAGGCTGCACGCATCACCGTCAGTGCGAAGACATCGGGACCGTTAAGATCCCGCGGTGGCTCCGAAATTTTACCGGGAAAGCGCTTACGATCGAAACAACTTCCGGAACGGAGTTTCCCGAGGACCTCTCAAAGTATTCGCTTGCAATTCATTGCGGCGGCTGTATGCTCAATGAGCGGGAAGTCCGTTACCGTATGAAATGTGCCGCTGACGCAGGCGTGCCCTTTACCAATTATGGCATTACAATCGCTTATCTGAAGGGGATCCTGTGCAGAAGCCTTTCGCTTTTCCCGGAGCTGCTTGCAGAAATACCGCAGGAAGACAGAAAGTGAGGAATACGATGGAAACAAGAGTCGCCATTGCCGCAATCATCGTGGAAAATCCGGATTCCGTAGCGCCTTTAAATGAACTGCTGCATGAATACAGCCGTTATATCATCGGGCGCATGGGCATTCCCTACAAGGAAAAAGGAATTTCCATCATCAGTATTGCCATGGACGCGCCGCAGAATGCGATCAGCGCGCTGACGGGAAAAATCGGACGCCTGAAGGGAGTTTCCACCAAAACAACGTATTCCAATCACTGAAAAGTGCTTTCCCTCCCGGCCGCCTTGCATTTATCAAAAATCATGATATAATCCACTTTCGGTAAAATACTAAGCAATCGCAGGTGTCAGAAAGTTATGAGCAAGCAGCAAGACGAAGCCAGACTGGGAAACGGAAACATTTGGAGCGTCGTATTAAGTCTGGCGATTCCTACCATGCTGGCTCAATTTGTAAACGTTCTTTACAGCATCGTAGACAGAATATACATCGGCAATATGCCCGGCATCGGCGATACTGCGCTTGCTGGCGTCGGGATCTGCGGTCCCATCGTCACGCTGATCGCCTCCTTCGGCAGCCTCGTCGGACTAGGAGGCGCGCCGCTTATGGCCATTAAGCTCGGCGAGCAGGACAGGAAAGGCGCAAAGCAAATCCTTGCGAACGGCTTTCTTTTGCTGACCATTCTTTCCGTTCTCCTCACAGCCGTCGTTTTTCTTTTAAAAAACAATCTGCTCCTCTGGTTCGGAGCCAGCCAGACGCTTTACCCCTATGCAAATGAATATTTGACCTGGTACGCAGCCGGCACGCTGTTTTCGATTCTCAGCACCGGACTGAATTCTTTTATTATCTGTCAGGGCTTTGGAAAAATCGGAATGCTTACCGTTATGATCGGCGCTGTAGCCAACATTGTTTTGGATCCCGTATTCATTTTTCTGTTCGGACTCGGCGTCAAAGGCGCCGCCATCGCGACCGTTCTTTCTCAAATGCTTTCGACGGTATTTGCGGTAAAATTCCTGTTCGGCCGTCATACGATCATCCGGATTTCATGGAAGGGCTATTCCTTCCGCATCCTCAGAAGGATTCTTCTGCTCGGGCTCTCTCCATTTCTGATCATTGCCACCGACAGCGTTATGATCCTCGCTCTGAACGGAGTTCTGCAAAAATACGGCGGCTCCGACGGAGACAATCTCATCGCCGCGGCCACAATTATGCTCTCGTTTATGCAAATCATCACGCTTCCGATGGGCGGGATCACAAGCGGAACGCAGCCCGTATTAAGCTACAATTACGGCGCAGGAAATTCCGCCCGCGTTCGAAAGGGAGAAGCCTGTATTCTGATCCTCTGCCTCATTTTTACTACCGTTATGTTCCTGATTGCGCGGTTTGCCTCCGTCTATTTTGTAAAAATTTTTACAAGAGATGAAGCGCTGATCGCCATGTCGGTGAAATATATTCATATCTATACGCTTGCCATCATTCCGCTTGCCCTTCAATATACGTTTGTCGATGGCCTTACTGCTCTTGGGATCGCTCCTGCCGCGATTTCTCTTTCACTATTTCGTAAAATAGCCGTCATGCTGACGCTCACATTCCTTCTTCCGCAGCTTTACGGCGCCGAAGCCGTCTTTTATGCGGAACCGATTGCCGATGTCGTCAGCGCCGTTTCTTCGAGCACAGTATTTTTCCTGCTGATTGGGAAAATACTAAAAAAACGCGAGCGTCAGCTTGGGAGAATCCCCGGCTGAAGGAAGACCGCAGCCGAAGCATTTACGGGAACAAAGCCTCTGTCCACTTTTCCGCCGTCATTCTTTGCGCGCCGTCTCGGAGGCAAAACATTGCGGTTACCGGATTGTCCGTTATGACGCCGTCCGCTTCGCTGGAGGCAATTCTTCGGATCTCTTTTCGCGTATTTGCGGTCCAAACATACACGCCGATGCCCTTCGCGTGCATACGTGTCACCAGCTTCGAGGACAGCGCCGCGTTTTCAACGCTGCAGAAGTCCCATGCCTCTCCTCCGGAGCTCTCCTCAGGCGGCTGAGCGGAAATAAATACTGTCGGAATATCATGCCGCAGCGCTTCGACGTGCTCCAGAAGCGGCGCGTCCGCAGATGCAATCACACATTCCTCTGTCATGTCGTATTGTTCGATCAGGCGAAGCGTATTCTCCGCCAGCCCCTGCCTGCCGCCGCCCGTCTTCAGCTCGATCATCAGCCGAATTTTCCCCTTTGCCGCGGCCAGCATCTCTTCCAGGGTGGGAATCGGCTCACCGGCGAAATCGGGAGAAAACCAGGAACCGGCATCCATTTTTTTCACCATGTCATAGTCAGCGTCGCGGACGCTCAGATCGACGCCCGCCGTTCTTTGGAACGTATCGTCGTGCAGAACAATAAGCGTGCCGTCCCGGAGCCGCTGTACGTCAATCTCGGCCATATCGGCGCCGAAGCGAATGGCCTGCTGCAAGGCCGCTACGGTATTCTCCGGTCCCAGAGCCGCTCCGGCCCGGTGCGCTACGATTTTAACCGGAACGCCGAATTTGGGGAATGCACGGAAAGCGCATAGGAAGGTCAGTAAAAAGGCAGCCAGAATCAAGCTCGCCGTCCGGACCGCCTTTCTCCGGGAAATGCCGCGCGGCGCGGCAGGCAGCGCCAGAGGGGAATCACCCTTACGCAAATCATACAGCGCAGTCGATACGGCGCAGGCAAAAAACGGCGTCAGCACACCCGTAAGCTTCCCCCATATGCTTTGCAGCCACAGAAAATAAAATTGAAATCCGGCTCGGGAATTCTCCGGGCTACAGAAAGCACGCATAGCGCCCGCAAGAAGCAGGACGACGGCAAGCAAAATAAGAGTCGATAAAAGATAGAACGTTAAAAGAGCAGCGATCCAGATTCCCACCGACCGCAGCGCTCCGTCCTCTCTTCGGAAAGAGGAAAACGTTTTTCCTTCAAGCAGAACACCGGGAAGCCCGAGCAGATAAAATGCCGTAATTGCATGAAGAAATAAAACAAACACAATGAAAAAAATGAATCGAAGCGGCGTGTGCGCTGCGGTTTGCAGAAGGCCTTCCGGGATTCTGGCCTGCAGAAACGATCCGTTAAACAAAAAAACACAGGACAGCAGGCAGGCAGGAATGACGAAGAGCAGCACCAATCGGCTTTTGGAAAAAAGCTTCTGCATTTGTCCGGCCGCTTCCCGGCATAAGGACCGCAGTGTCATTGGCTCCCCGTTTCGACTCTTCGCACAGTAAAGAAGCAGAACCACAAGCTCATAGCTGAACGCAAGCCCGATCGGCAGCAGAAATGCCGGAAGAAGCCAGCGGGCCGCCGGCTCTGGCAGAAGGCCAAAAAGCAGACGGAGCAGCGGCATCAAAATGCAAAAGAGGAGCGAACGAAATACAACCTCAAAGCCAAGCAGTACCTGCAGATTTCCGCAGAGCACGCTGACAGCAGATTTGATACCAAAAGAAACTTTTCTCCCGCGAAGCAGCATTTATAATGATTCCTTCTGTATAAAATTTCCCCATTTCTGCAGGGAAGCCGCGCAAAACGGCCTTAGATTCATTATACTCCTTTTCTGAGAAATCATTCAAATGCCGATTCTGTCATACAATTCAAATTTCGTAATATTCGGAAGATCGAATCCATTAGGGCTGCAAACCGAACGAACTACGGAAAAGCGCACTTTTTCCGCCCCGACAACTCTTTGAAAATATTTTCTGACAGGCAGCTTCCCAATAGGTTCTTCCGGCGCCAGGACCGTTTCCCAGCGCCCGTTACAGTAGTATTCAATTTTATATGCGGAAACGCGCAGCGCGGCCCAATCCTCCGCAAGCACGCAGGAGTTAAACGAAATTGGAGAATCAAAGGAAAACACAACGCAGCGCTCGCGGTCGTTTCGATCCGGACACCAAAACTGCGAATCCTCCTTAAGCATATTCTCCGCCGAACAATCCAGTCCCTCCACCTGAAAAACACTAGAAGCGATTATTTCATTCGCCTGATTTAATTTGTTATCCTCCATAATCCTAAAGCCAGCCAAAAGATTTCCGTTTTGATCTGTCAGATATTTTTCGGGATAAAATTTCACCGATTTAATTTTTTGTAAAGACGGGAAAATAAGCTGCGCCTCATGCTCTGCAGAAAGCTCCGGTTTATAGGAGACCGCGCGTTCCCCGTCGCTGAGAATCATTGTTCCGCTGCAGTAGAGCGGATCGCGCCCGCAAAGGCTCCTGATATAAATTTTTCTTGTTTCGATCGGCTCGTCCCAGGAAAGAGCCTGATACGCGCCGGCCTCGTCTCTGCCGCCGGCCTTCTGTGCCGAAAAGTAATAATTACTGCCCCCGTCGTCAGGATCACACAGCGGAAGATATATGCTTAAAATTTGGTACAGCTCCTCCAGAAGCGCCTTTTCTTTTCGAAGCAGCTCCTCATACGTATTGATCATCTTAAGGCGCGCGCTTTCTTGGACAGGCGGAGCATAAAAAGACTTCCCCTCAGATTGGATCATGGATTGCTTGATAAAATAATTCTTCATAAGCTCATAACACTTCGCCAACTGCTCATAATCGGAAAGGATCTGATTCAGCCGGGCATCAAAGATGGAAAATAAATCTTTGACGTATTGAAATCTTTTCAGCAGCATCCATTTATGCTCTGTAATGAGATGGATGATTCGATAATCGAAATTACTGTTTTGCGCCTCGCCCTTCAGCAAGCGGATTACGTTTTCCGTGACGTTCAGGCCAAAGCAGATCTTTTTCTTGTCCGTGATGGCAACCTCAGCGCGGCCGTATTCTTTGACCTTATCTCCCGTTGAAAACGTATAATTTTCCAGCTCGCGCAAAAATCTGGATTTGTCGAACAAATTCTCCTGCGAAATTTCCTTCGGCCGGAAAATGCTGATATGAGAATCGTCCAAATGATTGCTGATTTCACATCTGGCGCTCTCGATAGATAAATGAATCATATCGATATCATACGTACAGGCAAACACGCCCTTCAGCGGTGAAAAACGATAGCAATAATAGACGTTCTCATCTGTATTTACTCCGTGGATCAGGATCGGGTGCGCCTCGTGTGTATCATGATTTCCATCCCAGTCGCCGCTGTAGCAGCTGTCAATCCAGACATAAATATAATATTCTTCAAAAAGCGCGCTGATAAAAACCTCTTTTGTAAAATGCAGCGGCTTTATATATTGCGCGCTGTTCTCAGATAAAATCCTTTTAAAGCAGCTTCTGTCATCGGTATAATTATAAAAGCCGACTTCGTTTACGCACATCACATTGATAAAATTGCAGTAATACCAGGATTCATACTGCCTTTTTCCCAAAATAACCGGTAAAAACATCGAAATATAAGGAAAAAGCGTACTGTCAATATTTTCCTCAATCGGAAGGCGGATCTCCGTCGTTTGATCTTTTTGAAAAATATGCTCAGAGCATTCCGTGATGCGGAAGCCGCGTAAAAAATAACGTGGAAGGCGCTGAACAACTCGCATCGCCATAGGATCTGCGTCATCATAAGAGATATATATCAGATGATCGATCCGTTCACATTGGATTTTATCAGTAAAACGAATAAATTTCAGAAAAAAACGATACTGTCTTTCTGCCGGCGATTTCTGTACGTTTAATTCGATGCATATGTATTTCGTCATTTTTTCCACATCCTTATTTATTTGTATCGTCTGTATTTATATAAATAATATTACAATTTTCGAATATAGTCAATATATTTATTTTATGTTTTATATATATTAGCATTTTTAATAATTAAAAAATTTCGAAAAATACGGCGTCGCTATACAGAAAATGCAAGCCTGTTTTCAATATAACGCAGCAGGCGGCAGAAAATCCATTGTATTCTATAAGAAATTCAATAAAAAGGGGCGCGAGCCGGAGGATTTCTCCCCGGTGCGCCCGGAAAACACAAGAAAGCAAGCTTTTAAAGGCTGTAGGAGCCGCTTTTCAGCGTATGTCTGAGGAAGGAACCATCCGCCTGAGGGACGTAGACCTCCGCCGTCGTATTGGCCGGAACCGTAACCAGAAAATGGCTGCCAACCTTGTAATCCACGGCTATTTTGCCATAAACGGTCTGCACCTCTCCCTTTGCCCAGGGGACGATCGGCGTCACTACAGGCTTAACGGTAAAGGTCTTGTAGCCGGGCGACGTCTTTTTGATCCCCAGCACATCCTCATAAAGCCACAGTGAGAAAGCGCCCTTGAAGGGATGGTTCAGAGATTGGCGGTGCGTCGAAAGCGTGAAGCTCTCCCACAGAGTGGTTGCTCCCATTTCAATCTGCGCGCCGAAGGAAGGATAGGTCCTGCTGTTGAGCGTTTTCTCCAGCACCTCATAGTATCCGAATTCCGACATAAATTTATAAATGTAGCGCAGCCCCAAGTGGCCGCAGGTAACGTGATAATCATGGTTGACGATATCTCGGGCGCACCAGGCCGCCATCGCCGCTTTCTCGCCCTCCGGATAGAGCCCGATTTCCGCACAGAACGAAGTCAGCGTCTGCGTCCCGTAGCAGTGATTTTCCGCATCGTAATATTTTGCAAGAAACACTTCCTTGACCTTTTCCGCCAGATCCGCGTAATGCTTTTCCTCCTCTTTCCTGCCGAGCACGCCGGCTGTCTGCGCCATGATGCAGAGCCCGTAATAATAATAAGCCGTAGAGGTTTCAAAATATTGCTGAGCCGGATCGTAGCCGTAGGGCGCGCACCAGTCCGCCAATTTATACGGATGGTCATTATAGATATAGCCGGTGGTGTTTGCCTGCATGTAGGCCGTGTAAGCCGCCATTTCGTCATAATATTTTTCGAGAACAGAACGGCAGCCGTAGGCCTGATAGCAATTCCAGGGGATCGTAAGAATTGCAGTGCCCCATGCGGGAACCGTATCAAGGCACCCGCGTTTTCCCGGTACGACATTGTTATAAACGCCGTGTTCCCGATGGGCGGTGACAATATCGTCAATATATTTATCCCAGAACAGCTGGGCGTCCCACATCACCATGGAGGTATCCGCAATAATATTGGCATCTCCGGTCCAGCCGCACTTTTCACGAGCCGGGCAGTCCGTCGGAATGCCGTGAATGTTGGAAGTAAAGGTGTTGCGGAACAGCTCCTGCATCTGGTTGAGGATCGGCATGGCGCAGACAAAATCCGCCTTAGGCGCAAGGTCCGTATGAACCTTCAGTCCCGTCAGCGTTTCTGCCGTCACATTTGCATGCGCGCCAGTCAGTTCCACATAGCGGAATCCAAAATAGGCAAACCTCGGTTCCCATACAATCTCGCCCGTTTTGCCAAAGATATAGCGCAGGGTCTGTACGCCGCGGATATGGAAAACGCCGGAGCTGTCCACATCCACCATACCGTCCTGCGTGACCGCCTCTCCAAAGCGCATCACCACCTCATTGCCAGGCGTTCCGAATACCTTCAGCCGTACGTATCCGGCAAAATTTTTGCCCATATCGAACACAAAGACACCCTCCTGCGGCATAGTCACCGCCGCGGGCTTTAATTCCTGTGTTACGCGGATCGGTGGCATCAGCTGCGGAACCAGCTTTCCCTTTGGCGCATTGTCCGGCACAGCCTGGAACCAGCCATTCTCATGATAGCCGTAGAGATCCCAGCCAGGCTGCTCCATGCGTCCATCATAGGTCTCCCCGACATAGATGTTGTTCATTGTAATCGGTGAATAGAAGGTCTTCCAGCCGCCATCGGAAACGACGTACTGCTTCACACCGCTTTTATAAGTAATTTCCAGCTGCAGCAGCAGGCAGGGATCCCCGTAAATGCCGCCGCCCTCCATAAGCTGCGACTGATGGTACCAGCCGTCTCCGAGCACAACGCCCAGCGCGTTGCCGCCCCGTTGAATCCGGTCGGTGACGTCATAGCCGACATAAAAAATCTTTTGCGGAAATTCCGTAATGGCGGGATCCAGCACATGGTCACCAACCTTTCGGCCGTTGATGGTCAGCTCGTAAAAGCCAAGGCCGCTGATGTATACCTTCGCCTTTGCAACCTCGCTACAAACCAGAAATTCGCGTCGGTACTGCATGGCCCAGTTTGTAATATAACGGCTGCCGGCGCTGATCCACTCCGCCCTCCAGTCCTCCTGGTTTAAAAGGCCGGTTTCAAACCAGTCCGGCTCCGAGATATGCATCGTGCCGGCGGCATCCGTAACCGCCACGTTCCACCAATAACGAGTTGAACTTTTCAGCTCCGCCGGAAGCTCTATATCCACACTCTGATCCGAAAAAACCTCTCCGCTGCACCAGACGTCGGCATCGGCCAGCTTCTCCCTGCAGGTTGCGACACGGATCATATAGGACGTCTGGATAAAACCGTCCGTCACACCGGTGGTTACGCTTGCGGGATCGCCGCCGATCCTCCAGGAAAGACGCGGCGCACGGTCAACGACAATCGGGTTGACCAGGCTGTCACAATATAGCGTAAAATCCATCTTGATTCCTCCCAAATCAAAACTTTATTGTAGGATGATCTGCCATAATTATAACGAAACGTTTTCATTATGCAATGCCTTTCTGCAACTTTTACCGCGCGGTTTTTAAAATGTCGGACGGCGCTGCTTCGGTGATCGAGCGGGGATTCTCAAAGGGTTTTCCGGCCATAAATACATATAATTTTGAAACTACGCTTAATCCGTTCTCGTCAAGCCCGGAAGTAATCTCTGCTATCGCAGATGTTTTTAATTCCAATGGGAAACTTTATATTTCCTTTTCATGCTCTCTTCATTAAATGTGATATACGAGCGTTTTCTGCATTTGAGGATCAGCCTGCGCCCGTCCTCTCTGTGGGTATACACAGGCTCGAAATTTCCGGTTGTATTCTTTAGCTTCTGCGCAAGCACCGCAGCATACTCTTTCTTTTTTCCTATAATCGAAGGGCACGCAAACGAAAGCGCATAATTATACCGCCCCAGGCTTTTCTTCGCGATTAAGATATATCGTGGGTTCTCGATCGGAGTCAGCATTTCCGTCATTGCAGTATTGAAAATGTTCTGATCGTGAATCGAAGCATTACGCAGATGCAGAGCAACAAAATGCAGCTGCCTGTGTGCGGTTGTTTCCACCTTTGCGGACGGAGAAATCAGTTTGCATTCGCAAAGCGTTTTATAAACTGCAGCGCCGAGGGTTGAAATGGAGTTTGCCGGATTAGAGTGCAGCACCATTTTCTTGACGCCCTTATACAAAAAAGCAGACAAGACAAGCATGATTACAAGCGTTCCCACTGTCATCGGGATATTGTTAAGAGCGAGCAGGCTCGTCAAAAGACGCAGCAGGGAAATTTGTGTCGCAATTAAAATCACATTAAGCGCAAAATTCATAAAAGTAAACGCAGGAACCTTTTTTTCATTTGGGACTTCCGTTTCAACTCCCACCGCAAAGCTTCCGTCGGCCACTTCGCCGCGCCACTTGCTTTTAACGTCCCCGCGCTGCATAGACAGCGCCAGCATTTCGGCGTTGATCTTTTCAATTCCCGCTTTATCGTAAGGCGGCTTTATCGTGGTAATCCGTTCAATTCCGCTTTCAATGACGCCCGTTGTATAATTCGGCCCCATAAAGGAATCAAAACGGCGTTTCAAAATCTCGTAGTCATAAGAAACGAGTTCTTGATGGTCTTGCTTGATATATTCTGAAATCCGTTCCAGCGCTTTGTCCTTAAACAAATACGCCGGCTCTACCGTAACGAGATGCCAGATATTTGCCGACTTCTCCGGATCATTTTTATCAATGCGGATAGCGCGGCCGCGCATTTGATTGGAAAGGACAAAGCTGCCCACAAAGCTTGCCAGGATCAGCGAATTGATGCAGGGGGAATCCCATCCCTCGCCAAGAAGCGATTTCGTTCCGACAAGGATCTGAATCTTGCCGGCCTCAAACAGCTTGCCTACATAGGTGACAGAACGGTGTATTGGGCCTGAGAATGTGACGGTGTGGTAGTCGGTATTTGGAATATCCTCTTTTTTGTGACTGATGTTTGAAAGATCAACTGATTTCGGAAGAATTACGAGCGTTCCCGAAAGCACGCCGATTTTTGCCTCTTGATTTTCACGACGAAGCGTTTCGAAAATGCTGACCACGTTTACAGAATTGAAATTTTCCGCAGTCGCGACTTTAGCAAGATTCTCTTTCTTTATGTAATCGGTTAGAATAAGCATGCGAAGCCGATTGCCCATAGCATCAATCTCACTTTTTGCGATCCTTTTTATGCTGTCCAATTTGCCGACCGATGAAATCAGCGCTCGTTTTAGCTTTTCATTTAAGTCAAGCGTTACTTTTCGCTTTTCATAGACCAGGTACTTTTTGAGTACGCCAATGATTTCGGATTTCTGTGCCTCCGTTATCATATCGCCGTCAAGCAGAAATTGAATTGCCGTTTCCGCATACTGCATTTGAAAAAGCGGCAAACTCCTTTTTGTCGTCAGCTCTCTGATAAGCTTTTTATTGATCTCAAAGCCGTAATAGTGAAGCAGGGTTGCGAGCGCGACATATTGCTTTACGGATGAAAACAATTTTTCATAGTCCTTTTCTGCATTCAAGACTTGAGATATATTATCGAATAGTTCCAGCTTTCCCAGCTCCTCGACCGCAGCTGCCGCGCGTTCCTTATATTCACGAAAGCTTGCTGTCTCAGCTTCGGTCGGATAGCTGAAATATATGTAATCTTGATGAGGGCAAAGCGTATTCTGTCCGACAAGCTCAGGAACAAATATTTCTTCATCGATCTCCCCGCAAATATTCATATATCTGCTCCACTCCGCCCGCTCCGAATCATAGGGCGGTGTGGCAGTAAGCGAAACGATTTTCACATCTTTATCCAAAGCAGATATAAACTTTTCAAGCGCCTTCTGCCATTCATTCTTGAGATGATGCGCTTCATCAAGACATACCGTTTTAATTCCAAAGGCTTTCATTATTTTGAAAATCTCAATATCCGAACAGTCCGCATCGTCATCGCCGTCAGAAGATACCTTCTCCATTGCAGTGTATAGCGCTTGATAAGTTACCGAGTTCAGCAGCTTTACGTTGTGAAGGTCGCTTGAAAAAAGCGCATCAAAATCATCCTTATTTTCAAGAAAAAGGTCTTTGAAGCGTTCTCCCCACTGCTGACGAATAGCGGTTGTTGGTGAGAGTATAATACAAGGAGAACCAAGACGGCGGATCAGTTCAAGCCCCAGAACGGTCTTTCCACTTCCGGGAGCGGCCACAATATTTATTTTTCCATCTTTCAAATATTGATCAGCATTTTCAAGCACACGTCTCTGATAATCGCGAAAGCTTCCCCTAAACTGTATTTTTTCAAACCCGGTCATTTTATGCCTCCCCAAACTTCTTTTAGAATGTCGCACACCAGCGGCGCAATTGTATTCTGCTTCCGTCATAATTGCTTATTTCTCAGCGCCGGTGACTGCCAAAACGATCTTATTGATAATTCAGCGATGATAGGCCTTAACGGGCGGCCCTTCCGTAAATTCGCGCAAAAAGCCACTCTGCTTAGACCAAGCATAGCCGCTGCGCATAATTCGATATTTTCTTTCATCATTCTCAAAACGCAACAAGATTTTGCGAACGGCAGCACATCCGCAAGGATATAGGTTCAAAACAATGAATTCGTACTATATCGTCACTTTGTCATGCGTAATTATATGTTTTTGCTGGCAAAGTATCAATATGCTTTCAGAAAATAATCTCAGCATTTCTGCAAATAATATGAAGCGGCCGCACATCTATAAACTACGTGGATTGATTTATGTGTCATGATTAGATAGAACTCTGCCGATAAATTCAAAACTCTTCTGGGACCGCCGGCAGACGTATTCGACTGTTTCAGCTTCAAACAACCTGCCTGCATTCTTCTTGCAGCGGAAAGATTCCCTACGACAAAGCTCTCCCGCTTTATAGAAGTCAGTTTCTCCGAAATCCGCCTGGGCATGCTGCAGCTGCATAATATAAAAAAAGAATATACGGTTATCTAAAAAATCAAGAAAAACCGGATGTTCAAAAGTTGTCCTTTTTCAAATGTGCAAGCCGTTTTCTTCAAATAAGAAAGTGGGCAAATTCCTTTTATAAAAAGCAAGTTGTTCAATTCCAACAATGTAACACCCGCAAAAATCCATTGTCATTCATTACGCTTAAAATATTTTATATTTTCACAAGCCTTATCCTCTTAATTTTCACAGCAAGCCAAGAAAAAGATATCTGCGACCTAAAAAAATATTCCAGGTCCGAGCCGGCATAGCAAAGCATCGTTCCAGAGGTGCAAATGAAGCAAAGTGAAACGAGCTTCGCAAAGCCGTTAAATTTAAAGGGATTCCGCGTATATCTGACAGGCCTGCCGGTTCCTTGCGCCGAATAAATACCGGATGACAACGGTGTTTTCACTCTGCCCTGCGGTTCTTCCTTCCCAATATAATCAACATACTGCCGGACAACAGCATCAGAGCAAACCACAGCCACAAATTGCTGTCGTCCCCCGTGGGTGGATTGATGTCCGGATCGGGTGTTTCATGGGATTGGTAGGCGTTAATCAGATCATAGCCCTCCACGGTTTTTTCATAATCCTCTACGGCGGCCTCATCCACCGTATAAATGATTTCTTCGCCCGCAGCGTTATATCTCGGCAGCTCAAAACGATAACGCCAGCCGTCTTTTTCCGTCACCTGCCACTGCAAAACGATTTCCCCGTCCCCATATATCAGTACTACAATTGAAGTCGGACGATTTTCCTCCGGATTATCGCCGTGGTGCCATGTTTTCCGCCCCTCGATCACAATCGTATCCTGCGGCGGCAGCGTGCTGTCATATCGATTGACAAATTCGATCCGGTCTGCAGGCTCCGCTCCCTTGGAGATCTCCGTATCTGCCGTCAGTCTGCCGTCCTTTTCAGTAACCGTCACGGTCACGGTATATACCGACGTATCATAAAGCCATCCCTGCTGGCTGTCTGCTGCTTCTGTGACCGTATATACATAGATCCCGGGCCGGGTATACCGAATCTCTCCGGGATGCAGTTCGCCGCCTCCTGTCAAAGACAATGTCAGGAAGCTGTTTTTGACTTCCTCCGGCATGGGCGCGTTATCCCTGGCAGTAATGCAGAAGGCAAATCGCAACGCTGATGGCGGTTCCCCCTCCACTGTTTTGAAAATCGACGGAAACGTGACTACCGCAGGGGGAATATAGGTATTGACGATATCGAAGCCGTTGTAGCTTGGCCGGAAACTTTCAATCGGCCGTTCCTCGAGCGTATAGGCGATTTCGTTGCCCTCGGCGTCGTATTTCGGGGCGGTAAAGCGGTAGAGCCAGCGGCCGTTTTCATCCGGCGTAACCTCCGCCTCCTCCACGACACGATCGCCGTCCTTCAACAGCAGCGTGATGGATTCCGGCAGCAGCTCGTCGGTGAGCCCAACACCCTCCCAGGTCTTTTCACCCGCGATCTCTGTCATCACCGTGCCGGCGAAGGTGTTGGTCACCGTTACCTCAATATCACTCGTTCCCGCCGTTCCGAAGCCCTCGGTGATCGACTGGCTGTAGCCCTCGGCGGTATAATCCTTTTCGCGGATCTCATAAACATCCCCCGGCATCAGCGTAAATTCTTTGCTTTCTCCTGCTTTCAGGGTAAAATCCTCCGAAACGCCGCCCAGGATCAGAGTCATCTCAAATTCCTTTTCTGTATCGGATGCCGGATATTCCCCGGCCAGCTGCTTTGTGACCGTAAGCTTTACCGGCGTCTGAGGCGGCTTATCGAGAGAATAGGTGTTAACAAAATCTGCTTCCGACATGCCTGCTGTGATCGTTCCGCAATGCCCGGAAGAGGAGATGAAATAGTCTTCCTCCTCCTGCTCGATGACGGTGTAGGTAACGCCGGCGGGTATTTGCTCAAATAGCGCCGTTTCGCCGTGGCTCAGCGTGAGCGTGCCGCCGCTTATAAGCTCGCCCGACGTGCCGTCCGTTTTTTGATAGCTGTATGCTCCGTTATCGGAAAACGAAACAGTAAAGATAAATTCTTTTGCCGATTGCTCTTCGCTGAGAAGCGAACCGTCGGCGTTCTCTACTGTTTTATTGATGGAAAGAGATCCGGCCAGCCGCACATTATAGGCCGTCACTGTCACCTGCTCCGTGCCTCTCTCCGGCACGACAAATGGATATTGTGTGATGGATTCCCCGTTTTGCGAGTCAAAAGTAAACGCCGGCGGCGGGGCATCCTCTTCAAAATAGTACGCGCCGGCGGGCAGGCGCAGGGAAATCGCCCCCGTCTCATCGGTGACATACCGGTCGCCGATCTGTTCGCCTTCCGCCGTAAAAAGGTAAAAAGCCGCCCCCGGCACCGGGATGTCCGTCTCGGTGCCGTCCGGCAGCTTTTCTTTTTTTTGCAGCCGCACCTGCGCTATGGTGGCGGCGGTTTCATTGGTTATCGTCTGGAGACTCTGCCAGCCGTATGTGCCGGTGACCAAAGCAGACAGGATAAAAACAAACGTTAAAAACAAGCTTATCATGCGATGAAATCCCTGTCCCACGGTCAAAGTCTCCTTTCATTTTATATTTTTGCGGATTTCTGCCTTCGAGGAAAGGCTCTCCCCAAAAAGAGGGAAAGCCCTTCGTCGAGGGCGGCAAAGCCGCCCTGCTGGGGATCAAGCGGGTTAATCGCCCGCCGTAACGGTGACGGTGGCCGAGCCGGTGACCGCCTCGTCGCCGTCCATATAGGTGGCGGTGACGGTCAGTTCAGTATCCGCCGATTCAGAGGCCGAAACGGTGAGCAGGCCGCCTTCGCTGATGGTAGTATCCTCCTGCTGCGCGCCGGAGACGCTCCAGGTGACCTCTGCGTCTGCAATAGGCGCATTATCTTTGTCGGCAACGGCCGCGGTGAACTGGAGGGTACCGTTAGCCGCTACAGTAACCGCACTGTCGGCCGCGGTGACGGTGACCTTGCTGCTGGGGATGTTAGTGCCGGTGATTTTTTCCAGCAGCAGCTCCGCGTTGGCGGTGGGGGCTGCGCCCGCACTCTCATCATAGAAACCGGTGCCGTTCAGGAAACCGATGTCATCCGCTGTCACAAACTGGCCGACAACATTGATGCCATAGTACCAGCTGTCGCTGGGGGGATCGGCATGGACGATCTCATCCAGCAGCAGGCCGGTGGCAGTGCCGGGCTGTATTCCCTGTGCCCAGTAGGCCCAGCCGTCGGTATCCCATACCCAGTAAGCACCGGGAGTCATATCATAGTCCTCGATCCACTGCTGCATGGTGATTACGACGGCAGTGCCGGTCTGCTTGACGGTGTGTTCCTGATCTACTACAGTTGTGATGTTTGTGCCCTCTATCGGTTGTTCTTCTTCCACGTCATTGGTATCGGCGTCATAGATTTCATCAGCGGTTTTGGTCGCGTTTTCGGGATCGGAGTAATCCACATAGTCGTCGTAGTGGATATCGTCCGCGTCGTTCGTGCCATCATATGTGCCGTTGATATCCGCCTGCAGGGAGTCCTTGTTCATGTTGAAGGTGGGCATATAGGTGGTCTGGCCGCCCATGCTCCAATCCCAGTATGCGCCGAACGGGGAATTCTCGGTTATGTCCTCTGTCCCCGGCAGACGGGTGGTCCATGAGGACTTGTCGGCAAATGTTGCTCCATCTACCAGAGATGTGGCGTTAGATCCCGTGCCGGCACCCTGGCCGATCTCCATGTATTCGTCCAGACGTACACGGGCGTAGATGGTAGTAGCGCCCTCACCTTCGGTGAAGTTTTCCACATACACGTCCTTGTTGCGGCCGTTGAAGTCATCGTGCAGACGTCCGCCGGGGTTGATGGTGGCCATGGTTTCGTTGAGTGCCTGCTGGCTGATGGACTGCCAGGCGAAGGTGCCGCCCAGGGCGATGACCGCCGCCAGGCCTACCGCGCCGACCGACGCGGCAATTTTCTTCTTGGTTGTCATTTGTTATTTCCTCCTAAAAAATATTTTTGATATTATAGGGACATACGTCCCTGATAAACAGTTTGCTGTGCGGGCCGCCTGCGCGGCACGCCGCGGCTTCTTACTCCGCCGAGATCCGCACCCACATCATCGGGCGAATACCCTGCGCGCTATTCTGAGAAACTGTAGAGTAGAGGCTACCATTCGAGCAGAATACCTGCTTAAAGACCGCACGTGTACCCGTGGTCGAATTCACGTCTAACACCGACGTCCGCAGCCACCACCATGTAGGGTCGACACCTTCTACACAGCTTGCCGCACGCAGGCTGTTTGGAATGAGCTGGCTGTTGCCCCAGGTGTATTCTCCCGGTTCTTCGGCGGCAATGTCCTCCTCCTCACGCGCGTCAAAGCCGGTCAGGTCGGCATAGGAGGGAAGGAAGACCGTGTCTGTGCTGGATTCCAGCGCCTCACCATCGTACCTAGAAGACGTATAGAAGGAGATTTCCGTCGCCTGCGCCACCTGGCTCAGGGTGGAATGGTTCGGGAGCCATTCTTCGTGCAGATAGGCCCGTGCCGTCCAACTGCTACTGTAGGCATTCCAACCGCCGGTGCTGTAGTCACCGCCGTTCTCTCGCATCACATGCTCAGCCACCACGTCCTTGGAGAAGAGCAGAGCCAAATCGTTGTCCTCATCCACCGCCAGCACGTAGAACTCTACGCCGTCGATGGTGACCGTGCTGTATTCATTTGCTTGCAGCCCCAGTCCGATCTTGGAAATATCCGCTGCGCGGATGTAGGCTGAAGCCTCTGCGTCCAGGCGGGCCGGCGCGGGGTTCACCAATACATAGACGGTATCGGTGATGATCTGGCCGCCGTCGTTATAGGAGGCGACGACCTGCAGGCGCTGGCTCACCTCGTCGGCCCCGATATACAGGGTGTTGCCCTCAAAGCGGGTATCGGCAGAGGTAGCGCCGCGGATCGTCCAGGTGACAGCGGGATTGGTAACATCACCTGTGCCCGTCGTGACCGCTACCGTCAGCTCCGCATTGCTGCTATAATCGATCGCATTCTCCGGCGGGGTCACGGTGATGGTGGAGGTGCTGCTGTTGATATTTACCCACATCGCCGGGCGGAAGAAGAAATACCATTGATCGTTAGCAGCGCTCAACACGCCGTCCATATCGACTACGGTGAGGCGGGATCCTGAGGAGATAGCACCACTTTGGTTAGTATGGTGCCAGCTGGTGCGCATTACATAATCGCGAGGGCTGGTGGGGATGACATTCCCGGGCAGGAATATGTCAGCCGTGCGCAGCGCCTCCGGAACGATGACGCCCACCGTTCCCAGGGTGTATTCCCTCGCATCATCCGCTGTCACCGTGGTTCCCAGAGACATTTCAGTATTAGGTATGTACACTGTTTCATCAAAGGTGGTGCCGAACATATCCGCTGTGGAGAGCAGGAAGACCTTGTCGACAGAGTCGCACCAATACTCAGTGTTGCTATTATAGAGATAGAACCGGGTTTCGATCGTCGTTTCGGCTGCGGCGGCGTTCAGCGTCGGGTGCATGGACAGCCACTCGCCGTTGAGATAATCATGGATAATGCTGGTCGCCCAAATGGTATCGTAGGTAGAGTTGGCGTTAGATGCATTAAAACCGAACCGTGTGATCTGCTCCTCATCTACGAATTTGTTTATCTCGTTAAAATGCATCTGCTGCGGATGGAGATACCGGGAGAGCAGCAGGGCTCTATTGTCCTGCACCTCAAGCACATACCACTCGATCCCGTCGATGAGCACCGTATTGTATTGCTCGGCAGGCAGGTTCATATCCGAAATCTCGGCGGCGCGGATGGCGATGGAGGTCTCATAGTCCAGCGTATCGGACGGGGTGAGATCCTTGTCGGTGTCCAGCTGGATCCACAAGGCCGGGCGCACGCCCATGATCTCGGTCGGCCTATCATAGTTGACGGCGCCTCCGTTAGACACGTTTCTGACGTAGGAGGGCACGACCTGCCCGTTTGTGTAGACATAGCTTCGCGTCCACCATGCTGCCGGTGTGCCGTCCACGGTGGTGGCTCCCATCAGCAGATCCGGCAGTACGTCGCCCTGATTCCCTTCCAAAGGCATATATTCGTAATAGGTGGAAAGCCGCGGGTCATAGTCTGCGCTTGCGCCGTACAGATCCCTATAGGACAGCAAAAATACCTTATCCTGCGTGGAGGTCAGTATGTCGCTCTCGGAAGTACCATCGTCCGGATCAATGTCATATAGGATTGTTTCCACGGCGGCGTTATACAAGGTCTCCTGCCCGCGCAGCCAGTCGCCGTTGAGGTATTCCCGCAGGTCGCTGTCCTTCCAATAAACGCTCCCGTCCGCGTCGAATGCACGTTGTTCCAGCACATAGCGGGAAAGGATCAGCGCGCGGTCGGTGTCATAGTCGATGGCCAGCACATACCATTCGGTGTCGTCGATGGTGACGACCTCATACTGGCTGCCGTTCACCACCGCGTCGCGGATCTCCTCCGAGGTGGAGGAGTCTACCTGGCCCTCAGTGGGCGGGATTTCAATTTGTGTGCCGGTGATGAGCTCCAGCAGGTCCTCCGCCTCGGTGGAGGGCAGGCGTCCCGCCGTCCGGTCATAGAAGCCGGTGCCGGTGAGGAAGCCGATGTCATCCGCCGTGACAAACTGGCCCACCACGTTTATGCCGTAGTAGTAGCTGTCGCTGGGCAGGTTGACCAGCTCTATGCCGTCGAGCAGCAGCCCCGTAGCGGTATCAGGCTGGATGGCGTTGGCCCAGTAGGCCCAGCCGTCATCGTCCCACACCCAGAAGTCGCCCGTTACCTGGGTGTCGGCAGCGGCCTGCTCGGCAGACGTGCCGCCCGCCACTGCCGTTTGATACGCTTCCCAGCGTGTCAGCCATTCGTCCATGGTGATGACCGTGCCGTTGATGGTCGTTTTGGCGGCGTGGGTTTCGTTTTCCAAGCGGGTGCCCTCATCCTCGACGTCGTTGTTGTCATCGTCATAGGTGGCGTCGGCGGTGACCTGCTGCCCTTCGGTGTAGGTCACATAATCGTCGTAGGGGACATCAGTACCCTCTTGGCCGTCGTATGTACCGTTGATGTCCGCCTGCAGCGAATCCTTGTTCTTGTTGAAGGTGGGCATATACACGGTCTGGCCGCCGTCCGTATCCCAGGCCCAGTAGACCTCGCCGGCCTCGTCCGCAAGCCCGCCGGTCGGGGTGCGGGTGATCCAGGTGGTCTTGTCGTTGATTACCGAGCCCTGGCCGACTACGGTCAGGCCTGAGGCAGTCAGCGGGGCGTCCGGCGCAAGATTCCGGTCGGTGCCGGCTCCCGTACCGATTTCCATATATTCGTCCAGGCGCACCCGGGCAAAGATCGGCGTGCCGTCCGCCGCATCGGTGAAGTTTTCGACGTAGACGTCCTTGTTGCTGCCGTCAAAATCATCGTGCAGACGCCCGCCGGGATTCAGCGTGGCGGCCGCTTCGTTGAGCGCCTGCTGGTTGATGGATTGCCACGCGAGGGTGCCGCCCAGCGCAATCACAGCAGCCAAAGCCACCGCACCGACGGCGGTCAGCGCTTTTTTATGTTTTGCTGTCATGTTTGTCCTCCTTACGTTTGAATAATGCTATTTTATGAAAACGGGTGCTTTTCTGGCCCTCCGCTTTTGACTTTCCTGCTTAGGCTCGTCTGTACCGGCGGATTTACTGCCGTCCTCTCTGGCATAGATGTATCGCAGCACGCGGATCAGCACGGCCAGAATGACCAGGAAGAAAAGCAGCAGCGGCCAGTAGCTTTTTACAAAGTCTACCGCCTTTCCCAGGGCGTAGCTGTGGAAGATGACCTTGCCCACCACATTGACGGCGGGGACAAGCTCGCTGTCCGGCGCCGCGTTCATAACGCCCTGTGTCTGAAACGCCCGCTGTCCCGTATCGGCGTAGTTTTCCACGATGCCGATGATCCGATGGGAGATCGTGGTCGTTTCACTCGCCATAAAGGTGATGTCGTCGCCGATCTGCAGTGTATTCGGATCGGTGTGGCGGGAGATGACCAGAGAACCTTTCGGGAACTCGCTTTCCATGGAACTTGTCAGCACCGTCTGCATCGTAAAGCCCCCAAAGGAACGCGGTCCTTGTTTGCCGCTACCGGAGAGCAGGACAACGCCCGCAATCAGAGCGATCAACACGCCGTAAAAGAGCAGATCGCCCCATAAAAACGCTTTTTTCTTTTTCTGCTTTTCTGATACCGCTTTGCCGGATTCCACCGGTAAGTCTTCGGGCACGTCCCGGCTCCTGCCGGACAGCGCGCTTTCGTCCGATGTGAAATCCGCAGCTGCCGTGTCCGTCTTGTATTCCCGATATTCTATGGGGATCTTCTCTACCTTTACATCGAAAATCTCGCCGAGCAGCCGTTTGGTCTGGGAGAGGATTTCTTCTTTGGATAAGGTAAGCGAGCATTTTTTTATGGCAAATTCCAAAAAAAACTTGTCCGATGCGCGGGTATACTCGTCTGGCGTTTGCAAATAACCGTCTTCTTTCATATCCCCTCCCTGTGCAGCAGCATTTGATCGGTTTGCCTTCGCATGGCAAGCAGCGTTCGGAATTCCTGCTCCGACAGCTCCAGCCCGGCGTTGCGAAACAGCCGAAGGATTCTGGCAATATATTCCTCTTCCGTTATATACGGTATCTGTTCCGACAGCTTTTGGATCCCGGCCTGAAGGACCTGATTGGTGTCCAGAATCTGATTGAAGGATGCTGCATCCTGAAAACGCAGGGCGGGTGCAGACTTTTTGCCGTGTTCGATTTTCATGCACCTGTTCACCTCTTTTCGCAGCCCTGATGCGCGCTTTATGATAACAAAAAAGCGAAGAAAAAGGCCGTTCCTTTCGTGAAACGACCTTTTTTCTTCGTGAAATGCAGCATATTGTATTTTTATGGAAGTCTACATCCGTATCATATATTCTAAATAAGCCGATTTTACCTCGGCATACGCCTTTTTAGAAACCGGAATCTGTTTACCGTTGGTCATCAGTATATGTTTATTTCCAATGCTTCGGATATACTCCATATTGACGATATATGCCCTGTGCGGAAAAAGGAAGGCAGGGCTTTCCCTCAGCAGCTCATTCAGCTCGGACAGCCTGGCCGTTGTTTCCAGCGTATCGCCGCTTAACAGCGTAAGCTCTCTGATATGGTCAAAGCTCTCGATCATCACCAGTTCGGAAAGCTGTACGCGGGTCAGCCCCAGCTTCGTTTTTATCATAACGCACGGATTGTTTTCCGGCGCCAGCTCTTCCATGCAGGAAAGAAGGGCATCAAAAAGCGCCTGCTCCTTTATGGGCTTGAGCAGATATCCGGACGCTTTCACACCGATGGCCTCGATTCCATATTCCCGTGAGGTGGTGAGGAAGAGCAGCTTTGAACGCTCACCCCGTTCGCGGATTTTTTTCGCCAGCTCGATACCGGACATATGCGGCATGATGATGTCCAGCAGATACAGATCGTATCCGCCGCTTTTCTCCAATGCTTCCAGCAGATCATAGGAACTGTCAAAACAGGACACCTGCACAGGATGCTCCGGATAGCGCGCTGAGAAACGGTCAACAAGAGCCTCTATGGAGGCGATATCCTCTTTCCTGTCGTCACATACGCCAAGCCGCAGCATTATTCCGTCTCCTTTCCGGCCGGAGACAGCACAGAAGGCTGGCGCAGGATTGTCTGCAAGATTTCAGGCTCTACCGTGAACTGCGGCGCGCCCATGCTGCCGGGCGCCACTTCATATTCATCGAAAAGGATGATCAGCTTGCCGTCTTTGTCAATATAGAAATTCTGATCGGCGTCAATCGCCTTAAAGCATTCTTCCTCCGACCATATTCCGCCGGGAATAAAATAATCCGCTTCGCCCGCCGCCACCTGTTCTTCCATCTGCCGCAGGATATCCCGACTGATGACGCCGATATAGTCGCTTTGTTCCGCAAAAAGATCGGCAAGCTTCAAAACCTTGCCCGAGGTCTTGTCCAACGTGAAGCAGCGGCTGTATTCGCCCGAACCGCCCATATTGATGGTGGTATAAAGCCGGATGGAGAGCAGTCGTTCGTCGTTGCGCAGAATGCTGTAGCCGGTATCCGACGCCACATAGCCGTTATATTTTATTAAAAAATAATAGTAAAATTCCTCCTCAACCTTTGCGATATAGTCCTCCATCTGGTCGTTCATATCTTCGATGCCGGATGACGGCTCCGGAGGAACGGCCTCATTGGAAGGCGGCTCCTGCGGAACGGTAGGTTTTGATTCCTCCGGGGCGGAGGTGGCAGGCCCTTCCTGAACGGGCTCAGAATCCGAATCCGCCGGTGCCGTGACGCTGCTTTCCCCGCCGTCAGACGGCGCATTTGTCGAAGGGGCAGAGGGTGCCGTACTTTCCGGCAAGGTTTCCTCCGATGGCTTCACGTCGTCTGTACCGGTGGTCGTTTGGTTCCCTTCCGGATGATCCTCTGCCTCCGGTACGCTTTCCGTATGGTATTCGATTTCGGGAAGCTCCATCTGAATTGTGCTGGATCCCCACGAAAAATATTTGCGGTAGGTGCTGATATCCAGCAACTGGACCATATTGCCGATCACCGGAACAGATGCGACAGCATGCAGAGTGTCCGGCAGGAAATTCAAAAAGCATATCGCGAGCAGCACCGAAGTCACGGTATTGGAAACAACCTTTTTCAAGCCAACAGACTTTGCCGCAGGTTGGATATTCTCTGGTGAGAACAGAACGGCGCTTAACCGGAAAATACCGTCCTCATAGGTGCAGCGCAGCATACCGCTGTATTTTCTGACAATGGCATCGATACTTTTGATCCCGATCCCGTGCCCTTCGCCGCTGCGGGAGACCGGCAGGCCGTCCTTCCCGAACACAACGGGCGTCTCGCTTGGATTCCTGATATCCACGAAAAAATTCCCGTTATCGTGCAGAGAGAGCGCCATATCGATCCATCGTTCTCCCTGTCTGCCGCAGGCAGCTACGGCATTGTCCAGCGCGTTTGCCAAAACCGTGCAGATATCAAAGGCATCCAGCGGGAGCTCTTTTGGGATATTGACTTTTATCTCTATGCGGACATTCTCCTGCTTCGCCCTTCCGATATAGGAGGACAGAACCGCATTGACCACCGGATTGTCACAATAGCGCTCCGGTTCCATGTCGGAGATCCGCAGGTTCAGACTGTTGATATACTCCTGCATCTCCTCGGATTGCGCATCCTTGGCCAGTTCATTCAGTACGGAAAGATGATGGCGCATATCATGGCGGTAAATCCGTCCCTGCTCCATCTTTTGGTTGATGCGCAAAAGCTCCTGACGCTGCATATCAAGCTGTCTGGCAATCGCCGCCTCCGATGTTTTGGCAACCCGTTCAGACATCGCGACATTTAAAAATTTCACAAGGAAGACAAACATAGCCAGGACAACCAAGAAGGTGATTATGGTAATGATCGGTTCAAAGGTCATACTCTCAAAATAAGAAATCAGCAGAAAAATCAGAACGACAGGGACAATCAGCCATACGTATTTGTTTTTGAACTCAAACATCTGAAACGGCTTCCGACAGAACCGCAGCGCTAAAAACACCAAAAGCCCGGCCAAAATCAGCGCTGCCAGAATCACCGGCCACATGTTGGCAATGGGCATTCCGCTGTCCGTTTTCCATAACTGCCGCATGAGCATGCGGAACAGATTCAGGAGATACGGTACAGCCAGCCCAAAGGACCATGCGGCTACTGCGGCAGCAAAGCCGCCCCTCGCTAAAATATGTACGGCGATGATGACCGGCAGATATGCTGTGACAGGAAACAAGGTAAGCATCTGCTGCACCGGATTCGCTGCCGTCAGAAGAATCGTAAATTGTATGGCGGCGGCGACAGCGATACTGCCGGCCAAGATCAAGGCGCTGTTTTTGGGGGAATATCGAAACTTCAGCAATCCGATACAGACGCTGACGAAAGCCGCAAAGCAGATCAGTTCATATAAAATATTACCCGGTGCAATCGGCAGCATGGCTTCCTCCAGTAAATTTTTTCTGAATCGGCATTAAGTGCAAAATAAGCAGGAAAACGAGCTGCCCCGCCTACTCGTTCAAATCTCTTTATGCCGATAGGGTTGTTGTATTGGTTACATAGTAACCAATACAAGGGGATATCCCCTTGTAAAATTTGTGTTTTTAAGCCTTCTAAAAATAGATATAAAAACACATATTATATTTAGCATAAATCGGCATTTTTTTCAAGCGATTACGAAAAATCTATGGCGCCTCAGAACAAAACCACCTGATACGGCATAAATAAGGTCCTGCTTAAATTTAATTCTTTCTTTACATCTGTTATAATACGGGCGTGACAATCCAAAACGGAGGTTTTCGCTCATGGAGGATATAAGATGGTAAAACTGCTGTAGACCATTGGATGCTGACTGAAAGACAGACGCACAAATAAGTCCGTACAAGCCAGACAGGAAACAGGGAATCTGCCTTTGCCGATCGATCATTACTATTATGTTGAAAAAACCCTTGCGATGATATGTTCAAAACTTTCTCCGAAATTTCAGCAACATACGGAATTGGCGTCCCGTGTCCTATAATGCGGATCATAAAACAGTTGCCACATATACTTATCAACAACGAAAAAGTTACTCGGGTGTTTTTCATACATCCGACAAGCTAAATCAAACTGTGCAAAGAGATCGCCCTTATTCCCCAGTTTTTCATAATCCTTTTTAAACTGTGCAACTTCAATTTCCGCTTCATTTTTATTGATTTCAAGCAAAGTATCCGCACTCACATTAAAAATATGTGCCAAAACCGGAATTTAATAAATATCCGGCGCACTTTTATCGCATTCCCATTGAGATACGGCTTGCGCAGTTATGTTTAAGTAATCCGCGAGTTGCTCTTGGGTGATATCCTTTTCTTTTCGCAATTTTTTTATAACCGTTCCAATAGACATATTCCTGCACGCCTTAATAATATTATCGTACAAAAGATCTTTTGTGTGATTATGGTATAGCTTATTTTATCAAAAAAGAAGGTAGCAGTTATTGATTATAATTGAAGGAATGCTTTATTTATCAACCTGAGCTTTGGTTGCGAATATGATCTTTTCGGGAAGAAGATAATAAAAAAAGAGATTGATTATTTACGAAATAAAAAACGAAAACGAGTCCCCATCCACGGGGAGGTGCAAACGAATTAAGAATTGCCTGAAAACAGCTTTGCATGAATAGAGAAAAGTACAAAAAGAAAAAGCACGCGAAAGCGTGCTTTTTCTGGCTCCCCCTGTTGGACTTGAACCAACGACCGATCGGTTAACAGCCGATTGCTCTACCACTGAGCTAAGGAGGATTAAAGACCGGCGAATACATATTTTTGCGAGACGTCACCGTCTAACTATCTTCTGC
>ENA-UOIY01000729-UOIY01000729.1-human-gut-metagenome-genome-assembly--contig:-P114-NODE-729-length-48209-cov-11.890829_pt1 | contig 48209 bp, 48 predicted proteins | sample MGYA00242335_ERZ723882 | MGnify/ENA metagenome assembly ERZ723882
GACGACGCGCGTCGTGCAGATGGAGCCGGGGCCGATGCCGACCTTGACGCAGTCCGCGCCCGCCTGAATGAGCGCTTCCGTGGCGGCGGCGGTGGCAACGTTGCCCGCGATGAGCTGCGCATCGGGGTACTTGGCCTTGATGTTCTTCACGGCCTCCATGATGTTGCGGGAGTGGCCGTGGGCGCTGTCGAGCACGAGAGCGTCCGCGCCCGCGTCGAGCAGCGCGCCCGCGCGGTCGAGCACGTCCGCCGTCACGCCGATGGCGGCGGCAACGAGGAGACGGCCGCGGCTGTCCTTCGCGGCGTTCGGGTAGGCGACCGCCTTTTCAATGTCCTTGATCGTGATGAGACCCTTGAGCCGGAAATCCTTATCGACGATGGGCAGCTTTTCGATCTTGTGCTGGCGCAGCGTCTCCTTGGCTTCCTCAAGCGTCGTTCCCTCGCGGCCGACGACGAGATTTTCGCTCGTCATGAGCTCGCGGATCTTCCGGTCGAGGTTGGTTTCAAACTTCATGTCGCGGTTGGTGATGATGCCGACAAGCTTGCCGGACTCGTCCACGATGGGGACGCCGGAAATGCGGAATTTGCTGCAAAGGGCATCCGCGTCGCGCAGCGTGTGCTCCGCGGAGAGGAAGAACGGGTTGGTGATGACGCCGTTTTCGCTGCGCTTGACGAGGTCGACCTGTTCGGCCTGCTGCTCGATCGTCATATTTTTGTGGATAACGCCAATGCCGCCCTCGCGCGCAATGGCGATCGCCATGCGCGATTCGGTCACGGTGTCCATGGCCGCGCTCATGATGGGGATGCCGAGGCGGATCTTCTTCGTGAGATGCGTTTCGAGCTTCACGTCGCGCGGGACGACGGAGCTCTCCGCCGGGACAAGCAGCACATCGTCAAAGGTGAGACCTTCGCCGACGAAACGGTTGGCATAAGCACTGTTCAAGACCATTTCCTCCTGTTATTTCGATAGTAATCAACACATGGCTTTCGGGTATTTTGCCTATCTTAGCGCATTGGCGGAAGCCTGTCAACATACAAAAGGTTTTTCTTTCATAAAGCAAAATCCCCGCTCGGATGAGCGGGGATCTGTGCGATCGAAAATTAATAATAACGCTTGTTCTTGCGGGCAGCCTCGGACTTCTTGCGGCGCTTGACGCTGGGGCTCTGGTAGTACTCCTTCTTACGCAGGTCAGCCAGAACTCCGGCCTTCGCGCAGGAGCGCTTGAAGCGCTTCAGAGCGGCATCCAGAGACTCGTTTTCCTTGACATGGATTTCAGACATTCTATATCCCTCCCTCCGCAGGCGCCGAAACGCTTTGGAAGATCAAACTTTCGGCTTTTAACGTGGGTATTATAAGCTGTCCGGCGTTTCTTGTCAAGGGCGAGATTGGGAACAAACCGTGAACTTTGCCAAATCGCCGTCCGGCGCGAGGAAACCGGTTGCTTTCTTCCGCCGCGTATGGTATGCTATGGCATATACACCACACATCTGGTGTTCCGTTCCGAAACCATCTACAAAAAGGAGGCCTTCATGAAAAAGCTTACCGCCCTGTTCCTTGCTCTTCTGCTTGCGCTCTCGCTCTGCACCGCAGGCGCAGCGGCAGCGGACGAAACCGTCGCCATCGTGCTCGAGCCGGCCGACGACACGCTTCTCACCGCCGAGGGGCTCGCGCTCTTCTTTGTTGACCGCGACGCCATCACGGAAGAGACCGAAACCTCCGTTTCCTGGTATAAGGAAACGACAAAGGACGGCAAGACCGAGCGCGAGCTCGTCGCGGAAATGCCGCTCATCATCCGCACAACGGTAAACGGCGCGCGCATTTATGTTCCCACGGATTACGAGCCCTCGGAGGAGCTGGTCGATCTTGTAAAGCAGTACGAGCCGGAAAAAGACCCGAACACCATCCATGAATACGGCATGCACCGCATTCTCGGCCAGAGCTGCATTGAGCGTGGCCTGCGCTACGGCGCGTGCTGGCATTGCTACGGCATCGAGTTTGATATTGCAAACGGCCCGCACCGCTACCGCGACGGCGTATGCACCGTGTGCGGCCGGAATAAGCCGGTCGAGGAACCGGTCAAGGAGCCCGAAAAGGAGCCGGAGCACGTTCATACCTTTGGCCCGTGGACCCCTATGGACGACGAGAAAAACCACGGTCATGCGTGCACCGGATGCGGTTATTTTGAAATGGCCGGGCACCGCTTCGGCAAATTCATCGAATCGTCCGAGTTCTTTGGACACGAGGCATCCTGCACGGACTGCGGCTATACCGTCTATGAAGGCCATGTCTTCACCGACTTTGAAAATGTTATGGGTATAAGGCAGCGCAGCTGCAAAGTGTGCGGCTTCGTGCAGTTTGGTCCCTCGTGCATCTAAGCGCATAAAACGTATAAAGGAAATTTTCCATCCGTCCCCGGTTTTCCGGGGACGGATTTTTTCTGCCGTTTACATTCGCGGCGGCGTGTGGTAAAATTTATATTTGTATAGATTTGTTTGTATGGAAGGAGGGGACGCGCGGATGGTGGAAAAGCTGAAAGCTCTCTCGCAGAAATATGACGAGATCGAATTTATGCTCTCACGCAGCGAGGTATGGGCGGATGCGCAGAAGGCCGCGGCGCTCAGCCGCGAGAAGGCCGAGCTTGCCCCTCTGATGGAAGCCTACGGGCGCTACAAGGCCTTCCGGCAGGAGGCCGAGAGCGCCGAGGCGCTGCTCTCCGATCCCGAAATGCGCGATCTTGCCCGCGAAACACTCGACGAGGCGCGCGCCGGCATGGAGCGCACGGCGGAGGAGCTGAAAATCCTTTTGCTGCCGAAGGACCCGGACGACGGAAAAAACGTCATCGTGGAGATCCGCGGCGGCGTCGGCGGCGAGGAGAGCGCGCTGTTTGCCGCCGATCTTTTCCGCATGTACGCCATGTACGCCGAGCGGAAGGGCTTCTCCGTGGAGATCGTGAACCGCAGCGAAACCGAGCTCGGCGGCATCCGCGAAATCGATTTTATCGTCGGCGGCGCGAACGCCTTTTCGCGCTTCCGGTTTGAAAGCGGCGTGCACCGCGTGCAGCGCGTGCCGGAAACGGAGACGCAGGGGCGCATCCACACAAGCACCTGCACCGTGGCGGTGCTGCCGGAGCTGGAGGAGGCCGAATTCCACCTTGACCCCTCCGAATTGCAGATCGACACGTTCCGCTCCTCCGGCGCGGGCGGGCAGAAGGTCAATAAGACCTCCAGCGCCATCCGCGTGACGCATTTGCCGACCGGCACGGTCGTGGAGTGTCAGGACGAGCGCAGCCAGTATAAAAATAAGGCGCGTGCCTTGAGCGTGCTCGCCTCGCGGCTCGCACAGGCGGAAAAGGAGAAGCAGGACGCCGCCGTTTCCGCGCAGCGAAAGTCGCAGGTCGGCTCCGGCATGCGCAACGAGCGCATCCGCACCTATAACTTCCCGCAGGGGCGCGTGACCGATCACCGCATCGGTTTGACGCTCTATAAACTCGACGCCGTGATGAACGGCGATCTCGACGAGCTCATTGACGCGCTGCTCACCGCGCGCCGCGCCGAGCAGCTCCAAAATTCCGAAAATGGAGGCCTGTAAGAGCATGGAAACCCGTGTTTATACCGAGGAAAACGACATTCCCGTCGCCGCGGCGTCGCTGCGGCTCGGCGGGCTCGTCGCCGTGCCGACGGAGACGGTGTACGGTCTTTGCGCCAACGGACTTGACGCCGAGGCAGTCGCGCATCTCTACGAGGTCAAGGGGCGGCCGGAAATAAAGCCGCTCTCGCTCATGATAGCAGGCCCGGCGGAAATTGAAAAGTACGCCGAGTACATCCCTCCGGCGGCATTTATTCTCGCCGCGCGGTTCTGGCCCGGCCCGCTCACGCTCGTGCTGGAGGCGAAAAAGGACGTTGTCCCATCCATCGTCCGCGCGGGCAAGGACACCGTCGGCCTGCGATGCCCGGCGCACCCGCTCACACTCTCACTGCTCGAACGTGCCCGGCTGCCGCTTGCAGGGCCTTCGGCGAATCCCTCTGGCGCTCCCAGCCCTACAACGGCGCAGCAGGTGCTCGCCTACTTTGACGGGCAGATCGAAGGCGTGATCAACGGCGGCGAGTGTACGCTCTCGCGTGAGTCCACGATCCTCGATCTCACGCAGAAGCCCTTCAAAATTCTGCGCGAGGGCGCGCTGGCAAGAGAAGAGATCGAAAACGGGCTGCTCTCCGGCGTGCGGCTCATCGGCGTGACGGGCGGCTCAGGAAGCGGCAAAACGACTGTGACAGACTATCTCGCCGCGCAGGGCGTGCTCGCGCTCGACTGCGACAAAATTTATCACGAGCTGCTCGAAACGAATGCGGACATGCTCGCTGAGATCGAAGCGCGCTTCCCCGCCGTTTTCAAGAGCGGCAGGCTCGACCGGAAAATGCTCGGCGCGATCGTCTTTGCCGTGCCGGAGGCGCTGCGCGATCTCAATGCCATCACGCACCGCTACGTCCGCGAGGACATTTACCGCCGTCTGCGCGAGTATGTCTGGCGGGGCGGCACCGTTGCCATCGTGGACGCCATCGCGCTTTTTGAAAGCGGCATTTCCGAGGACTGCGTATTCACCGTGGGCGTCACCGCGCCCCGGGACGAGCGCTGCGCGCGCATCATGACGCGCGACGGCATCGACGCGGACTACGCGCTCGCGCGCATCGAGGCGCAGCCGGACGACGAGTATTACGAAATGCGCTGCGATTATCTGCTGCGCAACGACGGCACGCCGGAGGAACTGAAAGCCAAATGCCGGGAGCTTTTCGGCATCGGTCAATAAAAACAATATAAAAAGTACAGAAAGGATAGATGTTTTATGGAAGAAAAGAACGAACTGGACGCTCTGCGCGAGAAGCTTCTCTATAAGCAGAAGCAGGGCTACGATATCATCGATGTGGAAGAGCGCATCAAGCTCGAGGAATACGCCACGGCGTACAAGGCGTATCTGAACGCCGCGCGCACCGAGCGTGAGGCCGTGAACGAGGCTATCGCGCAGGCCGAGGCGCTCGGCTTTGTGCCGTATGAGCGCGGCATGGTGCTCGAGCCCGGCACGAAGATCTATAAGAGCGTGCGCGGCAAGGCGCTCATGCTCGCCGTTATGGGCCATGAAACGCTCGACAAGGGCGCGAACATCGCCGCGGCGCACGTCGATTCCCCGCGTCTTGACCTCAAGCCCATTCCGCTCTACGAGAAGGACGAGATCTGCCTTCTCAAGACGCACTACTACGGCGGCATCAAGAAATACCAGTGGGTTGCCATCCCGCTGGAGATCCACGGCGTTGTGACGAAGAAGGACGGCGAGACCGTCGAGGTCGTCATCGGCAAGGATCCTGAAGATCCGAAGTTCACGATCACCGACCTGCTGCCGCATCTTGCGAAGGATCAGATGGCCAAGCACGGCTCGGACATCATTCCGGGCGAGTATTTGAACGTTCTCGCCGGGAGCATCCCCTACGCCGGGGAGGGCACCAAGCGCGTGATGCTCGCGGTCATGTCGCTTTTGAACGACCGCTACGGCATCACGGAGGAGGACTTTCTCTCCGCCGAGCTCGAGATCGTGCCGAGCTTTGAGGCGTGCGACATCGGCGTTGACCGCTCGTTCATCGGCGGCTACGGCCAGGACGACCGCGTATGCGCCTATGCCGAGCTCAAGGCCATTTTCGACACCGAAACGCCGGAGCGCACCGCCGTGTGCGTCCTTGCCGACAAGGAAGAAATCGGCTCGATGGGCGTTTCCGGTATGCAGAGCCATGCGTTTGAAACATTCATGGCCGACCTCTGCGAGCAGCAGGACGTGCGGCTGCGCGACTGCTTCGAGAACAGCTTCTGCATCAGCGCGGACGTCTGCAACGCCTATGATCCGACGTTTTGGGAAGTGAGCGAATACCCCAACCGCAACGGTGCCCGCGCCAACTACGGCGTCGGCATCTGCAAGTTCACCGGCTCGCGCGGCAAATCCGGCAGCAACGACGCCTCCGCCGAGGTCGTCGGCGCGCTGCGCAAGATCTTTGCCGACAACGGCGTTGTCTGGCAGACGAGCGAGCTTGGCAAGGTCGATCAGGGCGGCGGCGGAACGGTTGCGCAGTATATGGCCAACCGCAACATTGACACCATCGACGCCGGTACGCCCGTGTTCTCGATGCACGCCCCCTTTGAGACCGTGACGAAGTTTGACTGCTACCAGACCTACAAGGCCGTCTGGGCGTTCTACAAGGATCGGTAATATTCGATCCGGCAGGGAAACCAGCCGGGGGAGCATAGCCTCCGGAAAATGACAATCCCTCCGTCAAAACCTTCGGTTTTGACGCCTCCCTTTGCACAAGGGAGGCGCTGAAAAGGAAAAGCCCTGCGGCGATCTTATCATCGCCGCAGGGCATTTTTTATTTGATGATTCCTCTCAAGAGCTCGTTGCCGGCCTTGCTCTGCGCCTGATCGCTGCTCAGGCAGAAGATCACGTCGTCCACATCGTAGTAGTCCGCAAACTCCGTCAGCGAACGGTGCACGTATTTGCGGTAGTCCATCACGTAAACATACTGGTAATGCTGCGTGAGATAATACCCGAAGGGATTGCCGTTGGAATCCTTGATGAGCAGGCACGCGCTGCCGTCGGTAATGTCGTTGTTGATGAACGTACACAGCGGGAAGTCGCCCGTGAGGAAGCACATGTATTTGTCCGTACCATGGATGTTGGTGATGAGCGTCTGTTCATAGCCGCGGTTGGTGAGCGAGTCGTTGTGGTCCTGCTGGATATAGAGATGCACGTCTCCGGGCGGGACATAGGCATAGACCTGATCGGGCGTGAGCGCGCTGCTCTGGTGCACCTTATAATAGAGGCTGCCGTAAAACGGCTCCTGCATGATCTCCTCATACTTATCGAGCGTCACCGGCTCAAAGCCCGCCGTTTTCGCCCATTCCGCGTAGGCGTACCACGCGCCGAGCGCCGTCCAGTGGTGGTCGGTGCGGTAATAGATATACTCGCTGTTGTGCGCAACAAGGGGTGTGAACGTGTCGACGCAGTATACATTCTCGCCCATCTGGGAATAGACGTAGGCAAGGATGTCCTCCTCGCAGGCGACGCCGATCATCTCGCGGTAGTCGCGCGGGAGCATGATCGACGTTCCGTGGAGACGGAAGAGATCGAACACACGGCATTTTCCTTCCAGCAGATCCGCCGCACGCGTCACGTTGGCAGCATAGGCATCCGTGTAATACTGGTTGAAATACGCATAGTCGTAAGCGCTGTCGCCGATCTGGATGACCGCGCCGAGCGCCACTTCCTCGTCTTCCGGGTTTTCCCCGCCCCACTCCGGTTCCGGCTCGCTCGTCGGCTCCGGCGTGACCGCGGCCGCCGTCTCTTCCGGCGCGTCGGCAGGATCCTCCGCCACTGCCGTCTCTTCCGGCGCGGGCGTTTTCTCCGCTGCCACGGGGATCTTGTCCCCGGCGGAGGCATTGCCGTATACCGTTATGGAGGTGTCGCCATAGAGTGTTTCGAGGCGCTGTGCAGCCAGGATCCAGCCGTCACGCCCGGGGAACGTGTCCGAAAACCAGAGACTGATATCGGAGAAATAGCTCCCGTCCGCCACGGCGGCGAGCGAAAACGCCGGGAAGGTCTCCAGCGTGCGTTTTTCCTTTGTCGAAACCGTCGGGCGCAGCGGCAGTATCCACGCAATGACCGTGAGGATCCCCAGGGCAAGGAAGAACGGCCATCCCTGCCGCCGGGCGCGGCGGTTCGCCTTTTCCTCGTTGGCAGGCTCTCGGTTTTCGATTACGGATCGTTTATCGTCGTGCATAGGATCCCTCTCAGAAGCGGAAGTATAAAAACGGATTGAAGCTGTTGCCGACAAGGCACGCCGTGCTCAAAAGGAGCAGCAGCACCGGCACGGCGGCGTTTGCGGCAAAGGCGTACGTCCTTCGCGCGAGGACGCTCTCTTCCCCGGCGCCTGCCCAGCGCTTCGCGAGATACGAAAACGCCGGTGTCGCGGCCAGCGCGCAGAAGGCAAGCAGGTACATGTGGCTCCGGACCGTTGCGGTCACGGTGAAGCTCGTAAAGGCGTTGCCGTTGGCGCAGAACATGCCGCGCACGACCGCCGCAGCGAGCGGGAGCGACGTGAACTTGAAGAGCACCCAGCCGAAGAGCACCGCAAACGGCAGCGTGATGTGCGAGAGGATGGCTGAGACTGCTTTCGGCAGCGCGTTGAGCAGCTTCTGCCAGAAGAGCCGGTCGAGCATGAGAAGCACAAAGTAATAAAGCCCCCACAGCACAAAGTTCCAGCTCGCCCCGTGCCACAGGCCGGTCAGCGCCCAGACGATGAAAAGATTCAGGATATTGCGCGCCCGTCCCTTCCGGCTGCCGCCGAGCGGGATATAGAGATAGTCGCGGAAAAACGTTCCGAGCGAGATATGCCACCGCCGCCAGAACTCCGTGGCCGTGCGGGATATGTAGGGATAGTTGAAGTTTTCAAGATAGTGCAGCCCGATCATCTGCCCCATGCCGATGGCCATATCAGAATAGGCGGAAAAATCGAAATAGATCTGGAACGCATAGGCGATCATGCCGATCCAAAGCGCGAGTGCCGGGGTATTGGAGAGCGAGGCAAGATTGTCCGCGAGCTGCGAGGCCGTGCCGATGGCAGCGTCCGTGAGCAAAAGTGAATCGGCGAGCGCACCGCAGGCGTTCGCGAGCACCGTTTTCTTAGCCAGTCCCACGGCAAAGCGCGTGCAGCCGCGCGAACGGTCGGCCAGTTCATCGCGCCCGTCGAAGAGCTCGGCGGCGATCGTTTTATAGCGGACGATGGGGCCTGCGATGCACTGGTGGAAGAGCGCGGCATAAAGCAGCACATGCCAGTATTTTTCCTGCGCGTCGGCGTCGCCGCGGTAAACATCCACCACATAACTCAAAAGCTGGAACGTGTAAAACGAAATGCCGAGCGGCAGCGCGATGCGCTGCACAAACGCCGGTACCTCTCCGAAAACGGAGCAGACCATGCCGGCATACTTGAAAAAGCCGATCAGCCCGAGATTCACAACGCACGCGAGCACTACCCATACGCGGGCGCTTTTCTCTTCGCCTCGCGCCCGCTGCACGCGCAGGGCAAAATACCAGTCGAACAGCGCCATCGCCATAAGCAGCAGCACGTATACCGGCTCACCCCACGCATAAAAGATCAGCGAGAAAACAAGCAGGCTGATGTTCTTCGCACGCAGACTGCGGCAGAGCGCATACACCGCCAGACTCAGCGGTAAAAACGCATATAAAAAGATCAAACTGGAAAAAACCATGGATTATCCCCTTTCCGGGAGAGTTAATCTGGTTAATTATAGAAATAAAAACCGGTTTTGTCAATTTTTTCCTGTCGAACGGCGCATAAAGCCGCCGAGCGCGCGGCAAACTGTCCGTCAGGGAGGGATTAGGCATGGAGGAAAGAGAGCAGGAAGCGCTGCGTGAGCTTGGCAGCGCACGGGCCGGGGAGATTCATTGCATCACGATCATCGGGCAGATCGAAGGCCACGTGATGCTGCCGCCGGACACGAAAACAACGAAGTATGAGCACATCATGCCGCTGCTCGCGGCGGTGGAGGAGGCGGAGGACATCCGCGCGCTGCTCATATTGCTCAACACCGTCGGCGGTGACATTGAAGCGGGGCTCGGCCTTGCCGAGATGATTGCCGGGATGAGCAAGCCGACGGCGAGCGTTGTTCTCGGCGGCGGCCATTCCATCGGCGTCCCGCTCGCGGTGGCGGCCGACCGGTCATTCATCGTACCGAGCGCTGCCGTGACGATCCACCCGGTACGGCTCACGGGCGTCGTGATCGGCGTACCGCAGACGTACGATTATATTTCGCGCATCAGCGAGAGGATCGTCCGGTTCATCACCGGTCATTCCCACATCACGCCGGAAAAATTCACCGAGTATATGACGCGCACCGGTGAGCTGACGCAGGACATCGGCAGCGTGCTCGACGGCGAGGAGGCCGTCGCGTGCGGGCTCATTGACGAGCTTGGCGGGCTCTCCGACGCGCTCAGCTACCTGCACCGGCGCATCGACGTTTCCAAAAGTCCCCTCTGACGAGGGGCTGTCGCGCGCAGCGAGACTGGGGAGAGACGATTTCCAGCATTTGCGATTAACGGGCTTTCTATCCCTCCGTCTTTTGCCTGCGGCAAAAACCACCTCCCTCGTCAGAGGGAAGCAGCAAAAAAGAGAAGTCAGTTTGACTTCTCTTTTCTGCTTATGAAATAAAGAATCAGGGATACGATACAGAGTCCCAACAGCGCGCCGGCGCTGTCGATGAGGACGTCCCGCACCTGGCTGCCGCGGTGGGAGAAAATCTGGAGCGTTTCGTCGATCGCGCCGGTCAGCGTGCCGAGCCCCCAGGCGGTGAAAAAGCGCTTTTTTCCCGCGCTCTCGAGCCGGAGGAACACAAGCGCTGCGAACACCGCGTACTCGGTCACGTGTGCTGCCTTGCGGATAATAAAGCTCGTCGGCTGCTCGGCGACGCCGTCTCCGTCCTCGTCGGACATATAGGTGAAAAAGTCCGCGCCGAGACCGAGCTTTTCCGCGGCAGTGTTCAGCGTGGCCATAATGCCGTCGCTGATCTGCCCGGACAGCTCGCGGGAGACGAGCGAGTTGCCCCAGATGAACACGAGCGCGAGGACGATCAAAACGGTCAGAAGGCGTTTATGCTTCATTTCAGATCTGCGGCTTCTTCACACGGATGCGCGCGATAAAGCAAAAGCCCACAACGAAGAGCACAGCGCCCATCACCCACGGCATAATGCTCTCGTTCGCGAGGCGGACGAGCGACACGAGCGGCACAATGACCGCCGACCACGTGACCGGCAGCCCCTCAAACGAGGTGCGGTTTTCGCTTGTGGTCTCCTGCCGCTTCTGCTCGGTGACGTTGAAATACCCCAGCCGGATAACGGCGCAGAGCGTATAGAACATCAGCACCGCCATGGCTATGCCGGTGATGCCCATCGCGTGGCCGATGGCGCTCGGCAGCACGCCAAACGACACAAGATCGCACAGCGAATCGATCTGGATGCCGAACACCTCGGCGTCCTTCGTGCGCTTCGTGGCACGGGCGATTTTCCCGTCGAACATGTCGCAGAGGCCGCACAGCGCAAGGCCGATCACTGCCGGCCAGATCTTTCCGTCCGCCGCGGCGCAGATGCTCCCCACCGCGATGCACAGCTCTATGTATGTCAGAATGACCGATACATTCCAGAATCCAACGAATTTTTTACTCACAAACCGTTCTCCGTTCTTAAAAATATATCTTATCATAAAGCACGCGGAGATTTTTTTCAAGAGCGGGATTTGACGCGGCGGACACTCTCTGCTATTCTGTAAGGACACTACGATACCGGAGGTCTTATTATGACCCGTTGGGAAAATACATCGGTCTGCCGCGCGCTCGGCACGCTCTCGTCGTGGCCGGTGCGGGCGCTCTCGCATCTGCCGCTCAAAGCCGGAAAAAAGCGCGGCAGTCTTTCCTTCTCGCAATGGTTCCTTCTGCTCGGCATGGGGGCGATGCTCTGCGTGCCGCACGGCGCGTGGAACAATCTCTACGGCGTGCTCTTCGCGCTCGCCGCGCTTCTCGTCTACTGGTTTGACTGCGCCGCGAGGCACGAAACGCCGTGGAACGCCGGAAAGCTCGGCTTTTCCGCGCTCGGCTTTCTTTTGATGACCGTGCTCTGCACGCTCTGGGCGGGGAACAAAGCGGGCAATCTTCGCGTGGCGCTCTTTTTCTGGACGGGTTTTCTGCTCGCATATCTCACGGCAGCACAGTTCCGCAGCCGCGACGAGCGGCGCACTGCGGCGGCGATTTTGTATATCACGCTGCTCAGCATTTCGCTCTACGGACTGCGAAACTACCTGACCGGCACGGAATCCTCGGATGTGCCGATCGACGGCGAGATGTACCGGCGGCTCGGCGCCACGCTCGAGCACGGCATCAACTGCGGTGAATTTCTCGCCATGGCGCTGCCGATCGTGCTCGTCTGGGCGCTCACCTCCCGGACACGGGCGCAGCGCATCGCGCTCACGATGCCGCTCCTTCTCCCCTGCACGGCCATTCTGCTCACGTACGCCCGCACCGGGTGGATCATGCTCGCCTTTGCGCTTTTCCTGCTGCTCTGGTATAAAAAGAAAATTCTGCTGCTCCCCGCGGCGGCGCTCGGCATCGGAGCGCTCTTCCTGCTGCCGGAGAGCATCCAGGCGAGGTTTCTCTCGATGCTCGACTTCTCGAACGCCTCGGCGTCCGGGCGATTCGTGCTCTGGGGCGAGTGCTTTGCGCTCTGGAAGGAAAAATGGCTTCTCGGCATCGGTCTGGGGCCGGAGAATTTTTACGCCGCCTATGCCCCCTACGCCACCGGACTTCTCGACTTTCAGCCGCCGCACTCGAACATGCTGTATCTCGAAATATTCCTTTCGACCGGTATTCTCGGCGGACTGCTATTCTGCGGTTTCTTCTTCGGGATTTTTGGCCGGCTCAACCGCGCGGTGCGCGCCATTCCCGAAAAGCACGGCCGCTGGCCGGCGCAGGCGCTCATCGCCTCGCTCGCCGGAGCCGCACTCGGCGGCATCCCGGAATACATCTGGTTTTACCCGCGCATTCTCTTTTTCTGGTGCGTCCTCTTCGGCATGGCGATCGCCATTTCGGACAATAGCTGAACAGACAATAGCCGAGGTTCGCCCGGCGGATCCCGCACAAACGGGATCCGCCGGGTTTTTGTATATTCCCCTTGACAGGATGATTTCTGCGCCGTATAATAACATATCGTTATATATAACGCATTGTTATTGTCGAGGTAATATTTATGCCTGCCGTAAAAAAGGTTTCCCGGGAAGAGATCGTCGAAGCCGCTCTCGAGGTGGTGCGGGACGGCGGCTTTTCCGCCGTCAACGCCCGCAGCGTTGCAAAGAAATTGGGTTGTTCCACGCAGCCGATCTACTTCTCGTTTCGGAACATGGACGAGCTGAAAGCCGCTTTGATCGAGCGCGCCGCGCAAATGCACGAGCAACGTGTGCGTGACTCGCTGCGCGCCCACGAGGGGAACGACAGCCGCTACAGCAGCTACGGCATGGGCTTTGTCCAATTCGCCGCAGAGGAAAAACAGCTTTTCCGCTGGCTGTATCTGGAGGGTGAACAGCTGGGGCCGTATCAAAACGACATACTGCTGCCGGAGGTCATCGGCGTGATTATGGAAGAATTCGGCTATGGTGAGGGCGTTGCGCGCCGGTTCCATCAGGACATGATCTATTTTACCTATGGCCTCGCCATTCTCGCCAACACCGGGCATTTGCCTCTGACGGAGACGGAGCTTCGCGAGGCGTTTCGCCGGGAGTTTCGCGCGCTCATCGCCATTTACGGAAAGCCGCCGAAGCTGCCGGAATTTGCCGTGAAAGCCGGTGTGGTTTTATGAATCTGAAGGTGTCCTTCTCCTGGGTGGGGTTGACGGTTTTCGCGCTTCCCATGCTCATCAACATCGCCTACGCCGTATTTCCCCCGGCGGGCGAGCCGGAGCCGCCCGCGCCGGTCACGCATTGGATGGAGACCGTCGAGCAGGTCAGCCGCATCGCCTATCTGCTCGCGGTGACGCTTCTCGTGAGCCGAACGCCGGTAAACCGGCAGATCGTCTGGCTTTTCCTCGCCGCCGTTTTCCTCCTTTTGTACTATGCCGCATGGATCCGCTATTTTGCGCTCGGACGGGATGTTGCGCTGCTCAGGCGCGCTTTTCTCTTTGTTCCGATGCCGCTTGCGGTATTCCCTGTTTTGTACTATCTGTGCGCCGCTGTCTGGCTGCACAACGTTCCGGCGGCGATTTTGATGGTGATCTTCGGTGCGGCACACCTGACGGTGTCGATCCAGTCGTTTCTGTAGAAAGGAAAAAGCTATGGAAGAAATTATAGTATATGTCCACGGAAAAGGCGGCTCTGCCGGCGAAGCGAAACATTATCAGGCGCTCTTTCCGAACAGCGCAGTCATCGGCTTTGATTATCATTCGCAGACTCCGTGGGACGCAAAGGACGAATTTCCGGCGTTCTTCGCCGCGCAGCGAGAGCGCGGCGAGCGCCTTACGCTGATCGCCAACAGCATCGGCGCCTATTTTTCGCTCTCCTCGCTCCATGAGGCGCTCGTGGACAGAGCGTACTTCATCTCCCCCGTTGTGGACATGGAAAAGCTCATTGGCAGCATGATGCTCTGGTCGAATGTGACCGAGCCGGAGCTTGCGGAGAAGGGCGAGATCGCCACGGATTTCGGCGAAACGCTCTCGTGGCGATATCTCTGCTATGTGCGGGAGCACCCGGTCGCATGGCGCGTCCCCACCCGCATTCTGTACGGAGAGCGGGATAATCTGACCTCCCCGGAGACCATATCGGCCTTTGCGGCGCAGCACGGCGCCAAACTGACCATTATGCCCGGCGGCGAGCACTGGTTCCACACGGCGGAGCAGATGCGGTTCCTGGACGATTGGATCACAGGGAACAGATGATGAAAAGCGGCGTGACTTTTCCGAAGTCACGCCGCGTTTTGGGCGTATGTTATTCAGCTGAACACAATCTTGGTATTCTCGCCCATGGTGACCGATTCGGGATAGAGCGGCAGAAACACGTAGCCGGCCTCCTTCAGCTGCTGGACAATGCCGGGGAAAGCGCTGATCGTGTTGGTGTTCCAGTCGTGGCTGAGCACAACCGCGATGTCAAGCTGCTCGACCTCCCAGACGCCCGTGCCCTGAATCTCCTCGGCGCTCTTTCCGGCGACGCCGTTATCGAACACATCGCACGACCACTCGATCCACTCGTACCCCGCCTCGCGGATTGCCTCGGTCGGGTCGGTGCCGAGCAGCATTTTGGCATGAGCCGAGCCGCCCGGGAAGCGGAAGAGTTCCGTGTGGAAGCCGGTGCATTCGTACACCCACTCGTCCTGCTTATCGATCATTTCGATCAGGCCTTCCGTATTCTGGTACAGATTGCCGTACTTGGCGAACTGGTGAGAGTATGTATGGTTGGCGACCGCGTGGCCTTCGGCAAACTCGCGGCGGAGCATTTCGGCCTCGTCCTCAGATTCGTTCGCCTCGTGGGAGGTGAAGAACGTCACATGGGCGCCATATTCCTTCGCGGTATCGAGAACCTGCGAGGTGAAGCGCGTGGGGCCGTCGTCAAACGTCCAGTAGCAGATCTTGATGTCCGTTTCGCCCGCCTGAACCTTTTCCTCCAGTTCACGGATCTTGCCCGCATACTCGCGCCGCTTGGCGAGCGTCTCTTCCACGATGTTGTCGAGCCGCGCACTCTCGGCGCGGAGATCTTCGAGCTGCGCGGTTTTGCTCTCGTTGTCGGAGAGCGCGCCGGTGAGCTCGGCGGCAAGCGTTTTGCCCTCGTCGCCGCCCTGCGAAATGTCCTCGCGCAGCGCGTCCTGCCGCGCCTTCATATCCTCGCTGAGCTTGTCGGCGTCCTCGTCGACGAGCTGCGCCTGCGCGCGGAGATCGGCGGCTTTTGCTTCGTATTCCGCCGTCGGCACGGCGCGGTACTGCAAAAAGGCAAATACGCCGAAGCCTACCGCGACGAGCGCGAGCGCAAGCAGAACAAAGTTAATTACCTTTAAGGTATTCTTCAACCTGATCCACTCCCTTCTGCATCTCTTCGTAGACGGAATTGTAGTACGCCGTATCCTCGTCTGCGAGCTTTCCTTCCACTTCCTTTTCCATCGCCGAGATCGACTCGTCGAGCGCGGCGTTGTCGGCCTTGAGCGAGTCGATCTTCTCCTGCGTTTCGGCAAGAACCTCCTGCTCCGCCGCCGTCCACGCGGCGGCTCCAGCCTCGGTCTCGGGGTTCAGCGCGTCATACTGCGCCTGCGCGGCGGAAAGCTCTCCCTCCGCCGCGGCCACGGCATTCTCGCCGTCGGCGCGAAGAGCCGCCGCCTGACGCAGAAAATAGACGCCGCACACGATGCCGATGATCAAGACCACCGACAGCAGCACGGTCATTACAGTGCTTTTCATCGTTTTGTGATCACTCTTTTCTATACCTTTTTCGGCCGCGGTGCGGCCGGTTTTCCCTTTTCGTAGAGCGTGAATAGTTCCTGCGTCTGGCGCGTGAGATCAAACTCCGTCACGGCGCGGCGGCGGGCATTTTCGCCGCACGCGCGGCGGTACGCATCGTCCGTCATGAGCCGGTGCATCGCCTCGCTGAGGGCGTTCAAGTCCCCGGGCGTCACGCACGCCCCGCAGCCGGAAGCGAGATCCGCGCCCGCGCCAACGTCCGTCATGATGAGCGGCAGTCCGCATTCCATCGCTTCGAGCGCAGCGAAGCTCATGGCTTCGTTATAAAGCGCGCTGCTCACATAGATATCCGACGAGCACAGCAGCGCCTCGGCGTCCGTGCGGTAGCCCGCGCGGATAACGTTTTCACAAAGCCCCCGCTCGCGGATGCCCTCACCCACGGCGTCGAAGAGCTCTCCGTCGCCCGCAATAAGGCAGACGAACGGTTTAGGCGTGCGCTCCTTGAGCTGCGCGAGCGCGTCCAGCAGAAAGAAGAGTCCCTTCTCCGGCGCGTAGCGCGCCATGGCGAGAAAGACGGAGCAATCCTCCGGCAGCGAAAACTCCGTTCGGATAACATTCTGCCGCGGCGGGAGCGGCTTTGGCTCAACGCCGTTGAAAATTACGCATATCTTCTCTTCTTTGACGCCGTTTTGGCGCAGAAGGTTCGCCCCCTGCGTGCACACGGCGACGCAAGCGGTCTCGTGCGGCGTGACAAGGCGGTTGAGCGCGTGCCAGAGGAAGCCCTGACGCACGGTGAGATGGCTCGTGAACACAACGCGCGTCTCGCGGCGGAAGAGCCGCGAGAGCACGGCGATCAAATTTTCCCGCGGGTACTGCGCATGGACGACATCGATATCATTTTCCGCACACAGCCGGGCAAGCCTTCTGGCCGCCGTGAGCGCGCGCGAGGCGCGAAGGTCGAGCCGGAAAACGCCGCAGCCGAGCTCCTTCGCCTTTTCGGCCAGCTCCCCGCCGTCCATGTAGGCCAGAAAGCATCGGTGTCCCTGCGCGGAATACGTCCGCATCAGGTTTTCCACATACTTTTCCGTGCCGGCCTTCCCGGCGTAGCTGATGAGATAGAGAATGTTCAAATCGTTAATAGAAGAGCTTCGCGATCGGGCTGTCGGCGTCGAGGATCAGCGTCTTTTCCGCACCGGTCATGGATGCCTGCAGCGCGTCAAGCGCGATCATGAACGTATAAAACTCGGCCTCCTCCGGCGAGTCGTATACCTCGGAGAGAATGCGCATATACTCCGCGTCGCCCTCGGCACGCACCGTGGCGGCGGTCGCGTCGGCGTTGGCAAGGAGGATCTGCACCTGCTTGTCGGCCTCGTTGCGGATCTCCTTGGCGCGGCTCTCGCCCTCGGCAAGATAGCCGGCGGCGATGTTGTTGCGCTCGGAGATCATGCGGCTGAACACGGCAGATTTGTTGTCATCCGGGAGGTCGATCTTCTTCGTCTCCACAGCGATGAGCTCGATGCCGTAGCGGTCGAACGCGTCGCCGATCGTGGCCATAACGGTGCGCACGAGCGTACCGTCGCGCCCGGAGATGATCTCCGCCTGCGTCATGGAGGAGAGGACGGTTTTGAGCGCATTATAGACGTTCGCGTTGATGCGCCCTTCGGCATTTGACACGCTGCCGGAGAGCGTTTCGATGAAGAGGCGCGGATCCTCAATGCGCCATACAGCGAAGCAGTCGGCGATGAGGGTCGTTTTATCTGCGGAGATCATGTCGCTCACGGGCAGGTCGTAGAGCAGCACCGTATTGGGGAGCGTGCTCATCTCCTGCACAAAGGGGATCTTAAAATAGAGTCCCGGTTCGCTCTTCACATCGACGACCGCGCCGAACTGGCGCACGACGCCGTACTCGTTCGGCTGCACAACATACAAGCTGCTCAGAAGCAGCACAAGGATCACAACGGCGAGCACCGCAATGAGGATCGTCCGGCCGATATGGGTGGGGCGCTTGTTCGTATATTCTTCCATAATTACGGCTCCTCCCCTGTCGTGGTCGTTGTGTTCGCGCCGGTGAAGCTCTCAAGCGGAAGAACGGTTTGCAGCGCGCTGCCGTCCTTGCCGGTGATGACAATCTTCATATCCGGGAACACCTTGGTGATCATTTCATAGAACAGGCGCTGGCGCGTGATCTCCGGGTACTTGGAGTATTCGGCGTACAGCTCCGTGAAGCGCGTGGCCTGTCCCTCGGCCTCGGCGATGCGGGAGGCCTTGTAAGCTTCGGCCTGCTGCAAAATTTCGTCCGCGTTCGCCTTGGCGGCGGGCAGCTGCTCATTGGCGTACTTGTTCGCGTTGTTGATGGCGGTCTCCGCCTCCTGCTTGGAGGTTTCCACGGCCTTGAAGGCCTGCTGCACTTCGAGTGTGGGGGGCTCCGCGTCCTGCAAAGCGATGTTCACGAGAACGATGCCGAGATCTTCCTGCTCGAGGCGGGTGCTGATCTTGTCACGGATGACACCCTGAATTTCCGCCTTGCCGGTCGTGATGATATCGTCCACGCCGTAGAGGCCGATCGTATCGCGGATGTAGCTCTGGCAGAGCATTTTCAAAATAGCTTCGGGCTCTGCGCTGTTATAGAGGTACTTCACCGGATCGTCCACGCGGTATTCCACATAGAAATCCACGTTAACGAAGTTGAAGTCCACGCTGATCATGAGCGATTCGTCCTCGTTATTGACGTTCGTGCGCAGGTCATAGCCGAGCGCAAAGCCCTGCGTTGCCTTGCTGACGATGGTTTTCTGCTGGATGATGGGGATCTTGAACTTGAGGCCGGACGTGCTCACGACGGACGGCTTGCCGAACGTTGTGATAACGGCGTACTCGTCCTCCTGCAGCTGATACACCGAGCCGAAGCCCAGCGCGCCGACCAGCACAAGCACCGCCGCGATCGTCACGATCGTGCGGGGCAGTCCCTTTTTCCCGTCGCCGTCCTTTTTGCGCGTGCCGACTACAATGAGCGCCGCCACCGCCGCAAGGACGAGGATGAGTGTGATAAAGCTCATGGGATTCTCCTTTCTTTGTACGGCGAGAACATGCTATTTCGCCATATAACAGCATAGCACAGCGTGCCTCGTTTGTCCAGAAAAGCCCTTCAGGGCGGGCAAAGGAAAAAATAGCGAAAGAGGCAGTTTTCCGGCTCCGTGCTTTCGAGCACTTCCTCGCAGAATATCTCCGCTGCGTCAATGCCGCGGTGGTCTGCCTCCACGCGCAGCTTCTCCAGCGCCTCGCGATCCGATCCGGGTGCGGCGCGGCGGCTTGTCCGTTTTACGCTCCCCATCATCGTAATGAATATTTTCGCCCAGCTCTACAGTCTGGTAGACTCCGTGATCGTGGCGCAGTTTGCCGGGAACCGTTCTCTCGGTGCTCGCGGCGGTCAACGGCTGCATGGCGATCGGCTACTGTCTTGTGCAGGGCGCGGGGGGCGCTCACAAGGCTTTATCTTCCCGACCGGGACAGCGCCGCCTTCGCGCTTGCCCGCTCATATCTTTTGCTTCTCATCCCGAATTATTTCCTGCAATTCGGAAAATCCAGCCTCGAAGCCGTATTCAAGGCGCATTTGAAAATTTCGCTCGTGACCGTTTCGGCCATGCTCTCGCTCGCGGTACGCGTGGCGCTCGGGTATGCGCTCGCCCCTTCCTATGGTATCACGGCGCTCGCGTGGGCCACAAATGCCGGCAGCGCCGCGGCACTTGCGCTCTGCTTTGTCTTTTACCGCGTCCGGTTCCACGGCATGCCCGCATAAAATATCCCGCCGCAGACGTTTTTCATCTGCGGCGGGTAATTTTATTTCTTCACTTTTCGCATCGGGCGGGTGATGCTGCGGATGAGGAGCGTGCCGAGCACCGCCGCGCCGATAAAGAGCACTCCGGCGGCGATGGCGAGCACCGTGACCGTCCAGCGGAGATTTTCGATCTCCGCTGCGGAGCTGTCCGCCGTCTCCGGCGCCGCTTCCGGCGTGGGCGACGGCGAAGGCTCCGCGCTGGGCGAGGGTTCCGGGGTTGGCGATGCCTCCGGCGCGGCGGCGAGACCGTAGCGCTGGAGCGTTTCCTCGCGCGTATCGTAGACATAGAGCCTCGGCTCGCCGCCCTCTGGCCGCGCGTAGAATACGACGTACTCTCCCCCGTCCTCCGGCAGATACGCCCGGCAGACGGTGCCGAGCAGCGCGTAATCGCCGAGCACGCAGCCCTCCGGCGGCTGAGACGAAAGGATCGCCGGATCGAGGATCGTGTACGTTTTCCCCTCCACGGTGAAGACCGTCCGCCCGGCGTCGGGCGTCGCTTCCGGAATCTCCGGCTCGGTCGTATCGACGTGGTTGTCGCTTGTCGGCTGCGCGGCGGTGCTCTGTCCCTGCCGCGTGACGGCGAGCGTATAGACTCTCTGCGCACCGTTCCCGGCGGTGACCGTGACGGTCACATAGTTCAGTCCGACGGAGAGCGAGCCATTCCCGCTCACGTTGGTGGTCGCCGCGGCATCGTTCTTCACGGCGCTCACGGCAAGCCACGTTGTCTCGTAAGGCACCGTCACGGCATAGTTCGTCACGTTGGGGGAGAAGGCCGGAGAGAGAGAGCCGGGGTCGATGTAGAGCGCGGAGAGCGTGCAGTCGCCGGAGGCCGACGTGATCGTCACCGCCGCGCTGTGGGAAGCATACTCCACGCTCACCGCGTCGCCCCCGGCATTGCTCGCACTGCACGCCGTCGGGCGGATCGTCGTCGTACCGACGGCGCGGGCGGTGAAGCTCAGATGGAGGGAGAGCTTTCCCTCGCCGCTGCCGCTGTAGTCCACGATGCGCAGACTCCCGCCGTTATCCTGCACCGCCGCGTTGCCAAGGCCCCCGGACACGCCGGTATAGGCAAGATAGTCCGTATCGTACACGAGCGTCAGATCCATGCCCGCCACGGCGGAAGTCGTATACACGTTCACCGTGACGGTATTCCCCACGACAACGCTGGGGTCGGAGAACATCACGTCCGTATCCGCCGCCTTCGCGCTCAACGTGAGCCACGGCAGCAGCGCCGCGGCAAAAAGCGCCGCGAGGATCGGTTTTCTTTGTTTCATCGGCAAGCCCTCCTTACGGCGTAATGGTCGCCGTGCCGAGCAGATGGTTTCGTATGCGGATGAGATCGTTGATTGCCGCCGTACCACTGCGGTCCACGTCCGCCGCGGCCAGACTCAGCCCGGTCAGCTCGCCGGTGCCGAGAAGGTGGTTGCGAAGCTTGATAAGATCGCTGATGGTGACGGCGCCATCGCCGTTAATGTCGCCCGCAACGACGACATACCCGGAGGCAAACACCGCTTCCGCGTCATCTTGCTCATACGTGATCTTGACAAAATCGCCGGTACACATCGGCGAGTCCTGTGCCTTGGCAGCACCCGAGGCATCCGCCACGGTGAGCGTGCCGCCGCTCAGGCCGAGCGACGAGGCGAAGGAAGCCAGCGTCGTGCCAGGCGCAACGCCCGAAACGCGCCCGTCGGCGCTGAAGGCGTAGGGGCCGGTGATCGTCACCGGCGCGTCCGGCGCGCGGCGGTGGATGGAGAGCGTATACGTCTCCGACGCGCCGGACTCCGCCGTCACGGTAAGCGTGACGGTATTCACGCCGACGCTGAGCGCGTATTCACCCGCACCGGAAACGCTCGCCGCGGCGTTGAGCGGCGAGGCCGTCACGGTGATGCGCTCAGTCTCATTCGGCACGATGACGGTGTATTCCCGGATATCGCGCGAAAATGCAGGGGAGAGTGCGCCGGTGCTCACTGTGAGCGAGGAAAGCTTCGTGTTCGGCGAGCCGTCGCCCGTCGGGGCGGGCACCGCAGAGCCCGGCATGTTGAGATACACCGGGATATTGAACGTGAGCTTTGAGGCGCGCATCTCCTCGCTGTAGGCATAGGAGAGAAGCCGTCCCTCGCTCGCCGCGCCCGCGACGTTCGTCATGTACTGGTTCCAGTACATGTTTTCGCCCTGTACGTTGAAGCGTTTGAGATAGAGCGTGTTCTGCCCCGCAGCAACATAGTTTGCCGCATAAAAGGCCGCGCCGCCGCAGATGGCTTTATATAGGCTGTTCCACGGCCGCCCCCACGAGGTGCCGCTGCCATTCTGGCCGCCGCTGGCGTACCACAATCCGCGCTCCACGGCGGAATACTCCGCCGTCTTGTAAGCGCCGATGTTGAAGGCGTTGTAGTAGCCCGGAAAGCGGCGGTTTGTGCCGCTGATGCTGTCGCTCGTGCCGTTCGTGCCCATCTCCTGAAGCATCATTGCCGCGAGAATGTACGGGCTGACGCCGTAGTCTGCCCCGGCGGTATAAAGCGTTTCGGCGTAGGTGGTCACGCCGTTCGAGGGATCGAGGTCGGTATCGTACGTCGTGTCGGCGAGGAACGTGCCGGACACGAGCACCGCGAGACTTTCCCGCGTCTGCGACGCCGCGTCGTACCCCTGATAGAGGAACTGGAACACGGCGCTGCTGTCAAGGAAATTGCGCGGGTCCATGTAGTGCGCAATGATCTCGCGCGACGCGGCGACCCAGCCGCCGCTGTCGAGCTCGACCCACGTGTTGTCCGTCCAGTTGAACGCGCCCTCCTGTGTAGACTTCCACGAGGACGGGGCGCTGCCCCACACAAGGCTCTTGCCGAGGACGTTCTCTTCGTTCACGGCGGTGTTCCAGTCCACGTTCGTGAAGAACGGCCGGAACTCCCACGCCGGATACCGGCTGTGGAGCTGCCAGAGTGGCTCCAGATAGCTCTCCGGGAAGCCGAGCGCGCGAAGCTGCGCGAGATATGTATCGCGGTCATCCGCCGCGGCGACTTCCGGTTCGGATACCGGCGTTTCTTCCGCGGACGGCTCGGCCGGCGTTGGGGTTTCCTCCGGGGCAGGCTCGGCGAGCGTTACGCTCTCCGCGGGGATATATCCGGTCTCGCCGCCGGGCTTTTGTATGTAGTACCAGAGTGTACCGTTCACGTCCGTCTCCTCGGAGAGGATCGTAACGGCGCTGCCGTCCAGAAGCTCGCCCGCGGCTTCGCCGCCGGGCGATGTAAGAAGAAGGAGAATGCCCGTCGGGGCGGTCACGGTGCCGGTTTTCGTGTCTGCGGCAAGCGCGGACGGCATTACGGCAGCCAGCAGCAGCGCAACCAAGATCAGCGCCGCGGCGCGGCGGCAGAAACGGCGGTTCTTCGGCATGGCATTCCCTCCTCTCAGGCAGTTTTGAAAAGTTACAAATTGTAACTATATCCTACCATCCCGCGCCCGCTCCGTCAACCGCCAGTTTTTGCCGGTACGAAAACTCCCCGGAAGACTGAGCAATTCCGAGAACCGGTACTGCTCTTGCTCTTAGCAAAGTGCATTGCATTATGAAATGATTAAGGAATGGATGGTCAAAAACCAGAAAAGTCTCCTTGAAATGTGGGATAGTCAGGATTTAAGGAGGCTGCCGCCGCTCTAAAGGAGGCATTGCAATGATACCGAAAATTAAAAGTGTGTACACGATGCCAGGCTACCGTCTGGACGTTGTATTTGACGACGGAAAAAGCGTTGTCTATGACGTTTTGGACGATATCCGTCAGTTGCCCGGTTATAAAGATCTCATGCTGATCCATGGTCTTTTCGATCAGGTACAGCTGGATGAAAGCCGCACATGCGTATTTTGGAACGACTGGATCGATTTGCCCAGCGATGCGATCTACGAATACGGCACACCTCGAAAAAACTGAATCAATGTAAAAGCAGCCGACAACACCATCGGCTGCTTTTGGTTGCCTCCCTCTGACGAGGGCAGACTCTCCCCGGCGGGGAGAGATGTCGCCGCAGGCGACAGAGATTGGGGCGGGGGTGGATTTTGCCGCAGGCAAAAGACCGAGGGAGAGATATTCTGCGCGGAAGCTTTTAATTTTTCTCTCCCTCAAAGAGGGAGCCTTTTAAGCGCTCAAATCGATCCACAAAGCTGGCCGAAGCCGTACAGCGGCCACGCCGACGCAAACGACGCGATACCGTAGAGCAGCGGGAGGAGAATGACCCACACCGCCATCTCCTCTACGGCAAAAACAGATCGTAAGGACTACGCCAACGATACAGCCCACCCGGACGGAAAGCTATGCCAGAAGCTTGATGCTGCTTCCCACGTTTGAAAACACAATTGCCACTCCTATACCGTACAAAATCGCCTCTTCGGGAAAAAATCCGAAGAGGCGATTTTTTGCTATAACGCTTGTCAGCCGCCGAGGTAGGCCTTCTGCACCTGCTCGCTCTTTGCAAGCTCCTCGCCGGTGCCGGAGAGGGAGACCTTGCCGTTTTCGAGCACGTACGCGCGGTCGGCGATGGAGAGCGCCATCTGCGCATTCTGCTCGACGAGCAGGATGGTCGTCCCGGCTTTGTGCAGCGACTGGATAATATCGAACACCTGCTCGACAAGGATGGGCGCAAGACCCATGGAGGGCTCATCAAGCATCATGAGCTTCGGCGCGCTCATTAGCGCGCGGCCCATGGCGAGCATCTGCTGCTCGCCGCCGGAGAGCGTTCCGGCAACCTGGCGGCGGCGCTCCTTCAGACGCGGGAACAGCTCGTACACCTTTTCGAGTCCCGGCTCCACGGTGGAGTTGGCGCGGGTGAACGCGCCCATTTCGAGGTTCTCCTCCACGGTCATCTGCGCAAACACGCGCCGTCCCTCCGGGACGAGCGCCAGACCGTCCTTGACGATCAGGTGAGGCGCTTTGTGCGAAATACTCTCGCCCTGAAAGACAATATCGCCGCCGCGGCTGCGAAGGAGACCCGCGATGGTGTCGAGCGTCGTCGTTTTGCCCGCGCCGTTCGCACCGATGAGCGTTACGATCTCGCCCTCGTTGACCTCGAAGGAGACGCCTTTGATGGCGTGGATCGCACCGTAATACACTTGAATGTCCTTGACTTCGAGAAGCATGCGTCAGCCCTCCTTTTTCTTGCCGAGATAGGCTTCGATCACGGCGGGGTTCGCCTGGATCTCCTCCGCGGTGCCCTTGGCGATCACCTTGCCGAAGTTCAGCACGCAGATGCCCTCGCAGATGCCCATGACGAGCTTCATATCATGCTCGATGAGCATGACGGCGATCTGGAACATGTCGCGGATTTTGACGATGTTCTCCATGAGCTCCTGCGTCTCGGAGGGGTTCATGCCGGCGGCAGGCTCATCGAGCAGCAGGAGCGACGGGTTCGTTGCAAGCGCGCGGACGATCTCCAGACGGCGCTGCGCGCCGTAGGGCAGCGAGCCGGCCTGGACGTTTGCCACGTCCTGCATATCGAAAATGGAGAGCAGCTCGAGCGCGCGCTCGTGCGCGGTGCGCTCCTGCCGCCAGTAACGCGGCAGACGGAAGATGCCCTCAAACGTGGAATACGGCTCCTGATTGTGGAGGCCGATCTTCACGTTATCCTCGACCGTGAGGTTATTGAAAAGGCGGATGTTCTGGAACGTGCGGGCAATGCCCATGCGGTTGATCTGCTCGGTCGTTTTGCCGGAGGTGTCCATACCGTCAAGCAGAATGGTGCCGCGGGTCGGCTGGTAAACCTTGGTGAGAAGGTTGAATACGGTGGTCTTGCCCGCGCCGTTCGGGCCGATGAGGCCGGCGATCTCCGTGCGGCCGATGGTGAGATTAAAATCGTCCACGGCGCGGAGGCCGCCGAAATCGATGCCGAGATGGCGGCATTCGAGCACGGGTGTTTTGTCCAGATCGCGTTCGGGGATGATGGCTGTGCTCGGAAATTCGACCATTTTCCCTTTTTCAAACGTTTTAGACATCTTCCTTCTCCTCCTTCCGTCCGGGGATCACGCGGCGCAGCAGCGCCTTGAAATCGTCGTTGTTCGTCGCGAGCATCACAAGGATGAGGACGATGGCGTAAATCAGCATGCGGTAATCGGCAAAGCTGCGCAGCGCCTCGGGCAGCGCCGTGAGCAGCGCCGCGGCGATGACGGAGCCGAGCATGTTGCCCAGCCCGCCGAACACGACGAACACGAGAATGAGAATCGACGCGTTGAAGTCAAACTTATTGGCGGCGATGGTGGAGTAGTTGAGCGCGAAGAGCGCGCCTGCCGCACCCGCCATGGAAGCGGAGATGACAAAGGCAGTCATCTTATAGCGCGTCACGGGGATGCCGACGCTCTCGGCGGCGATGCGGTTATCGCGGATGGCGAGAATGGCGCGGCCCGCGCGGCTGTTCACGAGATGGAAAATCACGATAAGGCAGATCATCACGAGAATGAAGCCGCCGGTGAACGTGGCGATCTTCTGCACGCCGCTGATGCCCATCGGCCCGCCGAGGATAAGCTTTCCACCCTCTTCCAGGTTTTCGGGTGCCTGCAGGAAACGGATGTGGTAACCGTGGCTGTCGAGACCGATATAGAGGTTTGTGAAAATGCTCTTGATGATCTCACCGAAGGCAAGCGTCACGATGGCGAGATAGTCGCCGCGGAGACGCAGCACCGGGATACCGATGAGAAAGCCGACAATGGCGGCAAAAATCGCGCCGATGACCATCGCGATGGCGAGACGGAGCGGGGCGCTCGCAATGACGCCCTGCAGTGACACCGCCGCCGTCGTGCCCATGAACGCGCCGACGCTCATAAAGCCCGCGTGGCCGAGAGACAGCTCGCCCATCACGCCGACGGTGAGGTTGAGGGAGATGGCCATGACGACATAAGCGCAGATCGGCACAAGCATGCCGCGCGCCGTGGAGGAGAGCACCTTTTGTCCGGTGAGGATCTGGAGGACGATATACGCGGCGATCACCACGGCATACGTGATGCATTGCCGCCGGTTGGTTTTCATTCGGGCCAAAACTTTTTTCATCGTACGCACCTCACACTTTCTCGCGCACCTGCTTGCCCAGCAGGCCGGACGGCTTGACGAGCAGCACAATGATCAGCACCGCGAACACCACGGCGTCCGACATCTGCGTGGAGATATACGCCTTGGCCATGATCTCAATGATGCCGAGCAGCAACCCGCCGAGCAGCGCACCAGGGATGGAGCCGATGCCGCCGAACACGGCGGCGGTGAACGCCTTGATGCCGGGCATGGAACCGGTGGTCGGGACAAGCGTAGGATACGCCGAGCAGAGCAGCATGCCCGCAACGGCGGCAAGGCCGGAGCCGATGGCGAACGTCATGGAGATCGTCGCATCCACATTGATGCCCATAAGGCGCGCCGCGTCCTTATCCTCGGAGCAGGCGCGCATGGCCTTGCCCATTTTGGTCTTACCGATGAAGAGTGAGAGCGCAACCATGATGACAACGCACACGGCGATCGTCACAAGCGCAACATACGAAATGCGAAGCTCGCCGCCGAAGAGGGCAAAGCCCGTCTCGCCGCTTGCCGACTTGAAAAAGTTCGGGAACACCACCGGGCTGGAGCCCCAGAGCAGCAGCGCTGCGTTCTGGAGGAAATAGCTCACGCCGATGGCGGTGATGAGCACCGCGAGCGACGTTGCCGCGCGCAGCGGCTTATAGGCAAGCTTCTCGATCGTCATGCCGAGAACGGTGCAGACGATCATGGCGAGGATCACGCCAACGACCGGCGGGAGATTAAACTTGGTGCAGGCGAAGAAGCAGATGTACGCGCCCACCATGATGACGTCGCCGTGGGCGAAGTTCAGCATTTTCGCAATGCCGTAGACCATCGTGTAGCCGAGGGCGATGATCGCGTAGATGCTGCCGAGGCTGACGCCGCTGATCAGAAAGTTCAGGAAACTCAAGGCTGACACCCCTTTCGGGTCAATTTCTTTCTCTTTTTTCTCTCTTTGGTTTCGATTTGCAGGGGAATAACATGGGAAAATGCGCATCGGAAAAAGGCTTCGTTGCGGCCTCTTTCCGCTGCGCGCCTTCCCGCGGCTATAGGACGGAGAGAGTATCTCCGTCCTATAGCCGGTGCGTGGGTCGGGCTTTTATCGATCAGTCGAGGCCGACGTAAGCGCCGTCCTGGATGACCATGCCCTTCGGGCTCTTGGTGACCTGGCCTTCGGTGTTCCAGGTCATGCCGGTGCCGGTCAGGCCGTCGAACGTCATGGAGGTGAACTGCTCGATCATCTTGGTGCAGAGGTCTTCCGCGCTCATGTCGGGCGTGGCGCCGGCGGCTTCGAGAGCCTGCGCGTAAGCGTAAACGCAGTCATAAGCGTCCGCGGCGAACTGGTTGGGAACTTCGCCGTACATATCCTGGTACTTCTTGACGAAGGCGGCGGTGCGCTCGTCGGTGGAGTCCGCGTTGAACGGGGTCAGGAGCATGACGCCCTCGGCGAGAGCGGTATCGAAGCCCTTCATGGTGAGGATGCCGTCCATGCCGTCCACGCCGAACCATTCGGGCTCATAACCGGCGGCAGCGGCCTGCGCGAGGATGAGGGAAGCGGGCTGGTAGTAGATGGGCATGAACACGAGCTCCGCGCCTTTGGTCTGCGCGTCGGCGATCTGGACGGAGAAGTCGGTGTCGTTGCCGTCGGCGAAGGTGGTGTCGCTCACAATCTCAATGCCGAGCGTATCGCAGGCAGCCTTGAAGGTCTCATAGATGCCCTTGGAGTAAACGTCGTCGTTCTTCCAGATGACGGCGACCTTGGTGGCCAGCTTCTTATCGGCGATGTACTGCGCGGAGGCGCTGCCCTGGTTGGGGTCGGTGAAGCACATCTGGAACTGGTTATCCTTGCCCTCGGTCGTGGCGACGGAGGAGGCGGACGGGGTCAGCGCGAAGATGCGGTCAGCGAACGTATCGCCGGAGGTGACTTCGCAGGGCTTCGAGGTAACGGAGCCGAGAGAGATCTGCATGCCCCAGTCCTTCAGCGTGTTGTACGCATTGACGGCCTTTTCAGGGTCGTTCTGGTCGTCCTCGTAGCGCAGCTCAAACTGTACGCCGCCCTTGGCGTTGATCTCGTCCACGGCGATCTGCGCAGCGTTCTTTACGGCGTTGCCGTAAATGGCGGCGCCGCCGGTCAGGGGAGCTGTGCCGCCGATCTTGAACGCGGCGGTGGTGTCGGCGGTGGAGTCGGCGGTGGGAGCGGCGTTGGGAGCGGCGGAGCCGCAGCCGGCGAGGCATGCCATGAGCATTACGGCGGCGAGTACCATGCATACTACTTTTTTCATTGTTTCATTTCTCCTTTTCCTAATGTTTTAAACACAAATTTTGAATATAAAAACGGCCCTGTCCGAAAGGACAAGGCCGGATTTATCAAACCGGATTTATCTCTTTCGGCGCTCGGAAAAATTGCGTACAAGCAGAACGGAAATAACCATAATAATGGATACAATAATGGTAATAAGCAGAATAAGCCCAAGGAGGCCAAGGGACAGTCGGAGGCCAAGAAGGGCGGAAATAAAAAGAACGGACACCGCCGCAACGATGCCCGCAATAACCGGATAGTGAGAGGAAGTGCGCGCAGCACAAGAGCCGTCGCAAGATACGGCGGAAGAAGCGCTATTCATCGAAAAACCGAAACCAAAGCAGTTCATGCGGCACCTCCTTCGTAAGATGGGCATATCATAGCACGCTGCATAACTATGCGTCAATAGAAAAATGCGAGACAATTTAAAATGCTAAAGCGCAATTTTTTGGGATTTTTCACAAACGCGCCAGTTTCTTTCCGGCAAAGGCGATAAAAAACAGTATTTCGGCAGTAGACGCGGCGAAAAAAGGCTGATATAATGCCGGTGTAAAAACAGGAGTATCCATATACTTTATATAACGGAGGTAGTAAATCATGCCGATCGTAACCACAAAGGAAATGTTCCGCAAGGCGTATGAGGGCGGCTATGCCGTTGGCGCGTTCAACGTCAACAACATGGAGATCGTCCAGGGCATCACCGAGGCCGCGGCCGAGGTCAAGGCCCCCGTCATTCTGCAGGTCTCCCGCGGCGCGCGCGCCTACGCCAACCACACCTATCTCGTCAAGCTCGTCGAGGCCGCCGAGCAGGAGACCGGCCTTCCGATCGCCCTGCATCTCGACCACGGCGACAGCTTTGAACTCTGCAAGAGCTGCATCGACGGCGGCTTCACGTCCGTCATGATCGACGGCAGCAGCAAGTCCTTTGAGGACAACATCGCTCTCACCCGCCAGGTCGTCGAGTACGCGCACGACCACGGCGTCGTCGTTGAGGCCGAGCTCGGCACGCTCGCGGGCGTGGAGGACGACGTCCATGTCGAGGCCGAGGACAGCTCCTACACCCGTCCCGAGGACGTGGAGGAGTTCGTGACCCGCACCGGCTGCGACAGTCTCGCCATCGCCATCGGCACGAGCCACGGCGCTTACAAGTTCAAGCCCGGCACGAAGCCCCAGCTCCGCTTCGACATTCTGGAAGAGGTCGCCCAGCGTCTGCCCGGCTTCCCCATCGTGCTGCACGGCGCTTCCTCCGTGCCGCAGGAGTTTGTCCGCATCATCAACGAGCACGGCGGCAAGATGCCCGACGCTATCGGCATCCCCGAGGAGATGCTGCGCAAGGCCGCTACCATGGCCGTCTGCAAGATCAACATCGATTCCGACCTGCGTCTCGCGATGACCGCCTCCATCCGCAAGTACTTTGACGAGCACCCCGAGGGCTTCGACCCCCGCGCCTATCTCAAGCCCGCCCGCACCGCCATTCACGACATGGTCCGCCACAAGATCGTGGACGTGCTCGGCTGCGACGGCAAGGCCTGATCGCCGCTTTATCCCAAAATTCAAGCGCCGGGGTGAATGCCCCGGCGCTTTCCATCATGAGGTCACACTATGCCGTTTACCGGATTTACGAGCGAGGCCGGAGAATTTCTCTGGGAACTCGCGTTCCACAACGAAAAGCCGTGGTTTGAAGCGCACAAGGAGCAGTTTCTGCGCGCGGTGAAGGAGCCGTTCGACGCGCTCGCAAAGGAAACGCTCGCGCTCATGCAGGATAAGCACCCGGACGAGCCGTACAGCCTCCACATCTCGCGCATCTACCGCGACGCGCGGCGGCTCTTCGGCCGCGGGCCGTACAAGGATCATTTGTGGTTCACGCTCTGGACGGGCGAGGAGAGGCACAACAGCCCCGTGTTCTGGTTTGAGCTCTCCCCCGCCTCCTACAGCTACGGCGTCGGGTTTTACACCGCGACCGCCGAGCAGATGGCGGCGCTGCGCCGGTACATCGACGTCAACCCCGCCGAAATGGAGCGCCTCGCCAGGCGCGTGGCAAAAAGCGAGTTTCACCTCGAGGGCGAGCCCTACAAGCGGCTCAAAAAGGATGTCGGCGAGGTTCTCAACCCGTGGTATAACCGCAAGTGGATCAGTCTCTGCGCCGAATACGATCACGGCGGAGCGCTCTATACGAGCGAGCTGCCCGGCGTGCTTCTGGACGCCTACGAAAGGCTCATGCCGGTCTACCGGCTGCTCAAGCGCTTCCCGGCGGAGCATACCGACGCAAAAGCCTCGCAGAGTTTGCGCCCGCAGGTGCAAATAGAGTCTTGATCATTTTCTCCGGCGACATGTGCGTCGGAGAAAATACCTCTCGGCTCGCAAACGTGCTCTCGGAGCGAGTGCGCTGCGGCGAGCCGCAGCCCCTCAAACGAGATCCCAGCGCAGCGGGTCTCGTTTGAATTACTCCGAAATAATGACCGGCTCCCCCGCGCAGCGCAGCTTCCCGCCCCGCACAGCCACGCTCTCACCGGTGATATAGTTTACATAATCTCCGTCCGGCACCGGCACATTGACCTCGGCGCTCTTCCCCTTCAGGGAGAAGACGCCGAGCTTTTTCTTTTTTCCGTTATCGCGCAGGCAGACGGCGATGTCGTTCGCGTCGTCCGCTTCTGCGGTGAACCAGTCCTCCGCGGAGAGATGCTCCCGCCGCACGGCGTTGAGCGTTTGCAGCAGCGGCGTGATGTCCTTGCCGGTGCGCGGGAACACGTCCTTATCGAAGAGACTCGGCACATGGTCGCAGGAATACTCCTGCCCGCCGTAGAGCAGCACCGTGCCCTTGAGGAAGTACAGCAGCGCCGTAAAGTTCCGGCGCGCCTTCTCGTCCGGCACGAGCTCCGCGATGCGCGGCATATCGTGGTTTTCCATGTACCGCAGCTTCACATAGTTCTCCGGGTACATGGCCTCCTGGAACGCGAGCATGTCCATCCACGCGCTGAGCGGCTGCTTTCCGGCGATGTACTTATCAAACGTCTCGCGGATATCGTATTCATACTCCATGTCGAACGCGGAATACAGCTCGTTATCGGTCGCCGCGGTGATGCCGCGCAGCCGGTTGAACACGAGGAAGCTCCGGTGCACCGACTCGGCCAGCCAGATGCACCCCGGGTGCACCTTCTCCACGGCCTCGCGCGCCCGGCGCCAGAACTCCGCCGGCACGAGCGAAGCAACGTCGCACCGGAAGCCGTCCACGATCCCCGCCCAGTAGCAGAGATGCCGTATCTGCGCATCCCAGAGCGCGGCGCAGGAGTAGTCCAGATCGATCACGTCCGTCCAGTCGGCGGTCTTGTTGCCGAAGCTGCCGTCCGGTTTGCGGTAATAAAACTCCGGGTGCTCGGTGACGTACACCGCATCCGGCGACGTGTGGTTATATACAACGTCGATAATGCACTTCATGCCGCGCGCGTGGATCGCGTCCACGAGCGCCTTGAAATCCTCGAGCGTGCCATATTCGGGGTTGACCGTGCCGTAATTGCGGTTGGCGTAAGGGCAGCCGAGACTCCCCTTCTTGCCCTTCTCGCCGATGGGGTGGATCGGCAGGAGCCAGACGATGTCCGTCCCCAGTGCGCGGATGCGGTCGAGATCGGGAATAACGGCGCGGAACGTCCCCTCCGGCGTGTGGTTGCGCACATACACGCTGTATATCGTCTGCCCACGCAGGGCGATATCCGTATTCTTTGCCATGGTGATTTCTCCTTTGCAAAGCATTCCGCCCCGGAACGCAGCGGTTCCGGGACGGGAAGTTTCTTATTTCCGCGCAGCCTCGGTGATGAGCTGCACACAGGTCTCTACGCCGAGCGAGCCGCTGTTGAGCGTAATGTCGTAGTTGTGGCAGTCGCCCCAGTGCTGGCCGGTGTAGTGCTCGTAATAGCTGCGGCGGGCGCGGTCCTTTTTCTTCATCGCGCGGACGATCTCGGCGGTGTCGGTCGTATCGAGATAGCCGGAGATGCGCTGCGCGCGGTGCGCCTCGTCGGAATAGATGTACACATTCAGCGTCTCGATCCCGGCGTCGTGCAGCACAACGTCGGCACAGCGCCCGAGAATGACGCACGGTCCCTGCTTGGCAAGATCGAGGATCACGCTGCGCTGGGTCTCGTAAATGTAATCCTTCTGGTCATAGGAAATGGGCGTGATGTTGCGCAGGATGCTCTCCGTGGCGGAGATCTCCTCGCCCTCGCGCTCGATCTGGCCCGCATCGATGCTGCTCGCCTTGGCGGTAGCGGCGATAATGTCGCGGTCATAGAGCGTAACGCCGAGTGCCTTCCCCACCGCGAGACCGATCTCGCGTCCTCCTGCGCCGTACTGCCGGCTGATGGTGATGATCTTCATAAAATCGCCGCCTCTCTCGTAGTTTTTTTCTTTATACCATCAATCCGCATAAAATGCAAGTCTAAACGATCCGCCCGTCCTTCAAAGCGAAAATGGCGTACTCCACGCCATTGATCACGCGCTTTTCCACCATCCGCTCCACCGGCAGCCCCCAGGCCGCCATGGGGATGGCGCGGTACGGCTGATTTTTGTACACCGTGTACAGGCTCCCGTCCCCGGCATCGCGCCATACGATATCCCCCGCGCGCTCGCGCGGTCTCGCCGCAGCGTTCGGCATGGGCGCGGCATTGGGTCTCGGCGCGCTCTGCCCGGGTGCGCTCGAACCGGGCGCCGCCTGTGCCGAAGCCGCGGTCTCCGCCCTCTTCTCCGGCGCTTGCCCGCCCTCCGGCCTTTGCTCCGGCGCGGCGGTCTTGCGCCCGGCCTCGGCGGCGAACTCGATCTCCGCCGGAAACGCCGCGAGCGCGGCGCGCGTCAGCTTCCGGTGGAGCGTCAGCGCGCCGTTTTCCGGCGTCATCACGCCGAGATACCCCTCCCGCCCGCCGCCGTACACGCTCAGGCGCACAAGCGTCCCGGGGTCTTCACACTTCGCGTCAAACCGCGTCGTGAGCCCCTCGCGCGAAACGGCCAGCGTCCCCTTTTTCTCCCCGTTTATCAGAACCGGATATGTCTCACTCATTTTATCACTCCATCCATATTGCGCTGCGGCGAGCCGCATCTCCCCTCAAACGAACCCCTCAACGAAGTGGGGTTCGTTTGAAGAAAAAAAACACCCCATCCATAGGATATGGACGGGGTGCTCACTCTATGACGGGACAAATGGATTTTTATTGCGGCAGCGTGCCGCCGGGTCTTCCGCCGAGACCGAAGCTCACGGCGATCGCGCCGTTCACGCGGTCCATCACGGCGTCGGGCAGCTTGCCCATGCGCTCGCGCAGGCGCGATTTATCGATCGTACGGATCTGCTCGAGCAATATGACGCTGTCGCGCGTCAGGCCGCAGCTCGCGCCGGTGAGCTCGATGTGCGTGGGCAGACGCGCCTTGCCGGTCTGCGAGGTGATGGCGGCGGCGATCACGGTGGGGCTGTGGCGGTTGCCGGTGTCGTTCTGCACGATCAGCACCGGGCGCATGCCGCCCTGCTCGCTTCCGACGACGGGGCTCAGATCGGCGAAATAAATGTCCCCTCTCCGAACTGTACTCATGCGATTCACTCTCCAGATGAAAATGCTCGCCCGTTACATCTTATGTAGGGCTGTTACCATTCTCCCACGCGGAGAGCGAAAATATACGCGCGCCGGAGTTTTAGTCGTTATCCGGGCTCATGCCGGTGCAGGTGACGCTGTCGCCCGCGACGACGCGGCCGCGGATGTTGCCGCAGCGGACGCCGTCTCCGGCGGTCACGCCGCCCTCGACGTCGCCGCACTCCACGCTGTCTCCGGCGCGGACGCTGCCGCCGACGGTGCCGCAGGTGACGCTGTCGCCCGCGTTGACGCTCCCGCGCACGTCGCCGCACTGCACGGCGTCGCCCGCCGTCACGTTCCCGCTGACGGTCGTATTCTCGCCGCAGATGACGGAGAAATCGCTCTTGATGTCGAGTGCTGGCCCGTCATACCGAAAATCAACGTTCACGCGCTCGCGCGTCCCGCGCGAAAACGGTGTATGACCTACAAGTTTATGGCCGACGAAGAGCACGGCGTGCAGCGTCGTCTCATCGTCGCTCCACGGGAGATCGTGGTAGACAACGGCCGGCTCCGCCGGGACGGGCGCGGCGCTCACCTCGGTGCTCACGCTCGCGCGGCCAAAGAGCGCGTCAACGCTTACGCCGAAAAGCTCCGCGATCTCCGGCAGCATCAGAATGTCCGGGCAAGAGAGGCCGTTTTCCCACTTGCTCACCGCCTGCGCGCTCACGCCCAGCTGCGCAGCAAGCGCGTCCTGCGTGAGACCCTTTTCGCGCCGCAGCGCGGCGATCGTCGTTCCGATAATGTTCTGTTCCATTGTATTTTCCTCCAAAAAGCATTTTATCCGGATGCCCCCAGAATAGGCGCAGCCGGATAAAATCGCAAGCTTTTTGCGGTTGAGTTCGCTCAACCATTGGTTGAATCGTTGCACCACACAGTTTTCAACCGGCAGTTGTGCAAAAATCAGTCGGTTCCGGGCAATTCTCCGCCGGTGCGCTCGCAGAACACGGTGATGCGTGCGCTCGTATCCCAGGTGCAGGTGTACATGGTGAGCGCATAGCCGCTGTTCATCACGGTCTCGGAATCGTCCGGCGTAACGGACGTTGTCTCCCGCACGGCATAGGTGAACACGTTGCCGTCCACATCCGTGAACGTTACGGTGTCCCCGGCATTGAGCTCGAAGAGCACGGCAAACTGCGTGTTGTAGTTATGCCCCGCTACGACGAGATTATCGTTGTACGCGCTGCCGGTGTGGCGGCAGGGGGAAATCTCCAGCGCGGGGAAGCTGAACTCGGCGGCGACGGGCATGGTGAGATTGTGGCCGGGAAAGCTCAGGTACCCGATGTAATCGTAATCGCCGGTGCGCACCGTCGGCATGTCGAGCGCCGGTGGCTCGGGGATATCGTCGCGCCCGCCGCTCTGCGTGCCGCCGGGCTGCGGCGTTGTACCGGGCTGCGCCGCTGCCGTGGGCGAAGCGGATGCCGCGGGCCGGATCGTCGGCGCGGCAGCCGAGGGGCGCGCAGCATTTTCGTTCGCGCCGGTCTCGCCGCTCGTCTCGCGCTCGGCCATCGCGGCCTCCACGGCGCGGAGCGTTTCCTCCGCCTGTTTTCCGGCGCGGTAGTCTTCGAGCTTGTTATGGGAAAACAGGAGCAGTGCGGCGATCACCAGCACTGCTCCCGCTGTCATTAAGACGATCCCTGTTTTTTTACGCTTTCTCATTCTTCTTTTTCTTGCCGAGAACAATGGCGCCGCCAACGATCAGCAGCAGGCCGAGCGCGCCGAACACCGCAACGGGCCAGTTGAGCTGGCCGGTGGGGATCAGGGGCTTTTCATTGTTGAAGCCCTCCACGGTGAACAGCCAGTCCACCTCGCCGACGCGGTAGGCGTACTCGTTGCCGAGCTCCGCGGGAACATGGAGCACGGCCTCCAGCTTCGCGCTCTTTCCCTTGGCAAAGGTGCCGAGCAGGACGTTATCCGTGAGCTGCGCGCTCTTATCGGGCGAAGCGGAGAAAATGCTCTGCTTCGTGCCGTCCGCGTTCACGAGATAGATCTCCATCGAGAGCTTGGAGAGGAAGTCCGCCATGGTGACGACGGTCTCGTCGCGCATTTCCTCGATGTTGGCCTGATCGTGGCCGTCCTCGTTCTCATAGGCCTCGTCGTAGGTGAGCGGGTTGCCCTCCTCGTCGTGCGGCACGGCGCGGATGTAGAGCTTCACATAGTCAAAGCCGCTGACGTTGTTTTTGATCGTGATGGTCTCGGTGCGCTCGTCGCCGGGCATGACGTCTTTAAAATTATTAAAGAGGTCGGTGTCCGTGTAGCCGCTACCGGTGGTCTCGATCACGATGCCGTTCGTGCCGCTGCGGCGGACGACCGCGTCTGCGGCGAGAGCCGGGACGGTCAGCGCCGCAAGCGCGGCGATGACCATCACGAGAGAGAGGAGCTTCTTCATGGATTTTTTCATATCGTTCTCCCCTCCTTAGTTTCCGCTGGGCGATACGCCCCAGGCTTCCTGAACGGCGTTGGCCGGGGTGCTCTGCACCGCCGTCGCCAGAATTTCTACCGACAGGATGTACTGTGGATTGTCCGGCTGCTTCGTCACTATGCAGGTGAGAAGGCTGCCAGCGGTGAAACCGCCGGGCGCAACGGGCGTCCAGTAGTAGAAGTACCCGTCGTTCGGGTTGTACGTCCATTTGCTGTCCGGATTTTCCGTCAGGTCATAGCTGTAGCCCTCGGGGACGGAAGCCGCGATGGTTCCGTCTTTATTGAGCCAGTTGACCACGTAGGTGGCGCGGATGTAGGCGTCCGTGGTGCCGGTGTTCTTGATCTGAACGTTCTCCTTTTTGCTGCCGTTGAAGGTTTCTATGACCGCGCAGGAAACCTTGGCATACTCGAACGTGTTTGTCACGGGCTGGGTGTCCGTCACCAGAAAGGCGACGGTTGAGCCGACCACCGCGCCGATCAGCATGACGACCGCGATGAACAGGATGGCCAGCTTGTTCATGCGGATTCTGGAATGTTTCTTCGCTCTCGCGTGGGATCCCTGATACATGAGTGCCGCCTCCTTTCTTAGTTCGCGGAAACAATCGTTCCGAATACGTTCTGACTGTAGGCGTCGCCGCCGAGCCACTTGCCTTGTTCGCGGTTATTTGTGAAGTCAAACGTATACGGCTGCGTGGGGTTGATCTCGTGCGTTACGCTGGGGCTTTCAGGAGAATAACGCCAGCTCCAACTTTTAACCTCGGTGACGGTGTAAGTACCGACTTTCAGCCCAGTGATCGTGACGGAGCCGTTGCCCTTGATCACGACGCGCTTGGAGTAGTCGTTCGGGCCGGTCACATCAAAGATGAAGCTCTGGTTCTCGTCGATGTTCTGGCAGCCCGTCTTGTTGATGGTCAGGTTGGCAACATCGTACTCAAACTTGGCGTAGTACGTCGCAGCATAATGGCAATTATCGCTTGGTCTCTTCTGCGGCGTCATCTTGTTGGTTGCCGGATCTACTGCACCCGTGATCACATCCTCAACACGAATGTCACAGGGTTCATCCGTGAACCAGCCGACGAACTTGAAGCCGGGTGCCGCGGTGGGCGTGGAACCCTTTACTTCGCCGGTCTTTACCTTGAGCTGCGATTCCTGATAGTTATCCAGGTTGCCGCAGCCATCCGGGCCGACAACTACATACTTGATGTCAACCGTCTCTTCCACATAGTAGAAGATTTTTACGTTGTTGACCGCTTCATTCCCTTCCTCGGTAACGATATCGATCGTCTGCGGGTTTGTCGTGCCGCGAACCAGCGTATAGCCGGGGACTTCCTCCGCTGCCTGCGTTACGCGCGACTGATAGCGTGCGCTTCCTTTGACAGCCTCAGCGACTTTCTCCCCCGTTCCCTGATCAAGGAAACGGAACTCATACGGGTACTCAATGCGGTCATAGTACAGCTTCAGAATAAGTCCCTCTGCTGTTAGTGTACCGCTTGCAGTACTCATATTCTCGTTATACGTAAATCCTGTAATTGTCAGCGGCAGCTCGTTATATTCCTTACCGATTGAACCATTGAGGTTGGTGCTGCTCTGGTACTCAGTGTAGCCGTCACCGGCAAGATTCTGGATCAGATGAATAACCTGCACCGGAGCGTGTTTATCATCCTTCGTATACCAGAAGGTCAACACATTTTTCGTATTGTCGGCAGAAAGCACCAACTGCTTCTGATAGGCGTCCGGTGCGTAGCCTATGACCCATACAAACTTCTCCGTGATTACAGCATCGGAAGTCACACCGTGCTTCTCTTCGTGGAGAACGGTCTCTGTATTCCGTTCCAGGTAACGAACCGTGTAATTTACTTTTTCTCCGGCAACATATACGAACGTGTACTCGTTAGTGCCCTCAATAATGTCCATCTGAATGGAATGGCTGCCTTCCAGAGGATAATAGCCCTTCTGGTAGCCAGAATACAGCATTCCGAATGTTTTCGCCGCAAACGTTTTGGTCGTTCCAGCCAGCGCCGAACCCGTTGTATCATCCGCGATGGGGGTTCCATCCTGCAACTGATAATGGATAACATACGGGACTATTACGTCCGATCTCCACTTGGCGTAGAGATCAAGGTCACGGTTGACCGGCATGGAGAAGTCAAATGCTTTTTCCTCGCCGGTGTCGCTGATGTAGAACCAGCCAACGAAGGAATAAGGATCGCGATTCGGGTCCGCCGGAGGCGCCTCCACCGCTGTGCCGTGGGGAACCTCTGTCCATGTTTGAATCGGTTCGCCTTTATTATTCAGAATATCCTCCGTCAGGAACGTTCTGACCGTATGTGTCTTGGGTACCCATTTGGCATAAAGCACCAGATCGGAAGCAGGCATGGTCAGCGTGTTCAAGTCTGCCTCGGAGCCCTCGTAGCAGCCCGGAGTCGTGTACCATCCGGCAAACACATAAGCGTTCTTTTCAAGCTTATCCGGATAATCGGGCTCAAAGTAATAACTGCTCAACGGAGCTTCGTACTGTACGCTCCCGCCCTTGCCCTTAACTACTGCGTTATAGTTGTAGAACGACAGTTCGTAGTTATTGCGGGTATAGCAGAGATAGTTTTCTTTTTTTATTGTGGATGTGCTGCCATTCTGGTCGAAACTGGAAAATTTAGGGTCAGACCACCACTGCGTAAAGCCAGTGATATCGTGGAACTCTTCAGCATAGGTTAAGGAGCCACTTCTCGTATATTTAACCTGCTTATAAAGATCAAACTGCTTTCCGTCATGAGTATAAACGCCCGTGTTGCCCGCAAGACTTTCTACATAATAGTAAATTGTTGCCGCGGAGACTTCATCGTATTTTGTAAAAGTGATATTCTCACCTGGCATCTCGTTAATACTCGCCAAATATGTTTCCGGTTTGAATGACACACATCCATCAGGAACACTCCAGAGAATGGTCTCTCCGCTTGCATTATTGATGGGGAAGTTATCGTGTATGTCCGCACCGTATTTGGCGGTGATAACCTTTGTCACCGTTGGCACTCTGTCATAGCAGTAACGGCTGCTATGAGTATGTTCTTCTTTACCGCAAATTGTATTTCCGCTTGTTGCCCCTCCCTGACCATCTGATCCAGCAGGATAACATTTTCCATAATAGTATGTTCTCCGACTAAATATACTATTACCCGTTGTATAAGATCCATCATAAGAATGCGTATGTTCTTCCTTTCCGCACGTAAGGGCAGTTTCATAGGAAGAACCGCCTCTAAATGTCAGGGTATACGAATTTCTCGTAAAGTAGACATTCAGCACAGTCGAGCCATCGCCCGCGACGGTCACAGTTTCTGCCTTTTGGGGATTATACGTGAAGTGCTCCGAATCACGTCCGCTGAAGTTTTGGTTCTGATAATCGCCGCTGCTCTTCTGCGTACCGGGGGCGACATCGGCGGGCTCATAGGAACCGGCGTAGCTGTAGCCATACGTTTTTCCATCCGTCTCCGGATTGGCGTTCTCATACCAGAACACAACAGTAAATCCGGCAGTGCCCTCTCTCCAGTTCGCCTTGAAGCTCTGTCCGCTTTGGGCGGGCATTGTGGCCGGAATTTCTCCGCCGCTCCAACCTGTAAAGGTGTAGCCGGCCTTCGTGGGTTCGCCTACGTTGATGGGCGCGCCGTAGCGGGCGTAGATCGGCTCTACGCCATAGCCGCCGTCCAGGTCAAAGTTGATCAGATAGTAATAGCGGTCGTATTTGACTTCGACTACCGTGCTTTCGTCACCGGCGATTTTGACGGTGCCGTCATACTTCAAAGAATAGAAGCCGGTATAAGTCGTTCTTGCGAGCGTTTCGCCGACTGCGTCTCCGGTGTTTCCGGTCTTAATCTCCGGATCGCCGTCCTGTGTATATTCATCGTTGGATACGTTCTGGAGAAGATGCTTAACGCTGAACTTTACAAGAGCAGGCGTATATTTAACCGTAAATTCCTGATTTGCCTGAATGTTTTCACCACCGACGGTGATTACCTCGTGATCCGGTTTATAGCCCGCTACCACAGGGCTCTTAATATCCTGCTTGAAGCTGCCGCCAGCCATAACGGTTGCCGTCCAGGAATCAGCAACCTGCTGCTCCCTATTATCGACATATTTGATGGTGATGGTATAAGTCGGCAGCACTCTGTCATCGTCCTCGTCGTTGGTGACATCGTCGCTCAGGAGGTTGATGTTGTCCTCGGCGAGGGTGTCGGCTGCGGGGGCGGGGTCGGCGAGAGCGGCCGGGGCGACATTCGCCGTCAGGTCATTTGCCGGGGCGGGGTCGTTTACCGGGGCGGGGTCGGCGAGAGCGGCCGGGGCGACATTCGCCGTCAGGTCATCTGCCGGGGCGGCGTCCGGAACTGTGGTCTCTTCCACGGTCTGCGGGGGGATGATGGTGGGCTCACCGACGGGCTCAGCCTCGGAGATGACGGTCGGAGCCGCCGGAGCCAGCGCCGGGGCAGAGACGGGCGTTTCGTCCGTGATCTGCACCGCTACGGTGTTGGAGTAGACCGGCTCTTCGGCCGCGCCGGTGACGCGGCAGCGGATGTTGGCCGTGCCGCCGTAGAGCAGGTTCGCCACGAGCGCGTAGCCAACTTCCAGCTCCGCGCCGGTAGCACCGGCGATATTTGCCCAGACGTCGCCGCCGACCTGGATCTGCCACTGATAGTAGCCGGACAGGCCGCCCGCAGCGAGCGTCTTCTTTTCATTTTTAGGAACGGAAACCGTGTCCACAGCGACTTTCTCGCTGTAGATCATAAGCTCCGAATCGGCGGAGGCGGGGGTGATGAGGGCCGCGGTCACGAGGCCGAAGGAAAGAGCGCAGCAGAGAAACAGCGCTACCAGTTTCTTTTTCATTTCACGACCTCCTTAAGGATTTTCTGTCGGAACAAGCGTCGGCTCCGGAATGGGAGTCGGAAGCGGCCAGCCGTTGGCGGAGAGGACGTCCTCGCCGTTGTTGGCGGACTGCACGGCGTAGGCGTTCACATCCACATGCGCGGTGGAGTTCTGGTACTCGTTGCCCATCTTCGGGTCAAACGAGACGGTGGTGAAGAGGGGCTCCGTCGTCTCGCCGGGATCGAGCGGGTAGTTATAATAATAGTACCCGTCATAATACATCCAGTCCGTTTCGTTGAAGTCCAGCGTGACGGGATCGGGCGGAAGTTGTTCTTTACCACCTTCCGCGTAAACATCGAGCACCACCTGCACGCGCACCCAGGCGGTGCCGGTGCCGACGTTTTCCACCTCGACGATCTTCGTGACCTCCGCGCCGGGCATGACGCCGGTTTTGTCCTCAAACTTTTCGGTGCGCGCCTCGTTTGCCCATTCGTTGAGCTTGATGCTCACACCGCCGCTGGTGATCACGTTGTGCGCTTTGGTGTCTGCGGTGAAGTAGGCCAGCGTGTTCGCCGCAAGGATGGCGATCAGGATGGCAAGCACCGACAGGATCAAAACTTTTCGCTTCATTGCTGTTACTCCCCTCAGGAACGTATTTGCAGTGTTTTACTTACATTTTCAGCATGGCTTTTTACCATAGGAGAACACCTGTAGATATTTCCTATACCCCAGATGCTCTCCTATGGTCTGCACCCCCGTGGGTGCAGACCATATTCGATACTGTTTATGGGGGGATTGCCCTCTCCGTCGCGGCGCTGTGCGCCGCGCCACCTCCCCCAGAGTGGGAGGCAAGCGGGTTTGCGGAAGGGTTCCCCCGGCTCCCTCGTCAGAGGGAGGCTTTAGGCGGGGAAATTACTTGCCGTTGTTGGCGTAGCCAGCGATGGCCTGTTCCACGGTGTCAAAGCCGTCGATCTGAATGGCGTAGGCATTGACAAGAATCTCCCAGCTCGCGCTGGTGGGAATGGTTCTGCCGTCGGGGAGAATGAAGTTCTCGCCGTCCACGTCAATGCGCCAGTCCATGTAGACCTGAGCAAGGCAGGGCAGAGAAATCTTGCCGGCGGGCAGCGGCTTCGCCATCGTGGTGCGGATCACAACGTAAGTGGTCTCGCCGATGGTCTCATCGCCAACATAGTAGTAATCATTCCAGAGGCCGTCTTCCACAGCGACCATATCCGTGTTCGTAACCTTGTGGTCCGCATCGACAATGCCGTCGCTGGTAGCCAGCTTCCAGTAGTTGCCGGAGTTGTACTCAACGTTGAAGCAGCCGTAGCTGTTCCAGTGCAGAGCGTTCTTGCTCTCATTGGTGGGGTATTCGTTGCTCACAAGGTACTTGGGGATTCTGAGCTCGACCCAAACCCAAGCGGCGTTGTCGCCGGTGTTCTTGACCGTGACGATCTTGGAAACGGCGTTGCCGTCGTTGCTCTTGCCGGGAACCAGAGTTTTGCCCTGCTCAAAGTCAACAAGGCCATTGGCCGTCTTTTCCTGCTCGATCAGATTGATCTTAACATTACCGACGGAGAAGGTGTTGGTGGCGGACTTGGTGTCGGTGAAGTAAGCGAGGGAGGCGCCCACAACGGCGATCGCGAGAAGCGCGACGCAGAGGCACAGCGCGGTAATCTTCTTCTTCATGTACTTATGTACTCCTTAAAATTTTTTTGCACACCTGCGCATGGGTTCAGGGGTTAGTGGTGGGCTTGGCAATCGCCCAAGCAGCTTCCGCGGAAGTAACGTTGTCCTTCTGCACGGCGTAGGCCGTGAAGGTCAGGGTGGGCTGCTTCACGACGGCGTCATTGACTTCCTGCTTGGTCAGATTCTCGCTAACCGTGATGATGTTATCCTTGAGAACAGGGTATTCAAGATTCGCGGCTGCATTCAGGGCGTCGGCCTCACGATAGTAAACGCCGTTCTGCAGCTTTCTCCAGCCGTCGGCGATGGTGTAGGTCACCTTCGTAGTGTCGGTAGTGCCTTCAACGTGCTCAGAGATAGCGCCGGTAGCAGTAACCTCAACGAACAGCCAGCAGGCTTCGGAGCCCTTCGTAACGGTGACCTTCGGATCCTTCTCGATGTTCACACCGGGGACGATCTTGTAAATCGTACCAGTGCTCTCGCCAAGTCCGATGTTGATATCACCGTAGGTGAAGGTGTTGGTAACCGGGTCAGGCGCAGAGACGAGCCACGCAACGGTACCTCCGGCCACACAGCCGATCACGAGGACGAGCGCCAGCAGCGCAACGAATGCGCGGGTGCTCACACCGCGGCGGCGGTTTGCAGCATGCTTCATTTTCTTCTTCCTCCTTTCCTCAAGGATTTGCAAAGGGGAATATGTAATGTTTGATTTATTGAATGGGTGAGCTGTCAGCTATTAGCCGCCGAAAGCCTCAGTCCAAATGGCGGCCGGAGTCATGTTCTCAAAGCCATCGGTCTGAACAGCGTAGGCCGTGATGACGATATCTCCCGCCTTTTCAAGATCGCCGTGGACAGCGGTATCCTTAATGGTGAACTTTTCGAAAACGGTCAGAGGCGTGGCAGCGGGATCGCCGGAAACGGCAGTCTTGGCTTCATAACCCGTAGCATAGACATACAGTCCGTCGACGCCGGTCACGGCCTTCCAGTCATTGGCTTCCATCTGAGCCTCGATGGTGTTGGTTTCAGCTTCGAGACTCGTGAGACCATTGTTGACCTTGACGAAGACGTAGCATTCGCCGCCAGTCACGTGGACGGTAGGATCCTTCGTGTACTCGTGGCCGGGCATGAGCTTGTAGCTGTTCTCGGTCACGCGGGCAGCGTCAGCAACCGTCGTGCCGTCTGGATTAACCTTGGCTTCGTCCAGCGTAATGGTGACGGCATCACCAACGGTGAAGGTGTTAGTAACCGTAGCGGTAGAGGTCAGGTACGCCATCGTGCCCATGACGGACGCCACAACAAGCAGCACCGCGCACAGGCTGAGGAGCAGGGCTTTGCTTTTCGTTTTCATTTTCACGAAAACCTCCTAAAAAAATTTTTGCCACTTTATACAGGATGCCTTTCGGCGTTTCCCACATCATTTGCGGACGTGGCGTCCCTCGGCGGGGCGGGCGCGTCTTTTTGTTTTTTCCGCGGCGCTCTCCGCGGCGGGCTTCCGGCGTCTCGGCTGCTCGGCGGGCGTTTCCGCGGGAATATCCTCCGCGGGAATATCCTCCGCGGGAATGTCCTCCGCAACGGGTCTGACGCGGCGAGGCGCTCTCTCCTCTGCGGCGGCGCGGCGGCGCTTCGGCTTCGGCTCGGTCTCGGTCTTCTCCTCCGGGGCGAACACGTCCGGGAGAAACGTGAGCATCAAAAGCACGGCTCCGGCGGCGATGGCCACGTACATGCCGGGGGGATGCTGGATGTAATTGGCAACAAAGCCGAGATACGGGATCGTGAACACCGGCGTGCCGATGACGTTTTTATAGTGGACAAGGCCGCCGTCCTCGGTCTCGTTCGCATCGCCCTTCGTGCGGAAGCGGATGACGGAGGCGTCCTCCTCGTCCGGCACGATGCCGACGACGCGGTGCGTGGCGATGGTGTCCTCGTCGAGCATGAAGGTGATGACCTGGCCGTTCTGGATGGTGTACGGGTCTACCTTTTTCACATAGATGAGCGAGCCGGTGTGGTATGTAGGCTCCATGGAACCGGAGAGGACGGTGAACACCTGCAGGCCAAAGAGGCGCGCGCCGACGAGCAGCAGCGCCAGCAGCACGATGAGCGCGACGAGAACGGTGCTGATAATGTTCCAGGTTTTTCGGATCGAGCGTTTCATACGGCAGACTGTTCCTTTCCCGCTTCCGCTGTCAGTTCGGCACGGAAGTGGGGCGCGACAAAGCTGTAGATCTGCTCGAAGGTCCGTTCCGTTGTGGTGTCGTTATTTTCCATCTCCCCCGCCATGACGTGCGCGGCGAAGGCAAGCATGGTCTCGAAGATCTGGTGGATGATCATATCGATGTCCGCTTCCGGACGGAAGACGTGATCGGTGCGGCTTCGCAGGGCGCGGTAATATTGCAGGTGCCTCTCGCGCGCATAGAGCCGGAAATCGGAGGAGTAATAGTACCGGAGATAGAAAAGGCATTCATCAGTCTTTTCCAGGATGAACTCCCAGCTGCTTTTCCAGAGAATAAAACAGCGCTCTTTCCACGAAAGAGTCGTATTACGCATGATTGGAAACGTTTCACTGAGGTGTCGCACGAGACCCTCGTCCAGCTTCCAGAGCGCCGCGGCGAGCAGCTCGTCCTTCCCCTTGAAGCATTTATAGATATATGCTTCGTTGAGGCCGGCTGCGGCGGCGATGGCTTTGGTCGTCGCTTTCACAAGCCCTTGCCGGGCGACGACGTGGATGGCGCTTTGAATGAACGCCTGTCGGATCTCTTTCTGTTCCAAATGGGTACTCCTGTGTAAATTTTCGTATTATGTAAAGCAATTTACGTTATGTTAATAAGTGATCACTTACATAATACCGGAAAAAAACAGCAAACCCGCACCCGTTTCCTTTCTTTTTTCTCAACGGATGGTTCGATTTGCCAACAAATGGCGGCTCCTTTTCTTTCGCGGAGTTCGCCCCTCTATGATATGGACACTCTCTGTTATGCAACGTCAGTATAGCATGTGTGCCAGAGAAAATCAACACTTATTCCCGGTTTTTCGGTCAAAATCCCGTTAAAAATTTTCCATCATTGCCTTACATATGTAAGTTTCTTTACACATGTATACCGTAGGAGGAACGTTTGGGCAATCCTGCGCAGTCAGGCACGCAGTCAAAAGCGCGGGGGGGCATCCCACCGCAAAAAACATACCACATCAGGAGGTAAAATTATGTCGAAGGGTGAAAACATTTTCAAACGCAAGGATGGGCGCTGGGAGGCGCGGTATATCAAGGGGTACGAGCTCTCGGGCAAGATCCGGTACGGGTTCTGCTACGGCAAGACGTACCGCGAGGCGAAGGAGAAGGTGACGAAGATCAAGGCCGCGGCGCTGGCCGGGATGCCCGCGCCGGTCACCTCGCGGCGGAGGTTTGCCTATTACTGCGACGAGTGGCTCCGGGGCCGGCGGACGCGGGTGAAGGAGGCAACATACATAAAATATGAAACGATGCTCGAGCGGCACATTAAGCCGCGGCTCGGCGGGTGCTTCCCGCAGGGGATCACGGCGGCGCTCGCGGAGGAGTTTTCGCGCGAGCTGCTTTTTGAGGAGGAGCTTGCGCCGAAAACGGTGCACGATATTCTTGTGGTGCTCGGGAGCGTTTTGAAGTATACGGCTTCCCTGCTGCCGGGGATGACGGCGGCGGAGATCCCATATCCGCGGTGCGCGCGGAGGGAGATGCGTGTCCTCTCGCGCGAGGAGCAGCAGCGGTTTGCAGCCTATCTCATGAAGGATATGGACGAGTGCAAGTTCGGCGTGCTGCTGACGCTGTCCACCGGCATCCGCATCGGTGAGCTGTGCGCGCTGCGGTGGGGGAACATTTTGCTCAGCGAGAGGACGATACGCATCACGGCGACATTGCAGCGCCTGCGCGACACCGGCGGCGGGGAGGGGACGAAAACGCGCGTCGTCACCGGGTCGCCGAAGAGCGAGACCTCCGCGCGGACGATACCGCTGACGGACTTTGCCGCGGAGCTGTGCGCGCGGATGGCGCCGGGGTGCGAGGATGCGTATGTGCTCACGGGGACAAGAGAGTATATGGAGCCGCGGGCGCTGCAATACCGGATGGAGAAATATACCCGCGCGTGCGCTCTCGAGGGGGTGCATTTTCACACGCTGCGGCACACGTTCGCGACGAGGGCGGTGGAGGTCGGGTTTGAGATCAAGTCTCTCTCCGAAATTCTCGGCCACGCGAGTACGAAGGTGACGCTGGACCGGTATGTGCACTCGTCGATGCAGCTCAAGAGAGATAATATGAATAAGCTTGCGGCGGTCGGGATATAAGGCATTCAAACAAACCCCACTCCGTTGAGGGGTTTGTTTGAGGGGATAGCGGCTCGCCGCAGCGCACTCGCTGGCGCTCGCACGTTTGCGAGCCGAGCTTGCCATCGATAGGCAGGGAGACATGCGGTTCTGCCGGGCGGAAATGCGCTCATACGGCGTCAAAGCCCTTGAGAATACA
>ENA-UOIY01000730-UOIY01000730.1-human-gut-metagenome-genome-assembly--contig:-P114-NODE-730-length-48183-cov-12.574572_pt1 | contig 48183 bp, 44 predicted proteins | sample MGYA00242335_ERZ723882 | MGnify/ENA metagenome assembly ERZ723882
CCTATGCCCTTCTAGGGCTTGTGCAAGCCACCGGCTACGCCGGTGGTCTTGACTTACGCTTTCGGCGCTTCGCCGCCGTCAGTCTTGGGTCTCGGCTTTCTGCGGCGGTGGTTGTTGTTACGGCGGGGCTTATCCGTGCGCTCGGCCTTGTCCGCGGCGGGCGCGGCACTCACCGGCGGCTTCTCGCCGCCGCGGCGCGCGCTGCGGTTTTCGCCGGAAGACTTCTTCTCGCCGCGCTCCGGCTTCTTTTCCGCGCGCTCGGCTCTTTCGGTGCGCTCCGGGCGTTCGGCTCGCTCTGCGCGTTCGGGCTTGTCTGTGCGCTTCTCGCCGCTCTGGCCGCCGCGCTTCCGGCGGCGGGAACGGCTGTTTTTCTTTTCGCTGGAGGAGGGCTTCTCCGCGCTCTGCGGCGCGGCGGGCGCAGTACGCACATCCTCCACGATCATCGACGGCATGATCCAGCCATTCGTCTCCGGTTCGACGATCTCTTCCTTCACCTTTTTGGGCTTGTTGCGGAGAAGATCGGGCAGGGGCTGTCCCTCCGCCGGGCGGCCGCCGGGGATCTCGGCGATCTCGTCGGCATCGTAGGTACGGATCTGCGCCTCGCCGGGGCCGTCCAGACGTACCTTGACGTTCTGGCGCAGGAGATTTACGAGCGTCACGTTGCCGTAGCCATCCTCGGTCTGGACGAACGCGCCGTTTTTCGGCACGTGCTTCAAGAGATCCTCATACGCCTCCTGCTCATAGCGCAGGCAGCACATCAGCCGCCCGCACGTGCCGGAAATTTTCACCGGGTTGAGCGACATGGACTGCGTTTTTGCCATCTTTGTGCTGACGGGCTGGAAATCGTCCAAAAACTGGTGGCAGCAGAACGGCCGCCCGCAGATGCCGAGACCGCCGAGCATTTTCGCCTCGTCCCGCACGCCGATCTGGCGCAGCTCGATGCGCGTGCGGAACACGCCCGCGAGATCCTTTACGAGCTCGCGGAAGTCCACGCGCCCGTCGGCGGTGAAGAAGAAGAGGATTTTGTTCCCCTCAAACGAGCATTCGACGTCCACAAGCTTCATTTCGAGCTTGTGCTTTTCGATGAGTTCCCGGCAGATGCCGAGTGCTTCCTTTTCGCGCTTGCGGTTGAGCTCCGCAATGCGCAGATCGTCCGGCGTGGCGCGGCGCACGACGGGGCGCAGCGGCTGCACGCAGTCGCTGTCCTCGACCATGTGGTTGCCCTTGACGCACTCACCAAGCTCCATGCCCTTGGACGTTTCCACGACGAGCGTGTCGCCCGCCTTCGCGGTCACGCCGGCGGGGTCGAAATAGTACGACTTGCCGCGGCCGCGGAATTTTATGCTGATTACTTCTGTCACGGAATTTTCCTCATTTCCTGATGTGTGAGCGCCGGGCGTCATTCGCCGTCCGGCAGATAGGTGGATAGATACCCGGTCACGTGCTTCGTGCCGACATTCAAGCGGAGATATTCCTCCGCGCGGTGGAGAAACGCTTCGAGCGAGAGCAGCTCCCGCCGGTCGGAGACGAGCTTTACCGCGAGCTCCTCCGCGGCGGTCACAACCTCGAGAAGCTGCGCGTTATCGAGCTTTTCCATCGCGGCGCAGCAGCGAAGAAGCTCTGCGCGGTCGAGCCGCGCTTCAATGAAGCCTCTGGCACGCTCATTTTCCGGCACGGCGGCGCTGCCCGCAAGTCGGATCTCGCCGCAGCGCGACTGCACCGTTTCGAGCAGCTTTTCGCGGCTCTCGGCACAGAGAAGGAACATGACCCCCTTCGGCGGCTCTTCGAGCAGCTTCAGGAAAGCATTTTGCGCGGCGATGTTCATCGTGTCCGCTTCGGGAAAGATGTATACCTTGCCGTCGGCCTCATTCGGCAGCACGGCGGCGTCCACGGCGAGCGCGCGGATCTGGTCAACGGTGATCTCGCGCCGCAGCTTGCCGGACTTGTCCGCCGCGCGCTCTACGAGCGCCACATCCGGGTGGATGCCGGGAAATTCGCCCTGGAACACCTTGCGGCAATGGCGGCATGCGCGGCAGGGCTTCGCGCCGCCTTCCTCGCAGAGCGCCGCCGCCGCCATCTCCCGCGCACGAGTGCGCGCCGCGTCTCCGTCGCCGGAGAGAATATAGGAATGCATCATCTTTTCCATAATAATTTAGTATAACACATGGAATTTTGATTTGACAAGCGTTTGCGAATTGAATACTATGGAAAAAACACCGTGAGGAGGGAGAATATGAGAGCCGCCATCTGCGACGACCGCGCCGAGGACGCGCAGCTCGTTGCGCAGTATGTCCGCGCCTGGGGCGAGAGCCGGGGAGAGAGCGTTGCGCTGGAGATGTTCCCCTCCGCCGAGGCGTTCCTCTTCGCCTATGACGAGGACAAGAATTTCGACCTTCTGCTGCTCGATGTCGAGATGGGCGGCATGGACGGCGTGACGATGGCCAAGCGCGTCCGCGCGGAGAACACCGCCGTGCAGATCGTTTTTATTACCGGGTACACGGACTATATCGCCGAGGGGTACGACGTGGCGGCGCTGCACTATCTCGTAAAGCCCGTTCACGAGGAAAAGCTCTTCGAGGTGCTTGACCGCGCCGCGGCGAAGATCCGCTCGGACAGCCGCGCGCTCACGCTCGAGTGCGGCGGCGAGACTGTCCGCGTACCGCTCTACGAGATCCGCTATCTCGATGTGGAGAAAAACTACACGACCGTGCACGCAAAGCGGGACTACACCGTGAAGAAAACGCTCGGCGCGCTCTCGGACGAGCTGGACGAGCGGTTTTTCCGCATCGGGCGCGCGGCGATCGTGAATCTTTCGTACATCCGCCGCGTGACGAAAACGGACGCGATCTTATCCGACGGCGCGGCCATCCCCCTGCCGCGCGGCGCTTACGAAGCGCTCAACCGCGCCATTATCGCGTATCATTGAGAGGTGAAGAGCATGGGCCTTTTTTCCCGCCGCGTCGATAAACAGCTCGAAGCCTACCAGCGCGAGCTGGTGGACACGCATTATAAAGAGGTGGAGAACATGTACCGCCAGATCCGCGGCTGGCGGCACGACTACCGCAACCACATTCAGGTGCTCAAGGCATTCGCCGCCAAGGGCGATATGGACGCCATCCGCGCCTATCTCGACGAGCTGGATACCGATTTGAACACCGTGGACACCGTTGTCAAGACCGGCAACGCCATGGCGGACGCCATTTTGAACAGCAAAATATCCCTCGCCAAATCGCGCGGCATCACGGTGCAGGCCGACGCGCACATACCCGTGAAGCTCAAAATGTCGGAGCTCGATCTCTGCTGCATTCTCGGAAATCTCTTCGATAACGCCATCGAGGCGAGCATGGCCCTGCCGGAGAAAGACCGGCTCATCCGCGTGTACATGGATATGAAGGGCACGCAGCTCTATATTTCGTTTACAAACTTCACCGCCGGAAAGAAGCTGGAAAAGACCGGCGGGCGCTTCCGCACCACGAAGGGCGAGGGGCACGGCTTCGGTCTCGTGCGCATCGACGATATCGTCGCGCGGCTGGACGGGTATCTCTCCCGCAACAGCGAGGACGGCGCGTTCACGACCGAAATACTGCTCCCGCAGGTGTAAAAAACGGTTCATCCCCGGAAATATACGATTCGTCCCCGGTCTGCGCCGGGGACGAAGTTTTGTGATAGTGTTATCCTCGCAAAGAAGAGGTGGTTTCGATGAAAGAAAAAACGAAAAAGCCGCGCTACAATCTGGGGCAGAACATGCTCTGGATGCTGCGGCAGGCGCACGCGGCGCACCGGGACGATGTGCCGGTGCTCGCGGTGATCAAGGCGCTCGCCGTTGCGGGTACGGGCGTTTCGGGTCTCCTGCTCGCGCCGGAGATCGTCCGCTGCGTGGAAGAGAGTGCTTCGCTCTCGCGTCTTCTCGCGACGATCGCCGTGCTCGCCGCGGCGCTGCTCGTGTGCTCATCGGTCAACATATATCTGGAGCGCGCGCCGCTGTACGCGCGGATCGACGTGCGCCTTTCGCTCATCCGCAGGATCCATTATAAAACCTGCGTGATGTCCTACCCGCTCTCCGAGGACCCGGAGATCCTCAAGCTGCAGGAGCAGGCCATACACGCGACCATGAACAACCGCTGCGCGAGCGAGGCGATCTGGGTAGACGAACAGAAGCTGCTCGCCGCGGCGCTGAGCTTTGTGGTGTATCTGCTGCTGCTCACGAATACGAGCGCGTGGCTTCTCGCCGCGCTTACCGTGACGACGGCGGCGGAGTACTTCGTCAACCGGCGCATCAACGAGTGGGGCTACCGCCACCGCGACGAATCGGCGGAGCTCGAAAAGAAAATGGACTATGTGTCGAAGAAAGCGCGGAGTACCGTCCTCGGTAAGGACATCCGCATTTTCGGCATGCGCCCGTGGCTCGAAGCCGTGTACGGCAAAACGCTCCGCGCGATCGACGCCTTCGTCGAGCGGCGCGAGCGGGTGTATTTCTGGACGAACGTGATCGACGCCGCGCTCACCGCCGTGCGAAACGGCCTTGCCTATTACTTCCTGCTGCGCCAGATGCTCGCAGGAGGACTGAGCGCGGCGGAATTTTTGCTGTGCTTCTCCGCCGTCGGCGCGTATACCGAGCAGCTCAACGGCGTGCTCTCCGAGCTCGGCACGCTGCGGCGGCAGAGCCTCGAGCTCTGCACCCTGCGTGAATTTCTCGAGCTGCCGGAGCCCTTCCGCATGGAGGGCGGCAAGCCCCTGCCGGAGTGTGCGGACGGGAAATACGAGCTGCGGCTGGAAAACATCTCCTTCCGCTATCCCGGCGCGGAGGCGGACACGCTGCACGGCATCGATCTCACGGTGCAGCCCGGCGAGCGGCTCGCCGTTGTGGGCTTAAACGGCGCGGGCAAAACGACGCTCGTAAAGCTGCTCTGCGGCTTTTATGACCCGACCGAGGGGCGCGTTCTCTTAAACGGCGAGGACATCCGGGAGTTCAACCGGCAGGAGTACTACACGCTCTTCACCGCCGTGTTCCAGAAGTTCTCGGTGCTCGAAGCGACGCTGGAGGAAAACGTTGCGCAGACGCGCGAGGGCATCGACGAGGCGCGCGTGCGCGAATGTCTCGAAAAGGCGGGGCTCACGGAGCGCGTGGCCGCGCTGCCGGACGATCTCAAAACGCACATCGGCCGCCAGGTGTTCGAGGACGGCGTGCTGCTCTCCGGCGGCGAAATGCAGCGGCTCATGCTCGCCCGCGCGCTCTACAAGAACGCGCCCATCCTGCTGCTCGACGAGCCGACCGCCGCGCTCGACCCCATCGCCGAAAACGATATCTATCAGAAATACGCCGCCATGACCGAGGGGCGGACGAGCGTGTTCATCTCGCACCGCCTTGCCTCGACGCGCTTCTGCGACCGCATATTGCTCATCGACGGCGGCGTCATCGCCGAGCAGGGCAGCCACGAAGAGCTGCTCGCGCGCGGCGGAAAATATGCCGAGCTCTTTGAAGTACAGAGCAAGTATTACCGGGAGGAGGGTGAAAACGATGGAAGAGAAGAGTAAAAAGAAAGTGTCCATGCGCGAGGCGTGGCGGCTGCACCGCCGCGCGGCAAAAAGCTTTTATGCCGAACGGCCAATGCTGCGCGCGGCAAACTGGTTTTCTGCTGCGTTTAAGTCACTCTCGCCGTATGCGCTGATCTATCTTTCCGCGCAGATCATCGGCGAGCTTACGGGTGCGCGGGATGCGCACCGGCTCACGGTGCTTGCCATTGCCGCCGTTGCCGCGGCGGCGCTGCTGCCGCTCATCACCGCCGCGCTCGGGCGCTGGCAGACGGTTTTATACGACAACAGCTACTTTATCAACCAGAAGATCTACGCCAACAAGCTGCTGGACATGGATTTCCCCCGGCTGGACGATCCCAAAACGCACGACGATCTCTCCCAGATCCTCCAGAACGAAAACTGGTCCGGCTACGGCCTGGGGCGCGTGCTCGATGTGGAGACGAACATGCCGAAGTCCATTTTCGGCGTTCTGGGCGTTGTCGCCCTCACCGTGACGCTCTTCACGCAGCGCGTGCCGGAAAGCGCCGGGGCGTGGACGGTGCTGAACCATCCGCTGTTTCTGCTCGGCTGCTTGCTGCTGCTCGCTCTGCTCTCGGTGCTGCCGTCGCTGTGCATGAACCGCGCCTCGATGCTCACGGCAGAGCTCGCGCCGCTCGCGCGGCTCGGCAACCGGTTTTTCAGCTTCTTTTCGTTTATGGCCCTTACCGACCGCGACCGCGCGAGCGACATCCGCATGTATAACCAGCAGGATGTCTGCGAGAGCTACGCTTCGTCCGATACGCCGTTCAGTCCGGACGGGCCGTTCGCAAAGCTCGCATGGGGCCGCGGCGGCGCGCTCATGATCGCGAACGCCTCTTTCTCCGTGCTGTTTACCGCGGTGGCGTATCTCTTCGTCTGTTTGAAGGCGCTCGCCGGTGCGTTCGGCGCGGGCAGCGTTGTGCAGTATGTCTCCGCGCTCACCGCCCTTTCCGGCCATCTCTCGCAGCTCATCACCTACGGCGGCGATGTGCGCAGCAACGCGCCGTTCCTGCAGGATCTCTTCGCCTTCCTCGATACGCCGAACGAGATGTATCAGGGCTCGCTCACGACCGAGAAGCGCTCCGACCGCAAGTATGAGATCGAGTTCCGCGATGTGTCCTTCCGCTACCCCGGCACGGAGAATTGGGCGCTGCGCCATCTGTCGGTGAAGTTTGAGATCGGAAAAAAGCTCGCCGTCGTCGGGCCGAACGGCAGCGGCAAAACAACGTTCATCAAGCTGCTTTGCCGTCTGTACGACCCTACCGAGGGCGAGATATTACTCAATGGCATCGATATTCGAAAATACAATTACCGGGAGTATATGGACGTATTCTCCGTTGTGTTCCAGGACTTCCAGCTGCTGGCGTTCTCGCTCGGGCAGAATGTCGCCGCTGCGCCGGAATATGACCGCGCAAGAGCCGAGCTCGCGCTCGAACAGGCGGGCTTCGGCGACCGGCTCAAAACGCTGCCGCTCGGGACAGAAACGAGCCTTTTCCGCGATTTTGACGAGAACGGCGTCGAGGTCTCCGGCGGCGAGGGGCAGAAGATCGCCATTGCCCGCGCGCTCTATAAGGACGCACCGTTCCTCATTCTCGATGAGCCGACCGCCGCGCTCGACCCGATCGCCGAGGCGGAAATTTACGAAAAGCTCAACGACATGGTCGGCGACAAGACTGCCATTTACATCTCGCACCGGCTCTCCTCGTGCAAGTTCTGCGACGAGATCGTCGTATTCGATGCCGGGAAGATCATCCAGCAGGGCGCGCACGAGACGCTGCTCGCCGACGAGAGCGGCGAGTATGCGCAGCTCTGGAACGCGCAGGCGCAGTATTACCGCTGAGTCTCCGGCGCATACACGGCGAAGAACTGCCGGATGTGCCGCTCGATGAGCGAAAAGACCTCGCCCTCGCGCTCCGGCTCGCGGTCGCAGAGATTGATCCACACCGTGATGGGGAAGGAGAGCTGCGCGGCGGTGACCATAGCGTCGCCGGTGTCGCGCAGCGAGCCGGCGCGGACGAGAAGCTGCACGAGTGCGGTGAAATACCGGAGAACGTCCGTGTAGTTCTGCTTCGTCTGCAGCTCTGCGAGCATCGGATTCTGGAACTGCTCAATGGTGAACATCTTCCGCGCGCGGCTTATGTCGGGGTCGTGGAGGATGAAGCGCACGTGCTCGAGCACGGTTTTCACCGCGTCGTCCGGCGTGACGGGCTGCCGTGAGCCGCTGCCGTCGGGATCGTCCCAGCGCGCCCCGGCAAAAACGGAGCGGCGCTCATACTGCGCGAGCGTTACGCGCACGAGTGTATCGAGAATGTCCTGCTTGCCGGTAAAGTGGCTGTAGAGCGACGCCTTGCGGATGCCGACGGCGTCCGCGATCTGCGAAATGGATGTTGCCTCGTACCCCTGGCGCGAAAACAATTCGAGCGCCGCATCGAGGATCGCCTGCTTTGTGCTGCTCTTTTCCATGACCGAGCCTCCTGTGGGTGTTTGATGGAAATATTATAACCGAACACTCGTTAGGCGGTCAACAGCCAAAAAAGCCCGGCGGGAGCATTTGCTCCCGCCGGGCTTTTGCATATTCGGTTTATTCCTCCGTATCGGAGATCAGGCCGTAGCCGCCGTTCTTGCGGCGGTAGACGACCGAAAAGGCGTCTGCGTCCTCGCTGTTGAGGAAGGCATAGAACTCATGCTCCAGCAGGTTCATCTGCAAGATGGCCTCCTGCGGCGTCATCGCCTTGATGGAGAAGCGCTTGGTGCGCACGATGGTGAAATCGCCGCTTTCCTCTTCTTCGTCCACGGGGCCGACACCGGTATCCGTCCACTCAATCGGACCGGCCTTGAGCTTCTTCTCCAGGCGGGTCTTGTTCTTGCGGATCTGGCGCTCGATGGACGCGCAGGCGGAGTCAATGGACGCGAACATATCCCCGGTCGTCTCGCTCACCCGGTAGAACATACCGTTGTTTTTGAGAGTGACCTCGGCGGTGTAGCGACCGCGTTCGCGGCTGAAGGTGATGAAGGCTTCGCTGTCCCCGCTGCGGAAAAGGCGTTCGATCTTGCCGACCTTTTTCTCGGCGTAGGCGCGGAGTTCCTCGCTGACTTCCAGCTTCTTGCCCGTGATGGTGAATTTCATTCCATCCAACTCCTTTCGTGGTTGTGAGCATATTATACCACACAAAAAGGAATTTGCATAGACAATCTGTTAATTTTGTCCGGCTTTCTTCTTCGCGGCCAGACGCTGGAAGAATTTCACGATCTCCACGATCGGGATGACGAGGAAGCCGAGGCCGATGGCGATGATATACTCGTTGAATTCCACGCTGGTGAAGTCGAACGCTGCGGCGATGAACGGCACCTCGCACACGAGCGTCGTGAGGAGCAGCGCTGCGAGAGACGAGACGAGCAGCGCCCAGTTGCGCGAGCCCATCGTGAAGATACTGCCGCGCTGCGAGCGCATGTTCAGGCTGTGGAAGATCTCTGCCATGGACATGGTGAGGAACGCCATGGTCGTGCCGTCGGGGCTCAGGCCGTTGGCCGGGATCTCCCAAACGCCGGACTCCATGAAGTGGCCGATGAAATAGGAAACGAGCACGAGCACCGAGACCATCAGACCCTGATACGCAATGTCTCCGCCCATACCGCCGGCGAAGATGCCGGCCTTGGCGCTGCGCGGGCGGCGCTGCATGATGTCCTTTTCGGCGTTTTCCATGCCGAGCGCGAGCGCGGGGAAGCAGTCGGTCACAAGGTTGATCCAGAGCAGATGCACCGGCTCGAGGATTGTAAAGCCCATGAGCGTGGCAACGAAGATGCTGATGACCTCGCTCATGTTCGAGCCGAGCAGGAACTGGATGGCCTTGCGGATGTTGTCGTAAATGCGGCGGCCTTCCTCGACCGCGCCGACGATCGTGGCGAAGTTGTCATCCGCGAGCACCATGTCGGCCACGTTTTTCGTCACGTCTGTGCCGGTGATGCCCATGCCGACGCCGATGTCGGCGGACTTGATGGAGGGCGCATCGTTCACGCCGTCGCCGGTCATGGCGGTAACGTACCCGGCGTTGCGCCAGGCATTGACGATGCGCGTCTTATGCTCCGGCTGCACGCGGGCGTAAACGGAGATCTCTTTAAAGACCTTCGCGAATTCCTCGTCGCTCATCTCGCTGAGCTGCGAGCCGGTGATGGCGCGGGTATCGTCGGTCAGGATGCCGAGATCGCGCGCGATGGCGACGGCGGTGTCAATGTGGTCGCCGGTGATCATGATCGGGCGGATGCCGGCCTCGCGGCACTCGCGGATCGCGCCGTAGACCTCCGGGCGGCAGGGGTCGATCATGCCGAGGAAGCCGATGAACACGAGATCGTGCTCCAGCGTTTCGGCTTCGTAATCGGCGGGAACGCCGTCCCAGGGACGGAACGCTGCGCCGAGCACGCGCAGCGCGCGATCGGCAAATTCCTTGGCGTGGCAGCGGACGTTTTCCTTGTATTCCTCCGTGATCGGGTGGATCTTGCCCTCGTACCAGTAACCGGAGCAGCGCTCGAGCAGCATCTCCGTGGCGCCCTTGGTGTACTGCACGGTCTTGCCGTCCTCGGTGTGGACGGTGGACATCATCTTGCGGCCGGAATCAAACGGCGCTTCGCCGATGCGCGGGTATTTCTCGTCCAGCTCGTCCTTATAGAGCCGGAGATCGTGCGCGTGGTTGACGAGCGCCGCCTCCGTCGGCTCGCCCTCGGCGGAGTGCATGCCGAGAGAGCGCTTCGCGTCGCTGCAAAGCGCCATGGCCTTGGCGAGCAGGATGGGGTCGTCCGTCCACGTGTCGGTGACGGTCATGCGGTTTTGCGTGAGCGTGCCGGTCTTATCCGAGCAGATGATCTGCGCGCAGCCGAGCGTTTCCACCGCCGTCAGACGGCGGATGATCGCGTTGCGGCGGGACATGTTCGTAACGCCGATGGAGAGGACGACCGTGACGACCGCGGCGAGTCCCTCCGGGATGGCGGCCACGGCGAGCGAGACCGCGATCATGAAGGAGTTGAGAATGACTTCAAAGCTGAAGCCGCCCGCACGCAGGAGCTGCACCGCAAAAATGACGACGCAGATGCCGAGCACGAGCCAGGTAAGGATCTTCGAGAGCTGGCTGAGCTTGATCTGCAGCGGGGTCTGCCCCTGCTCGGCGTTGGAGAGCGCGTCCGCGATCTTGCCCATCTCGGTGTCCATGCCGGTGGCGGTGATGACGGCGGTGCCGCGGCCATAGACGACCGTGGAGCCCATATATACCATGTTCTTGCGGTCGCCGAGCGGGACGTCCTTCGCCTCGGGCGCAAGGTTGATGATATCAATGAATTTGCTCACGGGGACGCTTTCGCCGGTGAGAGCGGCTTCCTCGATCTTCATGCTGGCGCTCGTGAGAATGCGGCCGTCCGCCGGGATCGCGTCGCCGGCCTCGAGGATCACCACGTCGCCCACGACAAGGTCTTCGCTGTGGATGGTGACCATCTTCCCGTCGCGCAGCACCTTGGACGTTGCCGCCGACATCTGCTGCAAAGCTTCGATGGCCTTTTCCGCCTTGCTCTCCTGATAGACGCCGAGCACCGCGTTGATGATGACGACGGCGAGGATGATGATGACGTCGGCAAAGCTTTCGCCCTGCACAACGGCCAGCACGCCGCTGATCGCCGCGGCGACGAGCAGGATGATGATCATCGGGTCGCCCATCTGCTGGAAGAACCGCTTGATGAGCGAGTCCTTCTTGCCCTCGGCCAGCTTGTTTTTGCCGTTGGCCGCGAGGCGTTTTTCCGCCTCCGCGTTCGTGAGACCTTCGGATGTACTGCCCACGTCGCGCAATACGGCTTCGGCTTCTTCGCAATAGAATCTCAAAGAAAACCCCTCCTTGATGAATGTTTGGATGTGTTTTTTATAATGATGAAAAGACCCGCGGACAGAATGGGATAATTCTGCCCGCGGGTCTGGTCATTTCATGCAAACCAGGCGGGAAACCCGCCGAGTAACTGTTGATTTGCAGCCGCGAATGCGGCAGACTACTCCCCCTTGGAGTTCCTGTATTCTATCGTGGAATCGGCGAGCTGTCAAGGGACAGAAAGCCGGTTTCCGCCGAAAAATTCGGCTTCGGCAGCGTCGTGGGTGACAAGTAAGACGGTTTTGTCACCCGGAAGCGCGTGCACTGCGTCCATGGCGGCGCGGCGGTTCGCCTCATCCAGCCCCTTGAACGGCTCGTCGAGCGCGAGTAGGTCAAACTCCGCGCAGAGCGCTCTCGCAAGCGCGCACCGCCGCCGCATCCCGCCGGAGAGCTCCGCCGCCGGAACAGCGAGGCTTTTGCCGAGACCGAGCCGGGCGAGCGTGTCGCGCGCCTCGCGCTCTCTTTTCCGCCCGGCAATGAGCAGAACATTTTCGAGCGCCGTGAGCTGCGGGCAGAGTCGGTCCTCCTGAAAGACGGCGGCTCGCCGCGCCGGGACGCCGGTGATCGCGCCCTCGTCCGGCATTTCCAGCCCGAGAATGAGGCGCAGCAGCGTTGTTTTCCCGCTGCCGGAAACGCCGGTGATAACGCTTGTCTCCCCGAGCGGGAGGCGCGCGGAAAAATCGCGGAAAACGACGGTTTCTCCGTAGCTTTTGGAAATGTGTTCGATCAAAATGGCGTTTTTCATACCGCGTGCTCCAGAGCGTCAAAAATTTTGCCGAGAAGGAAGAGGAATACGCGCTCAAAAAGCGCGCTCACCGCAACGATCACGACCGTCCAGGCAAAGAGATCGGCGATCTCGAGATACGCCTTGGCGTCATAGAGCCTGCCGCCGACGCTTTGCGCCACAACGCCGATGACCTCCGCGGCGACGCCCGCCTTCCAGCAGAGCCCGAGCGCAACGCGGCAGCCCGCGCCCAGTGCGGGGCGCAGCGCCGGAAGGTAAATGCACCGGACGCGCCGCGCAAACGGCAGACAAAATACGTCCGCCATTTCCAAAAGGTTTCGGTCGGCGGCGCGGATACCCTGCAGCAGATTTGTATACAATACCGGAAAGACCATCAAAAAGGCGATAAACGTCGAAAGCCGCCGCGCCGAGAGCCACAGAAACGCAATCACGATGAACGACGCGACCGGCACCGACTGGATCACCGCGACGTAAGGCCGCAGCAGCGTCTCGAAAAACGGCACGGCGGCGGCGAGCGCGGCGAGCACCGCCGCGAGGGCGAGAGCGATCAGAAAGCCCAGCGCGATGCGCGAAAACGTAAAGCCGAGCGCTGCCCAGAAGTCCGCTGTGACGACGAGCTCACAAAGCCGCCGCGCGACCGCAACGGGCGTTACGAGCAGAAGGTCGTTCCCGAGCGCCATCGCGCCGAGCTGCCAGACGCAAAGCGCGAGAGCCGCGGCGAAGATTCTCGCCGCGGCGCCGTTGGGATGAAGTTTTTTCGTGCCCTTACGCACCGAACCAGAAATCCTCGCCCGGCAGCGCGCCGCCGACGGCGGAGGGGTTGAGCGCGAAGAGCGTTTCGAGCGTGCCGGTGGCCGCGGCGATCATCGCCTCGCCGGTGAGGCACACAAGATTGCAGTTCGGGATGGCCTTCGCGGCGACCGGCGCTTTGACGATGTTGAGCGCGCCGCAGATCTCGCCCGCATCGGCGGGATTCGCGTTGACCCAATCCACGCTCTCTGCCATCTCGGCGAGGAACGCCTCGACCGCTTCGGGGTGCGCCTCGGCGAACTCGGTGCGCACAACGACGCCCGCCGTCACGCAGCGGCTGCCGTTATCGAGCGCGTCCCACGCCTCAGAAAGGCTCACCGCCGCGCGGAAGCCCTCGCCGAGCTGCGCGGCCGCGGCGGTGACGTAGGGCTGCGGCAGCATGGCGATGCCGCCGTTCTCGGCCTTGAGAAGCGAGACGACCTCGCTCGGCTCGCTCTTCCACTCAACGGTCACGTCGGTGTCAAGCTCGAGACCGTTTTCGGCGAGCAGATACCGCAGGAAGTATTCCGGCGTGCTGCCCTTGCCGGTTGCGTAGATCGTTTTGCCCGCAAGGTCGGCGAGAGACTGGACGGATTCGCCGTTGAACTCGGTGATGTACAGCACACCCAGCACGCCCACGGCGCAGAGCTTCACGCCGCCGGAGGTCTTGTTATAAAGTACGCTCGCGAGATTGAGCGGCACTGCGGCGATGTCCACATTGCCCTGCAGAAGCTGCGGCGTCAGCTCGTCGGCTGCGCCGTAGAGCGCGTATTCGTAGTCGTTCGCCGCCGAGCCCGCGTCGGCGTCCGAGAAGATCTTCGCCATGCCCATGGCTGTGGGGCCCGTGAGCGCGGCAAGACGCACCGTGACCGATTCGGTGGCGGGCTCTTCCGTGGCCTCGACGGGCGCTTCGGTCGGCTCCGCCGGGGCTTCGGTGGCTTCGGCGGGGGCTTCCGTCGCCGCAGGTGTTTCCGCGGCGGGCGCGCCGCAGGCGGCAAGAGTGAAGAGGAGCGCAAGCACCAGGGCAAGCGCGGTGAGTTTTTTGATTTTCATAGATTGGGTTCCTCCGCTTTTGACATTTCAACGGCAGTATAGTATAGTATACCCGAATTGTAAGTTGCCGCGGCAACAAAGCGGGGTGAGATGCGTGACGGATACGGAAAAAGCGGCGCTGCTGCGCTGCCCGCTGTTTGCGCGCATCGCGCCGGACGACGTTTTCGCGCTGACAGCATGTCTGGGGGCATCCGAGCGGCGGTATGAGCGCGGCGCGCCGCTCTGGCTCACGGGCGACGCGGTGAGCGCGTGCGCGGTCATTCTCTCCGGCAGCGTGCGGGCGGAAAGCCTTGCCCCCTCCGGCGAGCGAAGTCTCATGGCGGTGCACGGCCCCGGCGCTCTCGTCGGCGACGTGCTCATGGCGACGCGCGATACGAAAAGCCCCGTGGACGTGATCGCGTCGCAGGACACGGCGGCGCTCTTTCTGCCGTACCGGGCGGTCATGGCCTCGTGCGCGAGCGCGTGCGAGCGCCACGCACTGCTGCGGGAAAACCTGCTCGCGGAGATCGCGGAAAAATACTGGCGGCTGCGCCGGAGAGCGGAATATCTCGCAAAGCATTCTCTCCGCGCGCGCATCGCGGCGTTTCTTCTCGATGCCGCCGCGGACGCCGGGGGGAACACGTTCTCGCTCGGCATGCGCCGGGAGGATCTTGCCGCCTATCTCGGCGCGAACCGGAGCGCCCTCTGCCGCGAGCTTTCGCGGCTGCGTGCCGAGGGCTGGATCGACTGCTGCCGCGACAGCGTGCGGCTTATCAATACCGCCGCGCTCGCAAAGAGCGCCGCGGCGGAGAATCGGAGCGGAGAAAAATGAACGAAACGGAAAAGAACAAAGAGAACTTTCAGCAGCGCTGCGCCGTCTTACAGGATGAAAACGCTTCGGAGGGGTTTGCTGCGTCCATGGAAAATACGGCAACGAAAAAACGGGGAAACAAGAAAATGCGCATAGCGCTCGTGATCGCGCTTTCGGTCGTGCTGCTCGCGGTCATCGCGCTCGGCGGCGTCTCGATGTATTACCGCTCGGCGTTTCTGCCGGGCACGGTCATCAACGGGTACGACTGCGGCGGCGTGTCCGAGGCGGAGGCGGCGGAGTTTCTGCTCGGCGTGGCAAAGTCGCACGCGGCGCAGCTGCGCGACGCGCAGGGCGACGCCATCGTCGCGCTGCCGCTCGAGAGCTTTGTCGATACCGAGGTCTTCACCGCCGCGCTGGAGGAATACTTTGATGCGCAGCACGCGGAGGCCGGCTTCTTCGGCTGGATGACGAAGGGCGAAAGGACGCTGGATGCGCCCGTCTATGCCGTTTCGGATACCGCTGCGGCGAGCGAGCTTCTCTCGCGCACGCTCTATGACGAGACGCCCCGGCAGGAGCCGGCGGATGCGCGCATCGTCCTCGGTGAGGACGGCTATACGGTCGATCCCGGCACGAAGGGCAATCTGGTGAATCTCGGAAACTGCGTCTCTGCGATCGCGGCGCAGATGCCGGGCCTGCGCGATCTTCGCGACGAGAGCCCCGTGATCGAGGCCGCGGACGGCGTCATCCGCCAGAAGGTCACCGCGGAGAGCCCGGAGCTTCTTGCGCAGCGCGATGCGATCGACAAGTATCTCGCCACGGAAGTGACGCTCGATTTTCAGGACGGGAACACCTATACGCTCACGCCGCAGGATATCTGGCGCATGAGCGATGTAACGCTCTCGGACGATGAGGGGCAGACGGTGTGCGCGCCGGTGCCGGAAAAGGTGAAGGAGCTCTCGGACGCGCTCGCGGATGAGTATGCGCTCGACGGCATTTACGCGAAGTTCCACAACGCCGAAAAGACCCGCCCGTATATCTACTACCGCGTCGGCGATACCGGCTGGATCCTCGACCGCGACGCGCTCGCCTCCGACATTGCCGCGGCGCTCGAGAGCGGCGAGACGGCGACCGTCACGCCGAGCTACGATACCTCGTGGTACTGGAAGAGCCAGTACTGGTATTATGATTTCACGGATACCTTCGTGGAGATCAGCCTCGACAACCAGTACATGTGGTACTATGTAGACGGCAAGCTGCTCGTGGAAACGCCGGTCGTCACAGGCAACATCGCCGCCGGAGACTATACGCGCACCGGCTGTTTCCGCATCGCGGGCATGACGACGGACACCTATCTCGTCGGCCCGACGTGGAACGACCATGTGGATTACTGGATGCCGTTCGACGACCAGATCGGCCTGCACGATTCCTCGTGGCGCACCGAGTACGGCGGGGACATCTACCTGACCGACGGCTCGCACGGCTGCGTCAACACGCCGCTCGACGCCATCGCGACGATCTACAACAACATCACCGTCGGCACGATCGTGGTCGTGTACTGATGTTTGAAAGCCATGCTGTGCGTTATTGCAAAACTGGATGAGCGTTCCGCGGAAAGGCTGACAGCCATAAAAAGGACGGCCGTGCCCGAGGCAAAGCCGCTGTACGGGCATATCACGCTTGCCACTTATGTGGGCGATGACGAGGCCGGCTTCATGACGTTCTGCGCCTCGCATATGAAAGGCATTTCCCGGTTTGCGGTGGAGTATACGCGGCTCGCGGTATTGGAGGAAACGTCCATCGTGGTTGCGCTCCCGGAAAAGGCCGGTGCGCTCTCGGCACTCCACCGGCGCATTGCGGAAGCCTATGGCGGCAGCCTTGACCAATGGACGGGCTCGGAAGCGTGGCTGCCGCATACAACGCTGCTGTGTGACCCGAAGGCGAATTTGCCGGAGCTGTGCGGCAAAATGGCGGCGGACTTTGCGCCCTTTACTGCCGGGATCGTGGGCATAGAGTTTTCGCGCGTCACGCCGTCGGGCTATGAGATCCTGGGCCGCGTTGACTTGTGCGGCAAATGAGAAACCGCCCCCGCAGAAGGATCTGCGGGGGCGGTTTTCGTATTCAACGTGCCGAGTCCGAAACCCCTACGGAGCGTAGGCTGCGCACTTTGTGGCTGTATGCGTACTGCAACCGCCACGGACGGGTACGCAAACGGGCATGAATGCGTATAAAATCTCCGCTAATTTTTCTTGATATCACATAAAGAAAATGTTAAAGTATTTTTGCACAAGGCAGCAATACTGCGCGCCGTCCCGGCCTGTGCCGGGGCGGCGTTTCTTATCCCCAAAGGAGAGAAAAGGGATAGCCATGGAGAAAAAGAAAAGAGTCAGCTTCGGCATGTTTCTTGTGACGATCGGCATCGTGTACGGCGACATCGGCACCTCGCCGCTGTACGTTATGAAGTCGATCCTCGAGGGCAACGGCGGCATTGCGCACGTGAACGAGGATTTCATCCTCGGCGCGCTCTCGCTCATCATCTGGACGATCACGCTGCTTACGACGGTCAAGTACGTGCTCATCGCCATGCGCGCGGACAATAACGGCGAGGGCGGCATCTTCTCGCTGTACGCGCTCGTCAAAAAGGTCGCGCCGTGGCTCATTTTCCCGGCGATGATCGGCGGCGCGGCGCTCCTTGCGGACGGCGTGCTCACCCCGGCCGTCACGGTGACGACAGCGGTGGAGGGTCTGCGCAGCATCCCAGCGATGGATCGCTTCCTCGGCAGCGGGCAGGCGCATGTTGTGATCATCACGCTCGTCATCATCAGCACGCTCTTTGCCGTGCAGTGGGCGGGCACGAGCAAGATCGGCAAGGCGTTCGGCCCGGTGATGCTCGTGTGGTTCTCGTTCCTCGGCGTCATGGGGCTGCTGCACGTTTTCGACCGCCCCGGTGTGCTGCGCGCCTTCAATCCGGTGTATGCGGCGCGCATTCTCGTCTCGCCCTATAATAAAGCGGGCTTTATGATCCTTGGCAGCGTGTTCCTCGCCACGACCGGCGCGGAGGCGCTCTATTCCGATATGGGTCATGTCGGCCGCGGGAACATCTATGCGAGCTGGCCGTTTGTGAAAACGTGCCTCATTTTGAATTATCTCGGCCAGGGCGCGTGGACACTCACGCACACATCTTCCGCCGGGCTTGCGGCGATCCCGCACATGAACCCGTTTTTCCAGATGCTGCCGGAGGTGCTGCGCGCCCCCGCCGTTGCGCTCGGCGCGCTCGCGGCGATCATCGCCTCGCAGGCGCTCATCACGGGCTCGTATACGCTCGTCTCCGAGGCCATCCGGCTTGATCTCATGCCGCATCTCGAGGTGCGCTATCCCTCGGACACGAAGGGACAGATCTACATCGGCGCAGTCAACACGGTGCTGTATCTCGGCTGCGCGGTGGTCGTGCTCTACTTTCGCACGAGCGCGCGCATGGAGTCGGCCTACGGCCTTGCCATCACCGTGACGATGCTCATGACAACGCTCCTGCTCGCGGCGTATCTCTGGAGCATTCGCAAAAAGAGAGCGCTCGCGGTCGGCATCGCGATGGTGTTCGGCGCGATCGAGGCGGTGTTCTTCCTCTCGTCGCTCAGCAAATTCGCCCACGGCGGCTATGTTGCGGTAATCATGGCGCTGGTGCTCTTTCTCATTATGGTCGTCTGGCGGCGCGGCACGCAGCTCGAACAGGAGTATGCCACGCGCCTGCCGGTCCGCGATTATCTCCCGAATCTCGATACGCTGCACGAGGACACCTCGCTCCCGCCGCTCGCGGACAACCTTGTTTTTCTCGACAAGGCCGGGGACATGGACACCATCGACCGCGACATCCTCTATTCCATCCTCGACAAGGACCCCAAGCGCGCCGCGGCGTACTGGTTCATCAGCATGAACGTCACCGACGAGCCGGACACGAGGCGCTACAGCGTGGAGACCTACGGTACGGACTATATCTATCGCGTCTGGCTCGATCTCGGCTTCAAGTGCCACCAGCGCGTGAACGTGTACCTTCGCCAGATCGTGCGCGATCTCATCGAGAGCGGCGAGCTGCCGCCCCAGGAGCGGAAATACTCGATCTACGGCAAGTCGGACGTCGGCTCCTTCAAGTTCATTTTCCTGCACAAGGCTGTGCCGTCCAAGTCGGAGCTCTCGTTTACCGATGAGCTGGTGCTCAACACGAAATACGCCATCCGGCGCATTGCGGGCTCCAAGGTGCGCTGGTACGGACTGGACACGTCCTCGCTCGTCGTGGAGACCGTGCCGCTCATCGTCGGCGGCAAAGCCCCCCGGAGCAGCCGGCTGGAACGGGTCAAATAAAGCAAAGAAATCTCTCCCTCCGGCACGGCGTTGTACGCCGTGCCACCTCCCTCGTCAGAGGGAGGCAATGAAAAAGGCTCCCTCTGACGAGGGAGCTGTCAGCGGCATAGCCGCTGACTGAGGGAGAGATACCGCCCCTGCGGCTTCAGGCCGCAGGGGCGGTGTTGCTTATTCCGCATGATCCTCCGGCGGTTCCTCGTACCGCTCCAGCGCGTACTCAATGCATTGATTCACGATCCGGTTGAACGATATGCCGGTTTTCAGGTTGATCTCACAAATGCGGTCAAACGTCTCCTCCTTCATCCGGATCGTCCGGCTGACGGAGGACATTTTTTTCTCGGAAGTGTCAAGTTTAAAAGAATCCATCATTTTCCCTCCTGCGTACATATTGTAATCAGAAAGGGAATCTATTATAATGTACACATATGCGTACAAATTTGAGTGCAAAAACGGATGCAGAAGGGAGGGCGTCTTTTGCTTTTTCGCCGTATGTTTTTCTACCTGTTCAGCGCGGTCACGGAGGCGCTGTGTCTGATCCAGGCGGGTTGTGTGAAGGAAGCGGAGCGAAAGCTGGCCGCCGCGCAGCAGGCGACAGAGGATATGTACCTGTCCGTGAAGAACATTAAAATGGAATAAAGCCGGCGCTTCGGACGGCAAATGCCCCGGCGGACGAAAGGTCTGCCGGGGCATTTGGCACGTTTGTTCAGTTCTGGAAGAAAACGTCCTCCTCCGTGCGCGGGGCGAAACAGGTGAGCGCTACGGCATCGAGATCGCAGCGGTGCATGTCCACGGCGCGGATGCGGCGGTTTTCGTAGGTCGTATAGTAGTAAATACCGCGCTGCGCGCTGCAGCAGGAGGTATAGATCGTGATCTCGTGCTTGCCGGGCGCGACCTCGCAGCAGCCGCGCACCTGCTCCACGGTGCCGAGAATGTGGAAAAACTGGCTGACGCTCTCCGCTTCCGAGCTGCCGGAGACGGAGTTGGCGCGCGTGAACGCCGCGCGCACGAAGCGCGAGCCGGACGAGAGATCGCCGGGCAGCCCCAGTGCGCCCATGCCGCGGCTGTAGGAGCGCAGCTCGAGCGAGGGGGCGAACGTATTTTCCGGCTGCCGCGGGGAAAGAGATTGATAATCGTTCAGCCGGAAGAGCTGCTGCGGGAACGGCGGATTGTTCGTGAGCACCCCGGCGGGGTTATCGTATATATGCAGGCCGTCCGCCGTGGATTCGATCGTAACGCACTCGTCCTTATCCGCGAGCAGCCAGTGGAGCTGCGCGGCGGGAAGGGACGCGGAAAACGGCGTGCCGGTGAGGTTCGTCTCCGCAAGCAGAGCGCGAGCCTCCGCAACGGAAGCGCACTTCGCGAGGGTCCACGGGATGAATTCAAACTGCGCAATGTCCCGCGCATCACCGCGCGGCGCAGCATAGGCGGCGTTGCCGACAAAGTTCAGCCCCGCCATGCAGAGCCCCTTTTCGTTCATGGCGTCATAGTAGAGCGGATAGCCGTCGGCCACGTGCGCCATGCCGAGCAGGGCGTAGTGCTCGCCGAGAGCTGCGCCGCCGCGAAAGGCGAGCGGGAAGCGCCGGGGCGTTACGGCGATCTCGTCGCCGTAGGAAAATTCGTAATCGAGTGTCCGGCCAAAATAGAAGCCGGAGGTTTTGTATGTGGCGGCTGTGCACATGATGGAATACCTCGTTTCGTTTTGGATACTACGGGGGAAACCCCTCAGTCAGCGGCTATGCCGCTGCCAGCTCCCCTATTAGGGGAGCCAAGAGCGTATGCAGAAAACCGGCTTGCCTCCCCTAATGGGGGATGGATTTTGCCGCAGGCAAAAGACGGAGGGGTTCTCCCGCTGTCTTATAGTATACCTCAATCGAGCGCTTTGTAATACGGACAGATATCGACATATGTCCCGTCGTCAAGACGGAAGCCGCCGGGGATCGTGCCGAGCTGCGTGAAGCCGAGCCGCTCGTAGAGATGGCGCGCGTGCGTGTTGAACGCGACGACCGCGTTGAACTGCATGATGCGAAAGCCGAGCGCCTTCGCCTGCGCGAGGCAGTCTTTCACAAGCGCCTCGCCGATGTGTTCGCCGCGCGCCGAGCCCTTTACAGCATAGCTCGCGTTTGCGATGTGGCCGCAGCGGCCGACGTTGTTCGGGTGCAGGATATAGAGCCCGAGAATTTCGCCGCGCTCGTTCACGGCGACGCCGGTATGGCTCTGCGCGGCGAAAAACTCCGCGCCGGTCATCTCGGTAAGAGGCTCGGTCTGCGGGAAGGCGACGCCGTCGCGGACGACCTCGTTCCAGATCTCCGCCGCCGCCGTCAGGTCGGCGGGGGTGTATTTTCTTACGGTGATGGTCATGGAAATCGCTCCGTTGGGATATATCAGGCGTTTTCCGCCCCGGCGGTGAGCTTGCCGAAGCGGGTGAAGAACAGGGTGGCCGTCGTACATACGGCGAGCGTATCGGAAACGGGCTCGGCGAGGAACACGGCGAAGGCGGCGTTTTCAAAAATGCCGAGCCGCGGCAGGATGAGGATGAGCGGGATGAGCAGCAGCACCTTGCGCAGCAGCGCAAGGAAGATCGCGATCTTCGCCTGGCCGAGCGCAATAAAGCTCTGCTGGCAGGCGATCTGGATGCCGAAAATGCCGCTCGCGGCCATGTATACGCGCATCGCCCACGCGGTGTAGGCGGAAAGCTCCGCGTCCGGCGTGAAGATTCCGGCAACCGTACCGGGGAAGAGCATGCACGCCGCCCACACGAGCATCGACCCCGTGAGACAGCTTACAAACAGAATGCGGAACGTCTCGCGAACGCGCTGTCCGTTCCCTGCGCCATAGCTGAAGCTCATGATGGGCTGCGCGCCCTGCGTGAGCCCTTGCAGAAGCTGCATGGAAAGGCTCATTACGGAAGTCAAAATCGTCACCGCGCCGACGGCGGTATCCCCGGCAAAGCGGAGGAGCGTCACATTGAAGCTCACCGCGACGAGATTTTCCGTGATCTGCATGATGAACGGCGAGAGCCCCAGCGCGAGACAGGGGAGAAGGAGCTTCGTATCCAGCCGCAGATTTCTTGCGCGCAGCCGCAGTGTGGACTTTTCCGAGCAGAGGAAGCGCACGACCCACGCGCACGAGACCGCCTGCGAGAGGATCGTGGCGAGCGCCGCGCCGCGCACGCCCATGCCGAAAACGAACATGAACAGCGGATCGAGCACAATGTTGAGCGCCGCGCCGATTGTCACGGTGAGCATGCTCGTTGTGGAAAAGCCCTGCGCGGTGATGAAGGCGTTGAGCCCCAGCGCGAGCTGCACGAAGATCGTGCCGAGACTGTAGATCGTGATGTATTCGAGCGCGTAGGGGAGCGTTGCCCCGCTCGCACCGAAGAGCCGGAGGATCGGCGCGGGGAAGAGCTGCATGATGAGCGTGAGCACGAGGGAAATGCTGCAGAGCGTGAACGTGCACGTGCCGATGATGCGCTCCGCGCCGTCCGGATCGCCCTTGCCCAAAAGCATGGATACTCGCGGCGCGCCGCCCGCGCTCACGAGCGCCGCGAACGCCGAGATGATCATGATGGCCGGAAGCGTTACGCCGACGCCGGTGAGCGCCGCCGCGCCGATGTCCGGCAAATGGCCGATGTAGACGCGGTCTACAATATTATAAAGAACGTTTACGAGCTGCGCCAATATCGCCGGGAGCGCCAGACGCCAGAAGAGTTTGCCGACCGGGGCGGTGCCGAGCGCGGGGTTATTTTTCTGTGGCATGGGAATTCACCTTCCTATAAAAACTAAAATCATATTATATCACGCCGCTCTGCAAAGAGAAAGAGGGGAAAAGCGCGTTGCAAAGAGCGCCCCGGCGCGGTAAAATAGAGAAGATAAAAATACTTCCGGGAGGGACGGAATATGGATCTTGCAAAACTGCAAAACGGCAGCGACGTGCGCGGCGTGGCGCTCGCGGGCGTGGAGGGCGAAGCCGTCACGCTCGACGATGCGGCGGTGCGCGCCATCGCGGGCGGCTTTGCGCGCTTTCTGCGCGCGCGGCTCGGAAAGGAAAGCTTCCGCGTGAGTGTCGGGCGCGACTCGCGCCTTTCGGGCGAGGCGATCGCAAAAACGCTTTGCGAAACGCTCGCCGCGTGCGGCGCGGCGGTGACCGATCTCGGTCTCTGCACCACCCCGGCGATGTTCATGACGACCGTGACGGGGGAGAGCCCCTTCGAAGCGGCGGTCATGATCACGGCGAGCCACCTGCCCTGGAACCGCAACGGGCTCAAATTCTTCACCGCCGCGGGCGGCGCGGAGAGCGCGGACGTGCGCGAAATTCTCCGTCTGGCCGCGGAGGAGACGCCGCTCGCCCCCGGCGGGAGCGTGGCGCAGGGCGAATTCATGGAGACCTATGCCGCCATATTGCGCGAAAAGATCATCACCGCGGCAAACGGGAACGAAAAGCCCCTCGCGGGCAAGCGCATTGTTGTGGATGCCGGAAACGGCGCAGGCGGCTTTTTTGCCGAGCGCGTTCTCGCCCCTCTCGGCGCGGACACAGCCGGCAGCCGGTATCTTGACCCCGACGGGCATTTCCCCAACCATGTGCCGAACCCCGAGCTGCCGGAGGCGATGGACAGCATCCGCGCGGCGGTGCTTGAAAGCCACGCCGATTTCGGCATCATCTTTGATACCGACGTGGACCGCGCCGGAGCGGTGCTCTCGGACGGCGAGGAGCTCAACCGCAACCGCCTCATCGCGCTCATTTCCGCTATCCTGCTGCGCGAGCACCCCGGCACGGCGATCGTGACCGACTCCATCACGTCCACGGGGCTTGCGGAGTTTATCGCCGCGCACGGCGGCGTACACCGCCGCTTCCGCCGCGGCTACCGCAACGTGATCAACGAGGCGCTGCGCCTCAACGCCGCGGGGCACGACTGCCAGCTCGCCATTGAGACCTCCGGCCACGCCGCGCTCAAGGAGAACTATTTCCTCGACGACGGCGCGTATCTCGTCACGCGCTTCCTCATGGAGATTGCGGCGGGACGGGAGCTCGAAAGCCTGCTTGCAGGATTGCGCGAGCCGGTGGAGAGCTGCGAGTTCCGGCTGAAGATCCTCGCGGAGGATTTCCGCGCCGCGGGAACGGCGGTGCTCGATTCGCTCACGGAGTATGTAAAGGAACAGCCCGGCTGGACGCTCGCGCCCGACAACTGCGAGGGTGTGCGCGTGAATCTCGATAAGGCGCACGGCGACGGATGGTTTTTGCTGCGCCTTTCGCTGCACGATCCGATTTTGCCGCTCAACATCGAGAGCGACAAAGAACACGGCGCGCGCACGATCGCCCGCGAGCTCGCCCCGTTCCTCGCGCAGCAGACCGGTATCGACGCCTCTGCCGCGCTGGAATTTACATTGTAAAGCGCTGCCGGGCATTGCAAAGCCGCGTAAAGGATGTTTGTTTTTCACTCGGAGACAAACTAAACAAAACGCTACAAAAATGCACCATTGTTCTATTGCATTTTCCCGATGAAGCGGCTATAATATAAGGCACAAATTCCCGTACAGGGGATCATTTTTAGGAGGAAGATAACCCATGAAGAAAGCACTTGCTCTCATTCTGGCTCTGGTCATGGTTCTCTCGCTGGCTGCCTGCGGTACCCAGGCCGAGACCCCGAAGGACTATACCGGCTACACCATCCGCATTTACTCCAACTCCAACTCCACGGAGCGCACGACCTGGCTTGTTGAAAAAGCCAAGGAAGCCGGCTTCACGATCTCCATTGACGATAACAGCGTCATCTCCGGCGACACGGCTGCCATCCAGGCTGCCAACGAGAAGAAGGACGGCGACATCCTCTTCGGTCTGAACGAGACCCGCTGGGGCCAGGTCGTGGATGGCGTCTACGAGAACCTGTCCCTCGTTGACTGGACTCCGTCCTGGGCGGATCAGGTCGGCGAATACAAGTACGACGGCAAGGCCTACGGCCTCGTCATCCAGAACGTCCTGATGCTCTACCGTACCGACGAGCTCGGCACCAACGGCGAAGAGCTGCACTTTGCCCACTGGGCGGACGTCGTTGACAGCGGCTACACCTGGTACCGCCAGAACAAGGTCGGCGGCACGACCAACGCCAACATCAACTCCGCCATGCTCTACCCCTTCACCGATCCCACCTCTCCCGCCGGCGGCATCTCCGTCGATGGCTGGAAGACCCTGTGGAAGTACTGCGCCGAGGGCAAGTTCGGCGGCGACGACTGGAAGTACGGCTTTGATCCTCTGAACAAGGGCGACGTTGCTGTTTCCTCGTTCTACTCCTCCTCCCTCTACGGCAAGCTTGACGCCGCGGCGGAAGGCTCCGAGCACCCCATCACCGATTGCTGGAAGCTCGTCGACATTGACGACGGCACCTACTACATCGCCGAGTACCTCGGCATCCTGAACAAGGAAGGCCGCACTGAGGAAGAGACCGAAGCCGTCAAGGCGTTCGCCGAGTGGTTCGGCTCCGCCGAGACCCAGGCTGCCTGGGCCGAAGAGTTCGACTCCTTCCCCTGCAACCAGGGTGCTGTTGAGCTGGTTTACGGCTCCGAAGTCCCCGAGATCTACCTCATCAAGAACTTCGCCCTCACGACCGTGGAAGGCACCGACATGACCTACGCCGCTTACGTCGCTGCCCACAGCTCCGAGTGGACGAACATCATGACCAACCTCGGCTTCTACTGGGCCGACCCCAGCAACGCTCCTGCCGAGCCCGATTGGGACAACGCCGACTGGGCGACCCTGACGCAGAAGGCTGCCGAGTAATTTCTCGGGCCTCGCGCAATTTTCTTTGAAAGCTGTATGGCGAGCCCCCGCGGCTCGCCATACTTCATATTTTCCGAAACCATCCGCCACCCACCCACAAGTCCCGGCAAAAGAGAGGAAGGAATGCCACTGTGATCCGGCTCAATAACATCGTCGTCAAATTCGGCGACTTCACCGCGCTGCACGACATCAACGTCCATGTGAAGGAAGGCGAATTCTTCACGTTCCTTGGCCCGTCCGGCTGCGGCAAAACAACAACGCTCCGCACCATCACCGGCTTCATCGAGCCGGCCGAGGGACAGGTGTTCGTCCGCGACCGGGACATCACCCACGTTCCCATCGAGGATCGAAACATCGGCATCGTGTTCCAGAGCTACGCGCTCTTCCCGACGATGACCGTATACGACAACATCGCGTTCGGCCTGCGCGTCAAGAAAATGAAGAAGGCCGAGGTGGACGAAAAGGTCCGCGCCATCGCCAAAAAGGTCGACCTTTCCGACGAGCAGCTCAAGAAGGCCGTTTCGCAGCTCTCCGGCGGCCAGCAGCAGCGCGTCGCCATCGCCCGCGCGCTCGTCACCGAGCCCGCCATCATCTGCCTGGACGAGCCGCTTTCCAACCTGGACGCGAAGCTGCGCGTGCAGCTCCGTCTGGAGCTCAAAAAGATGCAGAAGGATTTCGGCATCACGAGCATCTATGTCACCCACGATCAGGAGGAGGCGCTCACGCTCTCCGACCGCATCGCGGTGTTCAACAAGGGCGTGATCGAGCAGATCGGCACGCCGAACGAAATTTACAATCACTCCGCCACGGAATTCGTGTGCAACTTCATTGGCGACATCAACCGTCTCTCGGACGACGTTGTGGCAAAGCTCAACGCCAGCGGCGCGCAGCTTGATCCGGCGCACCACCACTATATCCGCCTCGAGCGCGTCCATGTGAACGACGCGCAGCATGCGGCCGCCGGCGCCGTTGAGCTTTCCGGCACCGTGGAATCGAGAGAGTATTACGGTCTGTACATAAAGTATTACATCAACGTCGGCAGCCAGACGCTCAAGGTCATCGAGCGCAACGACGGCGTGCATCTGCACGATACCGGCGATACTGTGACCGTCACCGTGCATGCGGACGATCTCATGAGCTACGCTCCCAACGGGGAGGAGGCCGAAAAATGACGCTGCGGCCGAAGCCTTTCCAGCCGATCAAAATGCTGCAGATCATCGGCGGCGTTTTCTTCGCGTATCTCTTCTTCGGGTTCATGCTGCTGCCGTGTCTCAACACGCTCACCAGCATTTTCACCGTAAAGAACGCCGCCGGGGAGGCTGATCCCCTCGCGGTCATCCGCTTCTTCCTCGCCGGGTCGATGCCCCAGTATGTTTGGAACTCGCTCAAGCTGGCGCTGTGCCTTGTCGTCACGGTCAACGTTGTCGGCATCTCCATCGTGCTGCTGACCGAGTACTTCGACATCAAGGGCGCGAAGATCCTCCGCCTTGGCTATATGACGACGCTCATCTACTCCGGCGTCGCGCTCGTCACGGGCTACATGTTCCTGTACGCCGGCGACGGTATCCTCACCACCCAGCTCAAGGAGATCATCCCGGACTTCAACACCAACTGGTTCACCGGCTTCAACGCGGTGCTCTTCACGATGACGTTCGCCTGCACGAGCAACCACGCGCTCTTTCTGCGCAACGCCATCCGCAGCATCGACTATAATACCGTCGAGGCCGCGCGAAACATGGGCGCGAGACCGTTTAAGGTGCTTTGGAAGGTCGTTTTCCCGACGCTTCTGCCGACGCTCTTCTCGCTCACGGTCATGACGTTCATCACCGGCCTCTGCGCGATGAGCGCGCCGACGCTGCTCGGCTACGACTCCATCAACCCGGAGATCGTCCGTCTGGCCGGTTCGTCCGTGGCGGACGAGGCGTTCCCGCAGGCGCGCGCGGCGCTGCTCTCGATCATCCTCGCGTGCTTCACGATCCTTTTGCTCACCATCCTCTCGTCTTATGAGCGCAAGGGGCATTACCTCTCCGTTTCCAAAACGAAGGCGAAGCTCCAGAAGCAGAAGATCACAAACCCCGTCGCGAACGTCCTCGCGCACATCTATGCCTACGTTCTCTTCATCATCTACATGACGCCGGTCGTGATGATCGTCATCTTCTCGTTCCAGACGTTCAGCGCCGTCCGCATGCGCAAGCTCGATCTCACGCAGTGGACGCTCGTGAACTACTTCGGCAAGCAGGACTACCAGTATATGACGTCCCGCGGTTCCTACAAGACCCGCGTCGGCTCCATCTCCGGCGTGTTCTCCAACGAGGCGACGCTCGGCGGCATCCAGACGAGCTTTGTCATGTCCGTCATCGCCGCGGCGCTCGCGTGCGTGATCGTCGTTATCGCCTGCAACTACATTTTCAAGCACAAGAAGACCGGCACGATCCTCGAGTATGCGCTGCTCTTCCCGTGGCTGCTGCCGACGATCCTCATCTGCTACTCCTACCGCACGTTCTTTAACAGCGGCGATGTCTGGTACGTGTTCGGCCAGAACCTGTACTATGCCGACCGGGTGCGGATATTGATCGTCATCGCCTACACAGTCGTGAAGCTGCCGTTCTCGCTGCGCATGATCAAGGCGGCGTTCTACGCCATTGACGAGGAGCTGGAGGACGCCGCGCGAAATCTCGGCTCCGGGCCGGTGCAGACGTTCCTCAAAGTAAAGCTCCCGATCATATTGCCGAGCGTGCTCGCGGTGTTCGCGCTGAACTTCAACGCGCTGTTTACCGAGTACGACATGTCGGCCACGTTCGCCAGTACCTACGGCACAACGTACGCCATGGTCATCCAGAGCATGTGCCGCGAGGAGGGCCTGTACGGCTACAATGTCAACGCCTCCGGCCGCCGGTGCGCTTCGACGGTGTTCATCATGCTTGTGTCGGGTCTCATACTGTATCTTGTCTACGGCGTGGGCGCGCGCGATCTCGGCGAACGGCTCGAAGCGCGTGACCGCCGCCGGAAACGCATCGACCGGATAAAAGGCGTATTCCACAAGAAACAGCCAGCGGAGGCGGCCAGCCCGCAATGATAAAGAACATCCTTTTTGATATGGGCAACGTGCTCATCCGGTTTGAGCCGAAGGAGTACGTAAAAAAGGTTGGCCTTTCGGAGAGCGAGCAGCAGCTGATGCTGCGCGAGCTCTATGGCAGCATCGACTGGATCGAGCTCGACCGCGGCACCATTGGCGAAGCGGAGATCATCGACCGGGTCACGGCGCGCGTCGGCGAGCCGCTGCGCGGCACGATCGAAAAGCTTGTCTGCCACTGGGACCGCCCGGAGCTGCCCGTCGAGGGTATGAAGGCGCTCACGGACGAGCTCTGCGAAAAGGGGTACGAGCTGTACCTCCTTACGAACGCGGGGCCGCGCCACAAAGAATATTGGCCGCGGTTCGCGGCGGCGGAGCACTTCCCAGAGGAGCGGATCTACCGCTCCGCGGACGTGAAGCTGCTAAAGCCCGATCCGGCGTTCTTCGAAGGGGCGCTTGAAAAGTTCGGTCTCGACCGCAGCGAGTGCGTGTTCATCGACGATTCGGCGGCAAATGCCGAGGGCGCGCAGCGCGCTGGGCTTGACGCCATCGTGTTCTTCGGCGATGCTGCCCGCCTGCGCCGTGAGCTTCGCGCGCGTGGCGTGGACGTAAGCGAATAATTAGAAACGGCTTCCCGCTATACAGGGAGGCCGTTTTTCTGCATTATAGCCGCCATAATGCCGCGACAGGCGAAACGGATAAAACGCTGTGGTGCGGCGCGGTGTTTTGAGCTGAAGGATCGTCAAAATGTCAAAAATCCGGCGAAAAAACTCGCCGGATTTTTACTTTGCCTTATAGCAACTGCATGCCATATTCTGTTATTATAGAATAGAGAGAGGGGAAACTTTATGAATCGCTACGCCGTCGCCGCCGTGCTGTCCGGCGCATTTTTCGGCCTGACCGGCCTCTTTACCCGCACGCTGACCGGCGCGGGGCTGAGCACGATGGGCATTCTCGCCATTCGCTGCTCCGTCGCTGCGCTCTGCTTCTTCTGCACCGCGCTGGGAGATATCCGCCAGCTCAAAATGCATAAGAAGGACTTCTGGCTCTTTGCCGCCGTCGGCATCCTCGGGCAGGGCATGTTCTCGTTCTGCTACTATAACGCCATCAATATGATGTCCATCTCCACGGCGTGCATCCTCATGTATCTCTCGCCGGTGTTCGTCACGATCCTGGCGCACTTTGTGTTCAAGGACGGCATCTCCCGCCGCACGGTGTTTGCGATCATTCTGTGCATTGCGGGGTGCGCGTGCGTGTCCGGCTTCGGCGGCACGGTGACGGTCCTCGGCCTTATCTGCGGGCTTGGCTCCGCGATCGCGTTTGCGCTCATCAACATTTTAACGCGCGCCCTCCTTGGCCGCGGCTACACCGGCAAGGCCGTCAGCTTCTGGATCTGCGTGTTTGCCGCCGTGTTCGGCATCGTCATGGATCTGCTGCTCTTCCGCGAGGGCTATTCCCGTCCGTTCGCGGTGCTCTTCTCCGGCTGGAAGATCTTCCTCGTCGGCATTGCAATGGCGCTCACGACCGGGTTCCTTGCCTACCGGTTCTTCTCTCTGGCGCTGCACGGCTGCAAGAGCGGCACGGTGTCCATCCTCGCGAGCAGCGAGCCTGTGGTGGAAACGCTCGTGAGCGTGTTTGTGTTCCATGAGCCGTTCGGCATTCTCTGCATTGTCGGCATCGTGCTCGTGCTCGCGGGCATCGTGCTCCAGAACACCACGTCCAAAGCGGAATCCGCTGCGCAGTAATTTTAAAGCTTCCCGAAAGAAGGGGTCATCATGAGTTCCCGCGAATACGATATGTCCTATCCGCAGTACACGGTGCACGATGTCTCGGCGCTCACCGGTCTCACGCCGCAGACCATCCGGTACTACGACAGCATCGGCGTGGTTGTCCCGCGGCGCGGCGCGCAGGGACAGCGGCTCTACTCGTACTATGACGTACTCAATCTCGTCCGGCGCAGTCTCTATAAAGCGCAGGGCTTCTCCCTGCAGGAGACGGAACAGGTGCTCTCCGGCGCGATCACGCCGCAGCTCGGCGCGCTGCTGGAGGAAAAACGCGCAGATATTGAGGAAAAGCAGCGCGCGCTCCGGCTTGCGCAGCTCAATCTCGGCCGCCTGTCCGAACAGCTCGACCGGCTCAGCGTCTGCCGCGGGCGCGTGATGTATCTTGAGCGCCCGGCGTGCTGGCACGTGCCGTACAGCCGCGACGGGCACATCTGCTTCGAGGAGGCGAGCCGCGCCGCGCACTCAAAGTGCGGCAGCGCGTTTTCCTTCGCGTTCTCGCTGCCCGCCGTTGGCGAAGAGGAGGACTGTGTAGACTGGGATGTGACGATGCCGTCGCCCTTTGCCGAGGAGCTTGGCTTCACAGAGCTGCCGGGGGCGTTCTTTGTTCCGGCGCGGTACTGCCTGTACACCGTGATCGAAACGCCGGGCATGGACTTCCTCCGCCGCGAATCGCTCCGGCCGCTCTACGATTTTGCTGCGCAGCAGCGCCTGACGCCTGAGGGAACGGTTTGCGGGCGCGATATCGTGAATGCTGCGTCCGACGGCGCGGTGCTGCGCTATTACGAAGCGTGGCTGCCTGTTGGCGAATCGGAAGGGTAAAGCTGCTATAACGCCGCAATGGCCGAAAACCGTGGGTTTTCCGGCCGCTGTGGCGTTTTTCGCTTTTTGGGTGTCGTCTTTTCGCACAAAAACCGGCACGCAGAAACAGGAAAAAACTATTTGCCTGTCCAGCAGCAAAATGGTTTATGATAAAACCATCGGAAAGCAGTTCTTCCGATAATGCCTCTCTTTGAAAAACCGGCGCCGGAGCGTGATGAACTCCGGCGCCGGTTTTTATCATTTTACAGGAAAAGGCTCCCGCGTCCGAGGGAGCCTTTTCGATTTTAGCAGAGCACGCTGCCAGTGGGAATGGAATCGTCGAGCATGACGAGATGCAGCTCCTCCTTGCCATTCACCATGCGCACGGCGGAGAGCAGCATGCCGCAGGATTCAAGACCCATCATCTTGCGCGGCGGCAGGTTGACGATGGCGGCCACGGTCTTGCCGACGAGCTCTTCCGGCTTATAGTGCATCGCGATGCCGGAGAGGATCTGGCGCGTGGTGCCGGAGCCGTCGTCCAGCTCAAAGCGCAGCAGCTTCTGCGACTTTTTCACCGCCTCGCATTTGAGAACGCGGCAGACGCGGAAGTCGCACTTTTCAAAATCATCGAACACCACGTTCGGCTTGAACGGCTCGATGGGGTCGATCTTCGGGGCCTTGAGCGCTTCGAGTGCGGCGAGCTCCTTTTCCATGTCGATGCGCGGGAAGAGATTTTCGCCTTTCGTGACGGACACCGCCGCGGGGAGAACGCCGTAGTTTTCGGCGGCGGCCCAGCTCATGGCGGATTCATCCGCGCCGATCTGGGAGGCGAGCTTGTCCATGCTCTCGGGCATGAAGGGCTTGAGGAGCGTACCGCAGATGCGCAGCGTTTCGAGGAGGTTATAGAGCACGCGCGCGAGACGCGGCTTTTTCGCTTCGTCCTTCGCGAGCACCCAGGGGGCGGTCTCGTCGATGTATTTGTTGGCGCGGGCGATCACGCGGAATACCTCCGCGAGAGCGTTCTGCATCTGGAACTTTTCCATCTGCGCGGCGTACTTGCCGCGAAGCTCGCCAAGCATCCAGAGAAGCTCGGCGTCCTCCGGGCCCTCCTCCTGCGACTCCGGCAGCGTGCCGCCGAAGTACTTGCCGGCCATGGCGGTCGTGCGGGAGAGAAGGTTGCCGAGATCGTTAGCGAGATCGTTGTTGATGGTGGAAATGAGAAGCTCGTTGGAGAAGTTGCCGTCCGAGCCGAAGGGGAAGCTGCGCAGCAGGAAGAAGCGCAGCGCATCCACGCCGTATCGCTCGGCGAGCATGTAGGGATCGACAACGTTGCCCTTGCTCTTGGACATCTTGCCGCCGTCCATGATGAGCCAGCCGTGGCCGTAGACCTTCTTCGGCAGCGGCAGACCCACGCTCATGAGCATCGCGGGCCAGATGATGGAGTGGAAGCGGACGATCTCCTTGCCGACGATGTGCACGTCCGCCGGCCAGTATTTGTCAAAATCGTGGTATTTGTCGTTCTCGTAGCCGAGCGCGGTCGTGTAGTTGAAGAGCGCATCGATCCACACGTATACGACGTGGCCGGGGTCGAAGTCCACGGGAACGCCCCAGGTGAAGCTCGTGCGGGAGACGCAGAGATCCTGCAAGCCGCCCTCGCAGTCGATGAAGTTATGGACCATCTCGTTCACGCGGCTCGCGGGCTCGAGAAATTCACCGCTGAGCAGAAGTGAGCGCACGCGGTCGGCGTATTTGCTCAGACGGAAGAAGTACGCTTCCTCCTCGGCATATTTGACCTCGCCGCCGCAGTCGGGGCAGCGGCCGTTCACGAGCTGGCTCTCCGTCCAGAAGCTCTCGCACGGCGTGCAGTACATGCCGGAATACTTGCCCTTATAGATGTCGCCGTTGTCGTACATTTTACGGAAGATGCGCTGGATGCTCTTGACGTGGTAATCGTCCGTGGTGCGGATGAAGCGGTCGTTCGAGATGTTCATCAGCTTCCAGAGATCGAGCACGCCCTTCTCGCCGGTGACGATATTGTCCACGAACTGCTGCGGCGTGACGCCGGCAGCCTTCGCCTTGTCCTCGATCTTCTGGCCATGCTCGTCGGTGCCGGTGAGGAACATGACGTCATAGCCGCACAGGCGCTTGTAGCGGGCGATCGCGTCGCTCGCCACGGTGCAGTAGGCGTGGCCGATGTGGAGCTTCGCAGAAGGGTAGTAGATCGGCGTTGTGATATAAAAGGTCGGTTTTTCCATGGGGCTTCTCTCTCCTGACTTTACTTAATACGTCAACCCTCTTCGCCGGAGGCAAGAGGCACATTGCGTGCCTCAATGTCCTCGGTGTGGTAGTTGTACGTGCTGTAGGCTTCGTATTCCTCGCTGATGGGGGTAGCGGTGTTGTAGTCGTCGCCGTCGTTGAACACCATGCGCCATGTCGCCGCGGCCATGCCGACGGAGAGCGGATTGCCGGAGGCGTCGTGATACGTGCCGGTCTCGTCAAAGACCTCCCAGTTGTTGAAGCGCATGAGCACGTACTGGTGCTTCACGTCAGTGCCGAGGATCTGGATGCAGCACTCGTTCGCTTCCTCATCCACCCAGGCGTGGATCTTGATGGGATATTCGGCGTCGTTGCGGAACTTGAAGTCCGGCCAGCCCCAGCTCACTGTGGCGTCCATGCCCCAGGGGAGATAGCCCACCTGGAACTGGTGGCACGCGCGCTCGACGATCTCGAGATTGGCATAGAGCGCAGCGTTGTAGAGCGTGGAGCTCACCTGGCAGATGCCGCCGCCGTACTCCTGCCGCACCTCGCCGTTGGCGTAAGCCGTGGCGGGGAGCCAGCCGTTTGCCTCGGTACGCTCGCCGAGCGTTTCGTTGAAGGAGAGCGTCTGCCCGGGGATGAGCACCAGCCCGTCAAGCAGCTCGCACGCCTTTTTCACGTTGGAAATGCGGTTGGCGCTGCTGCCGGAGAGCGATGTGCGTACCTCGCTGCAGTAATCGCGGTTCCAGAGCCGAACCATCGTCCAGTTCTTGGAGAGCTCGTCGCGGAAGAGCATGGCGTTGATCTCCTCCGTGGTGTGCTCCGGCTTCGTCACGGTCATCGGGATCGTGAGCGTGTCGCCGTAGGATGCCGCCGCCCAGGCCTTTTCCGCTGCGGCCACGTCAAACGTGCGGCCGACGGAGGACTGCGTCACGATGAACGGCTCGCCGTTGAAGTCGACCTGCGAAGCATCCGTCCCCGGAGTTGTCCCGGGGGAAGCTTCCGGCGTGGCGGAGGCCTCCGGCGCGTCGGACGGCGCGGGCGTCGGCGTGGGCGTTGCGGTGGGCTTTTCGCCCTTGCCGTCGTCCTTGCCGGGGTCGGTCGTCACGATATCGGGATTGTAAAGGAGCTCCGCTTCGGCAACTTCGGAATAGATGTCGTCGTACAGCGCCTGAAAATCGAACGATTCGTCCGGGTCGGGGGCGCTTTCGTAGGTGAACGATGTGCTGCTGCCGGAGAGAAAGGCGTCGCGGAAGGAGGTGAACACCGATTCGGTGTCGAGCGTCATGCCGCTTGCGCCCTTGAGAAGGGTGATGCTGTCCTCGCCGATGACGATGCTGCTCTCGAGAAGCTGCGCGTTGATGTCCACGGCTTTCGCATCGATGATGGAGTGCATCTTCGCCTCGTCGAGCGTCACATCAAAGAGGTTCCCCTCGTAGGTAAAGCCGCACTTGCCGAGATAGCGGCATTGGATATACTTTACCAGCGCGCCAAACAGGCCGTCGCCCCGGCCATAGTTCCAGGCGGCATTCGCTGCGGTGTCGGCGGAGAAGCGCATTCCCGCATCCGCGGAGGACATGGAAAGCGTGTTGCCGAGCGGGAGGTTCGCCGTGACGGCGTAGCCGTCATAGCGCTCGTGGCCAAGCTCAAGGAGCTTGTCGCGTGCCTCATTTCGCGTCATGCCGGAGAGATCGATGTCCGCAACCTGTACGCCCGGATAGATCGTATCCACTTTGTGCACGAGCAGCGCCCCCGTCACGACAAGCGCGAGCAGAAGCAGCAGCACAACGCACACGATGATGACCGGCAGCTTCCAGCTCCCGCGGGGCGCGGGGGCGTCCGGCGTGATGGGCGCCTCACTGGCGCGGCGGCGGGAACGCTTTTTCGACGTCTCCGGCTCTTCCTCCGGCTCCGCCCGGCGCGCGCGCACCGGCAGCGGCGGGAGATCGGCCGGGGGCGCGGCGTATTCGGCCTCGCGGCGCGCACGCTTCGCGGCGCGGGAGTTTTTCTCGCGCTCGGCGGCGGCCTCGCGTTCGCGGCGTTCCTTCCGGCTCAGATTCTGCGGCGCGGCTTCGGCCTCGCCGGTCATGGTCTCGCCCGGGTCCAGGTCGGCGGAGTCGTAGCTCTCGCCGACGATCTCCGGCTCGGACGCATATTCGTTATATTCGGTATTCCCCGCCTCCTGTGGCTCTTCGTCCGGGAAGGGAGTGTAGTTTTCGTCGTTACGGATGATGGGTACCGCCTTTCTCTGTTTGCGGCTTTCGCCTCAGTTCAGTTCATATACGGCTCGGACGCCGTCGGCAGTGGGACCTTCTGCCCCTTTGCCTCAAACGCCTCGCGGATCCACGGGTTGGCGTTGAACTTCTCTTTCGTCTGCGATTCGAGCAGCACGCCGATGAGAACGTTGGAGACGAGGAACCCGCCGGGCGTGAAGTGCCAGCGGCCATTGTCGCAGACGGCCCAGCCGTTTTCCTCGAATACCTCCAGCATCTCTTCGAGCTTATCAAAGCTGCTCTGGTACACGCTCCGGTACTCCTCGGCGGAGATGCCGCCCGCGGTGCGCATGCCGAGCATCAGATACTCGCTGGCGCGGTCGAACGGCGTCAGCTCCTCCTGTTCGGCAATAATATCCTTGTCCCCCAAAACGCCGGAAATATACTCGCGCACGTTGTGGGTATAGGTATAGCGCAGCAGCCCGATGTTCGAGGCCGCCGCCGCGCCGAAGCCAATGTAATCGTCCAGCCGCCAGTACTTGAGATTGTGGCGGCTCTCGTAGCCGGGGCGGGCGAAGTTGGAGATCTCATACTGCCGGAAGCCGTGGCGCGAAAGGAAGTCCACGGCGTAAAGGTACATGTCCGCCTGATCGTCGTCGGAGGGGAGGATGTCGGTGCCTTCGTACTCGTCGTACATGGGCGTTCCCTCCTCCAGACGCAGACCATAGCAGGAGATGTGCGCAGGCTTGAGCGCGAGTGCCTTGGTGAGCGTGTCCGCCCAGTCCTCGCGCGTCTGGCTCGGCAGGCCGTAGATGAGATCGAGACTCACGTTGCGGAAGCCGGCCTTGCGCGCGCGCTTGACCGCCATTTCCACCTGCCGCCAGTTGTGGCGGCGGCCGATGAGACGGAGAATGTCGTCGTTGGCGCTCTGCGCGCCGATGGAGAGGCGGTTCACGCCCTCCTTGCGCAGCATGCGCAGCTCCTTGCGCCGGACGCTGTCCGGGTTGCACTCCACGGTGATCTCGCTCTGCTTCATCAGCCGGTTTGTGACCTTCAGCTCCTGCAAGATTTCCACGATGCGCCGTGCGCCGTAATAGCTCGGCGTGCCGCCGCCGAAATACACCGTGTCGATGAAGTAATCGGTCATGCGGGGCATCGTTTCCTGCAATTGGATGAGCAGCGCGTCCTGGTAGTAGGGCATGAGCTTGTCCCTGCCCGGCAGACTGCAAAAGTCGCAGTACGCGCACTTCGATGCGCAGAACGGTATGTGAAAATATACGCCCAGGCGTTTGTCTTGGTTGCTCATAGTTCCTCCAGAATGCGGTGGTTTTCTGCCTCGCAGAGTTTGCTCCCGCAGGAGCAAATAAATGGGATCATTTTCTCCGGCGACATGTGCGTCGGAGAAAATTCCTTTCGGCTCGCAAATGTGCGAACGTAGTGAGTGCGCTGCGGCGAGCCGTGATCCCCTCAAACAAACCCCTCAACGGAGTGGGGGTTATTTGAATTCGTCAGAATAGTTTGCAGACAAGCTCGCCATACTCCGCCGGATCGTCCGGGGTGATGCCGGCAACGAGCTGCGCCTGCGCGAAGAGCACCTTCGCCATCACGGCGGCGCGCTCCGGATCATTCTGCCGCGCGGCATCGAGCGCCTTGACGGCGGGGTGGTCGAGATTGAGCTCGAGCACGCGCTGCGCGCGCATCGCGTTCGGGTCAGCGCCCGGCATGGCGTGGAAGTAGCGCTCCATTTCGAGCGTGATGCCGCCCTCCACGGAGAGGCACACGGCGTAGTTTTTGAGCTTGCGGGAGATCTTCACGTTCGCCACGGCGTCGCCGAGCGTTTCCTTGACGAAGTCGGTGAGCGGCTTATATTCCTCGTCGGCCTTGTCCGCGGCGGCCTTCTCCTCGTCAGACTCCAGACCGAGATCCTGCGAGCAGACGTTGCAGAACTTCTTTTCGGCGTAGGTGCCGAGAATTTCCGCGACAAATTCGTCCGCATCGGTCGAGAAGCAGAGAATGTCGAAGCCCTTGGCGCGCACCTGCTCGGTCTGCGGAAGCTTCGCGGCGCGCTCCGGCGTTTCGGCGGCGGCGTAGTAGATGTATTTCTGGTTTTCGGGCATCGCGTCCACATACTCGCGCAGGGAGATGAGCTTTTCCTTCTCCGCGCTGCGGTAGAGCAGAAGGTCGGTCAGCAGATCGCGCTTCATGCCGTAATCGCCGATGATGCCGTATTTGAGCTGCGTGCCGAACACGTTGAAGAACTTTTCGTACTTCTCGCGGTCGCACTCCATGAGCCGCGAAAGCTCGCCCTTGATCTTCTTCTCCAGATTCATGGAGATCAGCTTGAGCTGGCGGTCGTGCTGGAGCATCTCGCGGGAGATGTTCAGCGAAAGATCGGGAGAGTCGACGATGCCGCGTACAAACCGGAAGCACTCCGGCAGCAGGTCGGGGCATTTCTCCATGATCATCACGCCGTTGGAGTAAAGCCGCAGGCCGGGGACATAGTCGCGCGTGTAGTAGTCGTAGGGCGCCTTTGCCGGGACGAACAGCATCGCGCGGTAGCTCACGGTGCCCTCGGCGTTGACGCGGATGACGGACACGGGATCCTCGGTGTCCTTGAACTTCTCCTTATAGAAGACGATGCAGTCGGCGTCGGAGGCTTCCTTCTTGCTGCGCTGCCAGATGGGGATCATCGAGTTGATGACATCTTCCTTCGTAACGGTGCGCACGCCCATCTTCTGGATGCCGGCCTCGTCCACCTCGCCGGTCTCGTATTTCTCGGTCGTCTCCACATCGGTGCGGATCGGCCAGCGGACATAGTCCGAATATTTCTTCACAAGCTCCTGGATCTTCCAGGGCATGAGATACACGCTGTAGCAGTCGTCGTCCGTGTCGGGCTTCATGGTGAGGATGACGTCGGTGCCGACGGTCTCCTTCTCGCAGGGGGTGATGGTGTAGCCGTCCGCGCCCTCGCTCTCCCAGCGGTTGGCGGTCTCCTGCCCGTAGGCGCGGGAGATGACGGTGACCTTGCTTGCGACCATGAACGCGGAATAAAAGCCCACGCCGAACTGACCGATGACGTCGATGTTCGCCTTGTCCTTCTCGGCGGCATCAAGGTCCTTCTTGAAGGCAAGCGAGCCGGACTTTGCGATCACGCCGAGATTGGACTCCATCTCCTCGGCGGTCATGCCGATGCCGTTGTCGGAAACGGTGAGCGTTTTGGCTTCCTTGTCGCCGGTGATCCGGATAAAGAAATCTCCGCGCTCCATGCCGACGTTCTCGTCGGTCAGCGAGCGGAAGCAGAGCTTGTCGATAGCGTCTGAGGCGTTGGAGATCAGCTCGCGCAGAAAGATCTCCTGATGCGTGTAGATGGAATTGATCATCAGCTCCAGCAGCCGCCGGGATTCCGCCTGAAATTCTTTTTTCGCCATATTTTTATCCTCCGTTAGCTATGGACTCTGAGCATGCCTGTTGAGTGAGGCTATACTCAGACACTATATTATACCGCGGTATTATGTAAAATTCAACCGAAAAACTCGCTTCCGGCAGAGGAAAACCTGCGCCGCGCCCGAAAACCGGAGTTGCCGGTGGTTGGCTGAAGGTCGTGTACGTATTGCCTGACGAGGAGAAGAGCGGCTTTGTAACGATAGAGATCCCATTGACAAACGCGCACTTTAAAAGTATACTGCTCAATACACATCGATTGATGTATATCGAACAATTCGCTTTCAGGCGAAGAGGGGAGTATGCGCCATGGCTCCGAAGAACAAGTTTACAAAAGACGAGATGGTGGCGGCGGCGCTGCGCGTTGTGCGTGCGAAGGGGATCGACGGCCTGACGGCCAAAACGATGGCCGGTGAGCTCGGCACCTCCACGCAGCCGGTCTTCACCGGCTTCGGCTCCATGGACGGCGTGAAGGCGGAGGTCTATGCCGCCGCGGTGGGCGTGTACGACCGCTACACGACCGAGGGGCTGAAAGAGGCTATCCCCTTTCTCGGTGTCGGGCGGCAATACATCCGCTTTGCGCGCGAGGAGCCAGAGCTTTACCGCCTGCTGTTTCTGACGCGGGCGCGGGAATATAGCGCCATGGATTCGATGCGGCATCTGCAAACGCTTGTCCGTTCGACGCTCATGGAGGTCTATCACGTTACTGCCGAGGAAGCGGACTTCTATTTCCGCGATCTGTGGCTTGTAGTGCACAGTCTGGCCACGCTGATTGTGACCGGCGACTGCCCTTACTCCGACGCGGAGCTCGCCGGTATTCTAACGGGCTTCAGCCTCAGCATTTTCAAGTCCATCCGGGAAATCCCCGGCTTCGCCGCGGGGACCTTTGACCGCGACGCGGCCTTTCGCGCGCTGGCCGGGGAAGCCGAAACATTGGAATAGAGGAGACATACCGTTATGAAATACCGCAAAACTTTCCTTGCGAAAAACGGCAAAGAGGTTCTTCTCCGAAACGGAGAAGCCGCCGATGGCGCTGCGGTGCTCGAAAACTTCAACCGGACGCATGCGGAAACCGACTATCTGCTCACGTACCCCGACGAGAACCGCTTCGACGCGGAACAGGAGGGCCGGTTTCTCGCGCGCAAGGCCGAGAGCCCCCGGGAGATCGAGCTGCTCGCGGTGGTTGACGGCAAGGTCGCCGGCACCGCCGGCGTCGATGCGGTCGGCTCAAAATACAAAGTGGCGCACCGCGCCGAATTCGGCATCAGCGTATTGAAGGAATATTGGGGGCTCGGCATCGGCCGCGCGATGACGGAAGCGTGCATCCAATGCGCGAGAGACGCCGGATATGTCCAGCTGGAGCTGAGCGTGGTAGCGGACAACGCGCGGGCGGTTGCCATGTACCAAAGGGCTGGGTTCGTGGAATGCGGACGGAACCCCAGAGGGTTCAACTCCCGAACAGCGGGGTATCAGGAGGTCATTTCCATGCTTCTGGAACTGTGACGTGCCGCAGTTCATCGAGAAGCAGAACTTATTTAGTTGTCGGGTACAGTAAAATCATAATTTAGTAATATAGACAGGTTATAAATTATATGGCTATTAATTCCCACACACAGCTCCCAGAGCAGATTCTGAGGCATTTTCGCGATCCAAAGAGCGGCCAAATCTGGTATTTAAATCTAAAAGACGGGAGAATTCACAAGACGTCTTCTGGAAAGCTGGGTACTGCGGCAGATTTTTACTCTACTGAAATGGAGCGGTATTTGAGCGAAACAATAGAATCTCCTTTAGGTGCTTTTTGGACAGAAATTAGGGACTTTGCCGTCGGGAAAACAGAGTCTGTTACAGTATATACAGCCAAGGAGGTTGCGGTAAAAAACTATGTAATAGCATTGATTGCTCGAAGCGGTTATATGTTTGAGAAGTTTGAGAAAGAAAGCATTACTTCTGCACTATGCAGCCCACAGATCAACCATGATAATTTAGTATGGTTTTTTCTGAGCAAGAACATAGATAATGTTAATCCCGTGAATCAACTCCAAGTTGCGCATCTGGTTAATGACACGCAACAGTATTTTGTAGTCCCGAAAAACGGATTCTATTGTATGAAATCCAAGGGCGGGGATTGTATCATAGTTCCAGTTTCTCCGAATTATGCATTTATCCTAAAGTCAACAGAGAACGTGGATCTTGATGAGAACGGAGAATTGGTTCATACCTATTATGTCAAAAACGAAGATGATATTTATGATTTCAACTTATTGGCATTACAGTTTGAATACACATTTAATAAAGAGTTTGTTGCATGCTCTCGGAAAAATGAATTGACCCGATTGATTTCTTTCTTGGAAAAACACAGAGAAGAATTAGAAAACCAGCGAGATGCACTATTTACATAAATACCAGTTGCCCAGAAGTATTCTTTTCAAGCGAGCCTACCATTCAACAGAGGAGAAAATCTATGGAAATTCGGCCATTGGATAAGGAAACCTATGCGGGCAGAAAATTCACCGTCCGATATACGACAAGCGGGTATTACGATATCACCGCCTCGGAAAGCGGCTTTGCGATGCAGTATACGCCCTTCGAAGCGCCTCTCGAGCGCTCGTTCGACGACGTATTCTTCGGCGAGTGGCTGGAAGAGCCGGTCGCGTTCGGTGCGTTTGAAGGAGAAAAGCTTCTCGGCTACGCCGAGGGCTCGCCAGAGAGCTGGAACAACCGCTTTCGGATCAGCAACATCTGTATATTTGAAAAGGCCGCGCGCAGCCGCGGGATCGGAACGGCGCTCATGGCCGCCATACAGCATGCCGCCTCGGCATCGGGCGCGCGGATGATCGTTTTGGAAACGCAGACCTGCAACGAGACCGCCATTGCCTTTTATAAAAAGAACGGATTTTCGATCATCGGCTTGGATCTCTATTCCTACTCCAATGCCGATCCGGAGCGGCACGAAGTGCGTCTCGAAATGGGAAAAAAGCTAAAATGACGGCGGAAGGAGCTTTCATGGTACAGATCCGAAGAGCGAAGATCGGTGACGAAAAGGCCCTCGCCCGCATACAAACCGAAAGCTGGAGGGCGGCGTTCGCGGGCATCGTCCCGGCGGAGCTTCTTACCCAATGCACAAGCCTCGAGCGCGCCGAGAGGATGTACGCGCGGCTGCTCTCCGAACGCCGGGGAAACGGCTACATTCTGGAGCTGGACGGCAAGGCGCACTGCATCGCATGGTGGGACGCGGCGAAGAGCGAAGACCTGCCGGGCGCTGCGGAACTGCGGTGCATCCATTCTCTGCCGGACAACTGGCGCCGGGGCTATGGCAGCCGGATGATGGAGCGCGTTCTCGCGGACGTCAAAGCCGCCGGATATGAAACGATCGTGCTCTGGGTATTTGTCCGCAACGAGCGCGCGATCCGGTTTTACGAAGCGCACGGGTTTACCGCCAGTGGGAAACGGCAGGATGCTTTCGGCGCGGTGGAAGAAATGTACGTCAAGTAACGATAGCGTCGATTGACAAGGGCACACGCGGTTCTGCCGGGCGGAAATGCGCTCAGACTGCACCTTTCTCTTTCTGACCAAGCGTATCGAGCGATTCACTCAATGTATACCGGAGGATTGGGCGGACGGATACGAGAATGTTACCGTGTGCTGTACCATTGAAAATCAGCGCAATGCGGACAAAAAGCTGTCTGTTTTTCAAGCCCTTCCCATCAAACACAAGTGCATCACCGCGCAGCCGCTGATCGAGCGCGTAAATTTAGAGCCGTACCTGGACGGCGTGGAGCTGGTCGTTGCCGGCGGGGAGTCGGACCGGGATGCACGACCTCTCGACTATGACTGGGTGCTGGACATCCGGGAACAGTGCATCCGAAAGCAGGTCAATTTCGAGTTCCGCCAATGCGGAACGCACTTCATCAAAGACGGCAGGCCGTATAAGCTCCAGACCCGAGACCTGTGCCGGCAGGCGCGTCTGGCCGGTATCAACTACTATTGTGAGCCACGCCGGGATATGGAACGGGAGTCACCTTATGCATAACACATTGACGGTAAACGATGCGGAATATGCCGTGATCAAGCTCCTTGGGAAAGGAAAAGGCGGCTATTCCTATCTCGTGACGGACGGAGAGCGGGAATACGTTCTCAAGCAGATCCACCACGAGCCGTGCGAGTACTACACCTTCGGCGACAAGCTGCAGTCGGAGCTGCGCGACTATGAAACGCTGCGCTCTCTCGGCATCCCTATGCCGCAGCTGCTGGCGGTGGACGAGGCGCGGGAGCGCCTCTTGAAGGAATACATCCCCGGAGCGACGGTCGCGGAGCGGCGTGCGGCGGGGCAGATGGACGAGCGCTGGACGGAGCAGGTGCGCGCTATGTGCGCCATGCTGTATCCGGCAGGGCTGAACATCGACTACTACCCCACCAACTTCGTCCCCTGCGGTAAAACGCTCTATTACATCGACTACGAATGCAACGCCTATATGGAAAGATGGGATTTCGAACATTGGGGCGCGCAGTACTGGACGCCCCAGCCATCGGAGCCCTCCGCTTCCATTGCTCCTATTTGAATGAAATGCCCGCCGGAAAACGGCGGGCAAAATTTTTTTCAAAACCCTATTGACAATTTGGGAACAGGCTGCTATATTAACAATAACGATAATCGTTATTGATTATGAAGCCCCACAGCGAAGGAGAACCCCATGGAAAGCACCCGGCGGCAAAGCAAAAAGCGCGACGCGATCCGCGAGATACTGCTCGCGTCGTACGATCACCCGAGCGCGGAGGAGATCTACCGGCGGCTCAAGCCGGACATCCCGGATCTCTCGCTCGGCACAGTGTACCGCAATCTCGCGCTCTTCCGCGAGGAGGGCAAGGCGATGAGCGTTGCCACGGTCGCGGGGCAGGAGCGGTTCGACGGCCGGACGCACCCCCACGCGCACTTCATCTGCGAGAGGTGCGGCCGCGTGGACGATGTGGACGCAGTGCTGCCCGAAACGCTCGTCACCGGCGAGATGCCCGGCGAGGTTCGCTCCTGGGCTCTGACATTTTACGGCATCTGCCGCTGCTGCGCAGCGGACGATCATAAAGAAAACAACAAAGAAAGCAAAGAGAAAAATTGATTTGATGGAGGATCTTATTATGAAAAAGTGGGTTTGCCCGGTTTGCGGTTATGTTCATGAAGGCGAAGAGCCCCCGGCGGAGTGCCCGGTTTGCCATGTCCCCGGCAGCAAGTTCAAGCTGCAGGCGGAGGAAAAGACCTGGGCGGCGGAGCATGTCGTCGGCGTCGGCAAGGTGTTCGGTGCGGACGTTCCCGCCGAGGTGCAGGAGGAGATCATCTCCGGTCTGCGCGCCAACTTTGAGGGCGAGTGCAGCGAGGTCGGCATGTATCTGGCCATGTCCCGCGTTGCGCACCGCGAGGGCTATCCCGAGATCGGCCTTTACTGGGAAAAGGCCGCGCTGGAAGAGGCCGAGCACGCCGCGAAGTTTGCCGAGCTCCTCGGCGAGGTCGTGACGACGTCCACGAAGAAGAATCTGGAAATGCGCGTTGACGCCGAGAACGGCGCGACCGCCGGCAAGTTCGAGCTCGCGAAGCTCGCGAAGAAGTACAATCTCGACGCCATCCACGATACCGTCCACGAAATGGCGCGCGACGAGGCCCGACACGGCAAGGCCTTCGAGGGTCTGCTGAACCGCTACTTCGGCAAGTAATTCAGCCTAAAATAAGCCTTTTTGAGAGGAAGCGGAGTAAAATCCGCTTCCTCTCTTTGTCCAAGAGTGGAAAACAAGGTGGAAATTTGCCCTCCGAACCCGTTCCAACAGCGATAAAGTGGAAATTGAAAAAGTGGAATTTATGAGAAGCGGATTTTCCGCTCTTTTTTATGCCTTCCGATCTGGACTGTACAAAGTTGGTACATCGCCTTTTTTCTCTGCGAAAAACAAGGCTGAAATCCTCAAAAATGGTACATTTTTGTTTGTGATTGAGCAGCCAAGAGGAAAAGAAGAACAAGAGAGATGTTCTGTTCGTCTTTGCAGAGCAAAGCCGCTTCCCCTCTTTTTTCACCTGTGTCCTTTGCGTGTCCCGTCGCTTTTTTCCTGTTGTCCAAAAGGGAGGAAATGTGTCTTGCGAAAATGTGTCCTCAATTTCGTTGTTTCGGTCATGTTGACGAGCTTGTAAAAGCTCGTTCCAGTCTGTCGAGAAACCCGGTTACGCATTAAGCGGCAACCGGGTTTCTCGACAGACTGAAGCCAACGGAATTTTCCGTTAGCCTTTTTTCGCGGTATTACCAAATGACAATGTGTCCTTCCACGCGGACGATGTCCAGCGGGGATTCAATGGTGATAAATCCATATCCGGAATCGGAACTGTACAACTCGTTGTAAGAAACGACTGGCTGCATGTAGATATCCTGATAAAGCGATACCGTTTCGCTTCTGGTGTTCGTATCGGAGTACGATGCGCCGGAGTATTCGAGAGTATCAAAATCTATGACAAGGCTTTCGCCCTGGAAAATGTGCGTTTCACCGGTACACTCGATTTCCACCTCGGAAAGATACGAGCTTACCCCTTTGTAGGCTTTCTTGGGTTTCAGTGTGTGGCCGATCCAAACGGAGTAAATATTGCCGTCGTCGTCCTTTTCTTCATGCCGACTTTCGACCCATTCGTAGTAGTCCAGATAGTTGTCCAGCGTCAGCTCCACTGTGTGCTCTTCGACGAAGCGGTCAAAGTCCTCTTCGCGGACATAGGCATTGTCCATGTCCCCTATGGTGAGACAGTATATACCGTTCTCCTGTGTGATATCCAGAGGGACGGTGGCCGTTATGCGGCTCTCCTCCGAGATCGTGACGCCGGTGACCGTGAGGCAGTCATTTTCTACGGTATACGATCCGCTGCCCTCGCCAGCAGTGAAGGTGCCAGTGTAGGTGCCGTCTTCGCGGAACTCAACGGTATTGTCCGGCCAGGCTACGCTTTTCCACGTCGCAAACAGAAACCCATAGCTTTCCGCGGCAAGCTGCTTCTGTGCGTCCGCGATCATGCCGGTGATCTCCTCATAATGGCCGACGTTTTGCAGCGCCTCAATGGCGTTTTCGTAGTCTCCGGCGTCGTACAGGGCTTTCGCGGCTTCAAATTCCTTTTCGCCGGAGTCGGCGCAGGCGCAGAGCGTCAGCAGCATGCAGAGGGCAAGCAGGAGAACGAGGGCTTTTTTCATCTTTCTTTCCTCCAAAATAAAAAGGTGCGCAGCCGAAGCCGCGCACCGAAAAATGCAGAGCCTCGATTGCCGCAACGCAATTCATTCGAGCAAGCCCAAAGGATGCCAAAATGGAGGGTGCATTTTTACCAAAAGGCAAAATTGCATCCTTTACACTTGCTCCTGTCGATATTGAATTGCGTTGCAGGATCATAGTAACACAGGCATCCCGGAAAAACAAGCGTGCCCGCGGGAAACATTGACAAATATCGTACCAAAGAAGCGCCGGATACCTCCAGACGCTGCCCGACCGCCGCAATATAATAAGGAAAAAAGGACGGGAGGATCACTCATGACAAAGGTACGCATCGAGCCGGGCATCTGCGGCTTTACCGCGATCGCGGAGGCGGAGGCCACAGAGGACTATACGGTACGGCTGCGCGTGGCGAGCGGCTGCGGCGCTGTGCAGGAGATGATGAAGGCTCTCGGCAGCGCGTTCAGCGCATTTGACGTCTGCCTTACCAAACCGGGCACCGGGCCGTTTTACGCCTACGCCGCGGAGCATTTCCCCGTTCACGCCTCCTGTCCGGTCATCGCCGGGATCACCAAGTGCGCAGAGGCGGAATGCGATCTTGCCCTCCGGCAGGACGCCGGGATATTTTTTGAGGAATAACGGGCGAAGAACTTTTTTGGCGTGTTGAAAAACGGACACCTTCGTGATATAATCCAATCCCGCCGCAGCGCGGCACTACTTTCCCGGAGGTAACGCCATGAACGTCTGGCACGATATTGACCCCGCCCGCATCAACCCGGAGGATTTTCTCGCCGTGATCGAGATCCCCAAGGGCAGCAAGAAGAAATACGAACTGGATAAGCAGACCGGCCTGATCATTCTCGACCGTATTCTGTATACATCGACCCACTACCCCGCGAACTACGGCTTTATCCCCCGCAGCTACGGCGACGACGGCGACCCGCTCGACGTGCTCGTGCTCTGCTCCGAGGTGCTCGATCCGCTCACGCTCGTGCGGTGCTACCCGATCGGGTACATCTCCATGCTCGACGGCGGCAAGAACGACGAGAAGATCATCGCCATTCCCTTCTCCGACCCGAGCTACAACAAATACCGCGACATTATGGATCTGCCCGACCACACGTTCGACGAGATGGCGCACTTTTTCACCGTCTACAAAGCGTTGGAAGGAAAGGAAGCGGTTGCGGGCGACGTGAACGGCCGCGAAGCCGCCGTGGAGATCATCAAAAGCGCGCTCAAGCACTACGACGAGTGCTTCGGCGGCAAAAAGTAATGGCACTATTCCATGAAAAACCCGCGCCCCGGCAGGAAATCTGCCGGGGCGCGGGTTGCTTATGGGGGCGGGACGTGCGGTCAAGGTGTGTCCGGGACGCCGGACTGTTTGGTTGTGTCCGCCGGCTCGGGCACATAAATAGGGTTCCGGAACTCCGCGCCGAGAGCCTCCGCGATGCG